>Ga0256845_1002872_pt1 | contig 12110 bp, 13 predicted proteins | sample RiftiametaG_FD_189101 | JGI IMG/M metagenome (GOLD analysis project Ga0256845, IMG submission 189101) | Tube worm associated microbial communities from hydrothermal vent at the East Pacific Rise, Pacific Ocean - Riftia | ecosystem: Host-associated > Annelida > Integument > Unclassified ... | reverse complement strand
ATAGGGGTTAATGTGTATTATAGTTTACATTACTTTTTTCTAGTAAAGCCCAACATTAACCCTCTATAGCACTTTTGTCAGTTTAAAGCTCACTATTGGGCTACAAAACATAACTTAGTGCATTTTTTTACACTAAAAGAGGAAGAAACAGGACTTGAACCTGCACATGCTTACACACCTACTGTTTTCAAAACAGCGACCCTTAGACCAACTTGGCTTACTCTTCCATTGGTGGTACAGGTAGGAATCGAACCTACAAGCCCTTTACGGGAACAGATTTACAGTCTGCTGAGTCCACCACCTACTCAACTGTACCAAATAAAAAAGTCCCTAACATTTCTGCTAAGGACTTTCGTTGCTTTTAAAAAATTTGAAGTTTAACCTATTAAACCATCACTCCCTTTAGCACACAAAAATCCCTGACCGTAAAAATACGACCAATTAGAATTATAACATGTACTAAAATTTTTCATTACTAATTTTTTTTAAAGAATACTTTATTAATTGAACACTGCAAATATATGTCTTTTATGCTTAACTTCCTAATCTGTCACTATAAAAAAGATATTGTGGTCCTAGAAGGACTCGAACCTCCAACCTTTTCATTATGAGTGAACTGCTCTAACCAGTTGAGCCATAGGACCTTATAGTTTACATACCAAGACTCGAACTTGGGATCTACAGATTAGAAATCTGTTGCTCTTCCCCTGAGCTACCGAACTATTTTTAGAGCTGGTTACAGGATTCGAACCTGTGTGAGATTTCTCTGTTGGATTACAACACCAATGCAATCGGCCACTATGCGAAACCAGCAATTAAAGAGGCTTGTCCAGATGTATATATCCTGCCTCTTTTGTAGGAGTAGTAGGACTCGAACCTACGACTTTTTCGGTATCAGCGAAACGCTCTAACCAACTGAGCTATACTCCTATTTTAGTAAACAAGTCTGTTTACTTTTAGTTTCCCCAGTAAGTACTGATCTTACGGTCATCCCGTTAAAAGCGGGAATCTTTACCATTAAGCTATAGGGGAGTGTACCCCTAAAGTTAACTAGGAGTAAGTTACTGTTTATATTTTAAATTCTTTTTCATTCCTTATTACTTTTTTCTTTAGTATTCTATTTCTAAAGTCTCTTAAAAGAGATTCAGGAATTACTATTTTTCTTATTTTAAATTCATTAAGTATCTCTTCTTCTGTAAAAGACCAATCTACGATTCCATCAGACCAAGTATTTACCCAAAGACCCCAGCCTTTCTTCCCTATTATAACTGATTTAACTATATTAGGATGTTTAGATATAATATCTTTGTTTTTAAACCTTCCATTATCAAATTCTCTAAAAGTAAATCTACCTTCATTACTTTCAATATCAAAATTTACTTTTACCTCGGATCCACAAAATGTTATAATACCACTCCTATATACTTTTAGATAAAAGCTAAACATCTCTAAATAATTTTCAGAGTATTTATATAATTTTCTATCCTTTCTACTTAAATTGCTCCCAAGCCTTTACCTCCTGTTTTCATCTTTGTTTATTTTAGTGGGGCGTATCGGAGTCGAACCGATAACCTCTTACGTGCAAGGCAAGTGCTCTAGCCAGTTGAGCTAACACCCCAAATTTATTGCATAAAAAAGCTCCCTTTTCAAGGAGCTTCTATAAGTTAAGTAATAATTTTTAATTATTTACATACCAGAGCTCCAGGAGAAATTTCTTCCCGTTTTAATCGCCACTGCTATATCTATAATTGTTTTCATCGAAAATAAAATGATTTATGACTGCAAATGTATGTCTTTTATAACTCTCCTCCAAATGTTTCATTGTTTTTTATGACATTTTTATTTCACTATCTAACACTTAGGCTCGATTTATAAAAGTTTTTACGATTTTCCTTGTAGGATACTTTTATTTATCGTAGTTTTGCAAACTTGTGGATAATCACTATACTGGGACATGGAGACATGCCGAGTCAGGCCAAGGACTACCGTCTACAAATACGGTTGGTTGGGGTTTTAGAGGGTTTAGTACCTGTACCTTTGTAATAATAAGGAAAAATAGCGGGGAGGTTTGAAGAGTAGTTAAAACTATTTCGTAATCCTTTGTAGTAGAAAGTCGATAGGATATAAACATAGATAATAGGAATAAACCTATACTTTTTGAGCTTAGGAACTCAGAATTTGGCAAGGTTAGAAATAATCAAAACGGTCTATAATAAACCTAGAGATAGAATTGTAACTATCTAATTTTAAGCTACTTAGCTGCAAATTAGTACTGGGATTTGTATACCCTAAAATGAAGTATTTTAAATTATAATTATCTACTAAAAAAATAAAAACTATTTAAACAGTAAATACAATTTTAATAAGGCAACTTTTAATTCTAAGGGGATGCCGCTTCAATCTTATTCTTAATAAAAACTACTTTAATTAGATTAAACCATGCCAAGAGGTACTGTTTTAAGGGAAATTGGCAAATAGGCAATACGAATATGTTATACCTATTTACGAAAAATGCTATAAAAAATAGGATATGTTATTAATTATCAGTACTTTTGCTATATGAAAGAAGTAAAAGTTTTAGTAAGAAGGGGAAAACCAAAGGGTAAAGGAGTAAGAGAAGAATTGGAAATAACAGGAATAAAAATTAAGTAATGGGTTTTAAATTAAGAGAATATCAAGAAAAAGGTATTACTGCCTGTGTAGATATTCTACAATCTAGTAAAAAAACTTGTAAAGAGTTAGTTATAGCTCCTACTGGTGGTGGGAAATCTATATATGTTGCTGAGACAGTGAAACGTGTACAGGAGCCTATATTAGTCTTGCAACCCTCTAAAGAACTTCTTCTTCAGAACTATGAAAAATTTTTAAAAGTAGGTGGTACTGCTTCTATATGTTGTGCAAGTCTAAAAGTAAAAACTGTAAAAGGAGAAGACTTTACACAGATGGAGGATGGTTCTTTCATACCATGTAGAGAAGTATCTAATGTGACTTATGCGACAGTAGGTACTGTTAAAAAATATGCAAATATACTTAAACAATTAGGAGTAAAAAAGGCAATAATTGATGAGTGCTTTCCTTACAGAACTCCTGTAGTTACAATTAATGGTACACAATGGTTAGGAGAGATACACAAAAAAATACAAAGAGGAGGAGAAGTAACCGTTAAATCTTTAAATGAAAAAACTGGTAAATTTGAATTTAAAAGAGTAGTAGCTTCAAAAAACAACGGTGTAAAAGATACTATAAAAGTATTTTACTCTAATTCAAGTAACATAGAGTGTACTCCTAATCATAAATTTTTAACCGCAGGAGGTTGGGTAGAGGCAAATAAATTAGTAAAAGGAGATGCTATCCTTTGTTCTGAAAAAAATGCCAATGTTAAAACATTAAATTTATTAAACAATGACCAAAGAGATTTAGTTACAGGCTCATCTTTAGGAGATGGCTGCTTAGATTATAGAAAAGAAGGTAGTTACTCTGCGAGAGTAAAAATGATACAAGGAGAGAAACAAAAAAATTATTTATATTGGAAAGCTTCAATACTTAATTCTGAAAATTCTGTTTATAAAATTAATAATAATGGCTATTCAAATAAAATAGCTTATGCAGTAAATACTAAAGTATTTTATTTTCACGAAAACAATAAAAATTATATTTCTCAAATAGACAGTTTAAATTTTAAAAGTTTAGCTATTCTTTGGATGGATGCTGGTAGTTTATCCAAACTCAATAATGCAGGTACGTTATACTCATTATGTGATAATGAGGAGTTAGTTATAAAATTGAATAGTAAATTAAAAGATTTAGGAATAAGAAATACAGTAGTGTCAAAAACTAAATCCTCTACAACACAAAAAGAAGTATTTTATATTAGATTTAGAAAGAGTTCAATAGAAGATTTATCAAAATATTGTGCTAAGTATATTCACCCTGAATTAAAATATAAAATTTTACCTAAATATAGAAATTCTGTGGGTTCTTATAAATGGAGCAATAAGGTACCTTTTACTGTAAAATTATTTAAAAAAATAGAGAGTTATAAAAAACAAGAAGTTTTTGATATAGAAGTAGAGGGGAACCATAATTTTATTATTTCATCTAAGTCCGCTTATAAGAAAACTAATCATAAAGTAACATCTTCTCATTATAAAAATGTATTAAATGAGGGAGTAGTTGTGCATAACTGTCATCTTAGTACAAAAGCTGGTTCTCAAGTAAGAGAATTATTTAAACAAATTGGTATCACTCATGTCGTAGGTTTAACTGCCACTCCTCTATACTTAGAGGGAGGAATGCAAGGGGCTAGTTTGAAAATGATGAACAGGGCTCGTTGGAAAATGTTTTCAGAGATAAGATATGTAACTCAAATTTCCCACCTTGTAAAAAATAATTTTTGGTCTAAACTTCTTTATCAGGTAAATGATACAGATGAGACATACCTTAAAGAAAATAGCAATGGTTCTGATTTTACTGTCCAATCACAAAAGAATTATTACAAAGCCAACAATTTAAAAGAACAGATTACAGAGGAAGTTCAAAATTTATTAGACCAAGGAAGGAAATCTATTTTGGTATTTGTGCCCACTATCGCTGAAGCTGAAGAATTATTTGCAGCTTTTCCGAATAGTGCAACAGTTCATAGTAAAATGGACCCAAAAAGCAGAGACTATATAGTAAAAGCTTTCAAAGATTTAACTATACCTGTAATATTTAATGTAAATGTTTTAGCAATTGGATTTGACCACCCAGAACTAGATGGTATAATTACAGCTAGATCTACTTCTTCTATAGCTTTATTTTATCAACAAATTGGGAGAGGTGTTAGGATACATCCTGGTAAAGATAATTGTAAAATTGTAGATTTCTCTGGGAATATAAAAAGATTTGGAAGAGTTGAGGGATTACATTTTGAGAATATTCCTTATTATGGTTGGGGCTTATTTAATGACAGAAATGAGTTATTGACAGACTTTCCTATTAAAGCTTTTAAAAGACCTACTAAAGAAACTTTAATAGAGGCAGGTAAAAAAGAGGCTAACCCAGAAAAAAAAGAAAGACCTAATCCAGAATTTAATTTTGGAATGTTTAAAGGTAGGAAGTTTTGGGATATAACTCAAAGTAGAGATGCTACTAGATTAAAGTCATATGTGAGTTGGTTATATGATAAACATGTAAAAGGAGAATGGAATTTCTTTGGAAAAGATGGAGAACTATTAAAAAGTGCTATAAGAGAGTACTTAAAATTATCTGATAGCCCTGTAGAAAAACCCACAACACAAAGAAGAATGCCATTCTAAAATTTATAAATGCATACCTGACATTAAGTTGTCGCCAGAGGAATTAAGAAAATTTTTTCTTAAATGGAAAGAACAAAATAAATAAACACATGATATTTGACTACAACCCAATAACAGGACTAGTATATACACCATTAGACGAATCATTTTTCTTAATAGATATCTCAATACTACCATCTGGAAAAAGCACATCGGAGATTTTAGAAGAGTGGAGACAGTGCATAAAAGAGTTAGGAATACAGATACTTGATACAACATATAAACCAACAACTGAAATATTTTCTCCTATTATATCTAATGTATTTTATGAAGTATTCAAGTAAAGGTTGGGCCAGAAGAAAAGAAGAGAGGAAAGGATTCCCTGAATTTTTCGAAAAGCATATAAAAATTATAAAGGATACAAAAGCGTGTTGTGAAGAATGTGAATCTAGGTTGAAAGGAGATGTAAGTGAAATAGCACATGTCCTTCCAAAAAGTTATTACAAATCAATAGCTACTAATGATATCAATGTAATTTATCTATGTGGGATGTTTAGTGAAAATCAGTGTCATAATAAATTTGACAATTCAATTTCAGAGGAATTTAAAAAAATGAATGTATACTTTAAAGTGTCTAATATTTTTAAACTTTTAGAAAAAGAGATAACAGAAAAAATTCCCTATAAAACTTATGATAGATACTTAAGTGAGTAAAACAAAACTTGTAAAAAATGTAAAGAAGTGGGCTTCTTGCACAACGCATAGAATCTACTTTTCTGAGGGGATGGCTTGGGAGAATCATAGAAGATGTAGGTAAAATAATAAGGTAAATATTGGATTAATTGAAATAAAAAAGCTATATTTGTAAACTTACGATAGATATTTAAAAGAAGAATAATATGGCAACACTTAAAAGCATTTTACTTAAATTAAATAAAGGGAAGAAAGATGAGGACAAAATAATGTTTGCCTCTGACCAACCAGAAGATTATTTTGTAAAAAGAACTACTTCTACTTCTAGCCCAGTACTAGATTTAGTTACTAATGGTGGATACACTAAAGGAGGGTATAATACTATTATAGGAGATGGAGGAACAGGAAAATCTTCTATCGCACTCTTAGCTATAAAAGAAGAATTTGAAGATACAGGAAGAGTAGGAGTATACCTAGATGGAGAGGGCACTTTAGATGAATCATATATGGAACGTATGGGTGTATCAAAAGATATGCTTGTATATATAAAAGGTCGTAATCTAGAAGATATGCTAGATACAGCAGAGGCTTTTTCTACAGCAGAAGAAGTAGGAGTTATTGTTATAGATTCTATTCCAATTTTTGTAAGCTCTGTAGTAGAGGCAAAAAGTGCAGGAGAAAATAATATGGCTGTAGAGGCAAGAAAGTATACAGCCAGAATGCCTATTATAGAGGGCAATTCCTCTAGAAGAGATATTACTATCATAGGTCTAACAAGCTATAAACTAGCTCCTGGTGCTATGGGAGACCCAAGAAAATTATCCCGTGGCCAATGGCAATATACTATGTCTAACCTTATTTTAGAATTAACTAAAAAAGACATTATAAAAGATGAAGAGGCAAGACCAATAGGACATGTTATAGATTGCAGAATTAAAAAAAGTAAAATAGCCTCTTATAATAAATCAGAGGTGTATAAAGTTAATTTCTATTATGACTATGGATTTAACAAGTATGATGAGTATACTTCTATTTTCATCATAAATGATATTATAGAGCAAGGAGGGGCTTGGTTCACTTTTGCAGATGAAAACGCAGAGGTAATAAAACTTAATGGGAAAACTGCTGTTGCTCAATATATGAAAGAAAATGAGGATACGTTTAATGAGTTAATGAAAAGACTAGATGAATAGAGAATTAGAAGAAATAATAGAGGATTACGAAAATATAAGACACTCATTTAAAGATTATAGAGGAAAGGGAAATTATACTAAAAGTTCACTTATTGAATTTCAAGGAAGGTTTGTAGATATAAAAGCAGAGCTTAGGCCATACAAAGTAGAAATGGTTAAGGAGTGGATTCGAAGAGATGATAAAGCTGCTACAGCAATAAAATTTAGAATTGCAATAGCTATTAATAAAGGAGAGTATCTAGATGAAGATGGGAAAATAGTTTTTGATTGTAACTCTATTAACCAGGCAGAGAAGTTTGCTAGTGGTTGTGCCAGCTATAAAGAATTTGTAGATCAAAGAGCTTTTTATAAAGAGTCCCTAACAAATGTTTCAGATTTAAGAAATGATTGTGATAGTTTTGCAAACCTTACAAAAGATATTTTAAGAACTCTATAATAAAAATATATGTGGATATTTGAAGGAAAAGAAATAAAAAGTTTATCGGATATTCCAAAAGAGTATAAAAATTCTTTTGGATTTGTTTATAATATAGTAGGTACTAATGGTAAAGAATACATAGGACAAAAAAGACTATTTACAGAGAGAAGTAAAGTTGCCTCTCAAAAACAAGTTAGTTTAAAAGGTAAATCTTTCTTTAGAAGAAAAACAATAAAATCTGGAAAGAAAAAAGGACAAATACAGTATTATGAAACTGCAAGAAAAGAATCTAATTGGGTAGCCTATTCAGGATCTTCAAAAAAATTAACTGAAGACATAAAGAAAAACGGGGTTCTTTTTACAAAGTATATTCTTTGTTTTTGTGAAGATAAGACTATACTCAACTATATGGAGCATAAAAATATTTTATGTACAGGCGCAATGGAAGAAGAAAAGTTCTATAATGACTATACCCAAATAAAAGTTTTTAAAAAGAATATAATAAATAAAGTGTAATATAGATTTTGATGGAACATGCACTACACATGAGTACCCTCATATAGGAGTAATTCCCATTTTAAAAAAAATTAGTAGCTAAAGGTCACAGGTTAACAACTTTCACTATGACAAATTTTAAAAGATAAAAAATATTATAAATGGTAAAATTAACAGCTATACATTACAAAGTAAAATCAGAGGCTCTTAAAATTTGTCATAGTGTAGATGAAGAGTTTTCTAAACGTATGTTTGAATGGGAAAAAGAAATGGGAGTTTCTACTGTATACATAGAAAAACCTTTTATGGAGACTTTTCAATTCGAAACTTTTGACTATGTACAAGAACAAAGGCCACTTAGAATAAATAAAAAAGATGTAATGTTCTATAAGTTAAACATAGATAATGTTACTGAGATTACCATAAAAGAAGATATAACCTTTACGGTAATTGAAACAATAGAAGAATTAGATAAGATTTTTTTGCATAATTAGATAAAAAGGATTATCTTTACAGGGTTATTAATTTAAAAGCTAATAGAAAATGGCAGCAAACACAGGAGCGACAGACTCAACAGGAAGAAAGAATATCTATAATGTCTCATACGGGATGTTAAGTACAGGTGCAAAAACAGCACCAGATGGATATGAAAGTATTGAATTATCAGACATTAAGTCTAGACGATTAAAAAAAGAAAATGTGGATCTACGAAGTAGATTCTATGACACAAAAAATGGAAAAGACTATCCATTAAGAGTTTTTTATACAGATATTGATGGAATCATTGAGTCAGTAGAAAAAGATAAATACTCAAAAGGTACATCTCTTAAAGTAACTCTGCACGATGCAGACGGAGATGAAAGTATTATTACAACTGATTTTTATGGTAAAATTAGCGCAGATTTACTAAACAGGTTGGTAAATGCACCAGTAGAAAAAGAATTAAATTTCAGACCATACTCTATTCCATCTGATTTTAAAGATGATAAAGGTGTGACAATAAATTTTTATAATGCAGGAGTATCTATAAAAAATGAAGGTGTCAAAGTAGAAAGAGCATTCAAAAGAGATAATGGATTACCATCATCTGAACAAATTGAAGATGCAAATGGAGAGATGCAGACATCTAGAGTAAAACAAGTTAACTTTTTATGGAGTAAGATAGAAGGTAAATTTTCTAGTGCACCTCAAGCTAGTGCAGATGCACCTGTTAACTCACCTGCTCAAGCTGCTCAGCCAGTTGTAGATGCGACAGCTCCTAAAAAAACAGCTTTACCTTTTTAACATAATTAGATATCTGGTATTTCACGAGATTTAATTTTATCTATATGAACTCGATGTGCATGCAAAGCGTTAAAAACCCCTCTCAGGTAAGCACCCCGAACAACACAATGTATAGGACAGATATCTAATAATAATAATAATACTATTAATACATATACAAATAAATAATGAGTAAAGAAACACCAAATTACGAAGATTTTACTTTAGACCCAGCTAAAAATGTTTTAGTACCTATGGCAACTTACCTTGCTATTACTAACATTATGCAAGAGGTAGAAAAGCAACATTCTAAACGTATTAGAACAGATAAGTATGCCTTGTTTAACAACAAAACACATGCTAGATTATCAGACAAAAGTCGTGCAAAAATGAAGCCTGAAAAACTTCAGAAAGAGTACTATGAAAATATTGATTTTGATGCTACCTCTAAAAACATTCGTGTAGATAGAGATGAGTTAGGAAGTGCAGCAGTACAATTAATGGGAGAATTCAGAGGTGTCTTTAAAATGAATGTAGATTTAGATAACTGTATTCCAATTACAAAACCTGACACAGTAGCAGGTCCAAGTCCTTTACAAGTAGTAGATGATGCAATGGCAGAAGAAGATATTGATAAAGTAGCAAAAGTTTCAGAAGAATAGGATGACAGCAAAAAAAGAATATAATGTTCTTTTAGAGAACGGAGAGCTTTTGGAGTTATATCCTGAGCTCTCAGGTTCTTGGAAAGAAGATAAAGAATTGTTTACTCCTATATGGGAGACTAACAAAGAGGCTATAAAAAACATAGATGAAGATTTTGATTTTGAAGAATACTAAAATAAAACAGACAAAAGAAGGTTGGTTCTCTGTAGAGATAGAGACTCCTAGTGCTGATGTACTAGATAGGTACTACTCTAATGGAGATTTAAAAGTACCCAGCTCATCTAAAGAATCTCCTAGAGTTTTTAAAAAAGCAAAGATAAAACATACTTTTGATGAAGTAAAGTTTCCTACTGGCTCTGTATGGATGATGGGAGAATCTCCAGGAATGAAAATTAATTTCTTTGGAGAAAAATTAATAATGATACAAGAAAAAGATTTATATGCAAGACTCGATTAGTTCAGAATACGCCCTTAGACAAGCTATAAAAGAAACTACCACTACTTTAGTAGGAGCAGTTAAAAGTACTCTAGGGCCTCAAGGTACAAATGTTGGTATATTGTCACAATTATTACAACCAGTCATAATAAATGATGGAGTCACAGTATCTAAAAGTATAGTAAATGGTTTTAAAAACCCTTTAAAAAAATATATAGCTAATGTACTTAAAACAGTATCTCAAAATACAGATAATATTGCAGGAGATGGAACAACAACATCTCTTACAATAACAGAGGCTCTTATTATTGAAGGTATTAAAAATATAGAGGCTGGATTTTCTCAAGTAGATATAGCAAAAGGTATTCGAGAGGCTGCTATTATGGTGTTGAAAGAATTAGATGTTAAAGCTATTCCAGTTTTAAAAGATAAGGAACTTCTTCTTAATGTAGCGACTGTATCAGCAAATAATGACCCTGAGTTAGGTAAGGTTATTTCAGAGGCATTCCTTAAAGTGGGGATAAATGGACAAATCTCTATTCAAGATAGTGTAAATAAAAAGACATATGTAGAAGTAGTAAATGGAATGGAGTTTGATTCTGGGTATCAATCAAATATGTTCATAAACACGAAATCTACAGAGGTAGTATTTGGAAATACATATATTCTACTCTATGAGGGTAAACTTATATCTATTGATCCTATAGTAGAGGCTTTGAAAAAGGCTAGAGAAGAAGATTTCTCTATACTTATCATAGCAGATGATTTTTCAAAAGAAGTTATAGAGGATTTAACCTATAACAAACTTAATGCAAATGTAAAAGTATGTGCAGTTAGGTCTCCTAGTTACGGACAGCTTAAAGAGCAAAACATAGATGACTTATCTCTTATTTCTGGTGCCACTATAATCTCAAGAAGATTTGGCTCCTCTATAGAAAATTTTGAGTGTAGTCAATTAGGAAAAGTATCTTTTGTTAAAATATCTGCTGATTCTTTTTCTATTATCAATTCTGAGATAGATAAAGAATCACTGCACTCTAAAATAGAATCTCTTAAAAAAGAATTAGAGAGGGCTTTAGGGCCTACAGCTAAAGAGGAATTTCAAAATAGGATAGCTCGTTTATCTAATGGAGTTGCCGTTATGTACGTCTCTGGGAGTTCTCCAGTTGAGATAGCAGAGAAAAAATACAGAATAGAGGATGCAATAAATGCTACCAGAGCTTCTTTAGAGGAGGGTGTTGTTCCAGGAGGGGGAGTAACTCTTCTTAGAATAGCAAATAATTTAAAAATGCCAAAATTAGATAATAGAAGCCAAGAAATAGGATTTAATATCTTAGTAGAGGCAATGGAGTCTCCAATTAGGACTATTACTAAAAATGCTGGTAAAAAAGAGGATATTATAGTAGAGACAGTCTTAAAAAATAAGAATTTTAACTACGGGTACGATGCAAAGGATGAAAAGTATTTAGATTTAGTTAAAAAAGGTATTGTAGACCCTGTTAAAGTAACTAAGGCTGCCTTGACAAATGCAGCTTCTGTTTCTCAGATGTTATTGACAATGAATGTGTGTGTCTATGAGTAAAACTAGATAAATATCAAGATTGGTATTTACTTCCAAAAATCTTTGGAATGCACTTGGAATATATTAATGTCTAAAACAGATACGAAAACTA
>Ga0256845_1002871_pt1 | contig 12111 bp, 13 predicted proteins | sample RiftiametaG_FD_189101 | JGI IMG/M metagenome (GOLD analysis project Ga0256845, IMG submission 189101) | Tube worm associated microbial communities from hydrothermal vent at the East Pacific Rise, Pacific Ocean - Riftia | ecosystem: Host-associated > Annelida > Integument > Unclassified ... | reverse complement strand
TTCTGTTTTCATGATATCTGTATGAACTTTACTACCATGAGTAAAAGGTCCTACATTTTGTTCAATCCCATCAGGGTTTACATGTACAAGTAACTCTAAACCTAACTCTTTTACTCGTTTATCGCGAAATTCTATCATCTCTTTAAACTTCCATGTAGTGTCTACATGTAAAAGGGGAAAAGGTAACTTTGAAGGGTAAAATGCCTTTAAAGCTAAGTGCAACATCACCGCACTATCTTTTCCTACACTATAAAGCATAGCTGGGTTATCAAACTCACTTATAACCTCTCTCATAATGTGTATTGATTCAGCTTCTAACGCTCTTAAATGTGTTAAATTTCTATTTTTCATACGTTTTCCTTTACATGTAAACCACACTCTTTTGATTCGGGGTGTTCCCACCACCATCTGCCACTTCTAATGTCTGCTCCATCTTCAACCGCCCTACTACATGGCTCACAACCGATGCTTGGGTAGCCTTTGTCATGGAGTTTGTTGTAAGGAACGTTGTTATACTTTATATGCGCCCAAACATCTTCTTCATTCCAATCTATAAGTGGGTTTAGTTTTAAAAGATTATTACCCTCGTCCCACTCTATGAGTTGCATCTTTTCTCTTGTTTGCGACTGTTCTCGTCTTAGACCTGTTATCCAGATATCTAAACCTTTTAGAGCACGTTTAAGAGGCTCGATTTTTCTTATGTAACAACACTCTTTTCTCTCGACAACTGAATTGTAGAAACTAAACATACCTTTTTCATTGACTAAGGCTTCAACCTCTTGAGTCTGAGGAAAGTAGACTTTTATTTTCTGTTTGTATTTGTTGTTTGTCTTCTCTATCAAATCATAAGTCTCTTTTGGAAGTCTTCCCGTATCGAGAGTAAAGATTTTTGCATCTTTTTTTATATTATAGAGCATATCTGTTAGGACTTGGTCTTCTATACTAAGACTTGAAGCCAATGCAATGTTTACATGTAACTCATCTAAAAAGTACTCTAAAACCTCTTTAGTACTCTTCTGATTTAATTCTGCTTTGATTTTTTCTAGGTTCATATCTGATACTCCATCTCTTTTACTTTTCCAAAACTGATTTTGTTCCAAGCTCTCTCATGAAAGTAAAACAGAACCATCTTTGTTACAAGCTCAATAGAACCAATAGAAGCTGCCATCTTTAGATTTCCAGTTACAATATAAGAAATAATAACGGTATCAAGTGTACCAACTGCTCTCCAAGATATAGTCTTCACTACACTTCTATAAGGTTTTTCATCCACTCTTTTTCCTTTATGAGTATTCCAAGTGATTTACTCAAGTATTAATTTAGTGTTGTATTATATTTGAATAATTTTTAATAAAAATGATGATTGTCAAGAAAAGTAAGGGATTAAATTCCCTTACGTATTGAAAGTTAAATTATAAAAGAAGAAATAAGCCCAATAAGCCCACCGAAAAAACCACCCCAAACAACAAGCCAACCTAAGTGCTCTTTCATAAAAGTTTGAACTATCTCTTTTACCATGACAGGTGTTAGCTCTTCAAGTCTAGCATCGATTACTGTTTCGATTGATGAGAGCATGTCATCGCTAAGTGATGAGTCTTGTAAGTGTATTTTGATCTGCTCATTAAATGCATCACTATTTGCTATAGTTACGACTGCAACTTTAAGTTTGTTTGTAAATGGCTCACGCATGGTTTCAAGTGCTTTTTCTCCACCAAACATACCGAGCATACTACCAAACTGTGATTCCATAACGGTTTTAGTTAGGGCATCATAAGCTGGAGAGAAATCAGCATTTTCTATAACAGGAGTTAAGTCTATCTTTTTTTCCTCTTTTGCAAAGAAGTCATTGAGTTGCTCTTTTGTAAAAAATTGATTCATCATTAACTCTTTTATTGAAGTTTTAAACGCCTCAAAACGAAGAAGAATCACACCACTTCCATAAAGAAATGGTACTTTTTCAAAAAGCATATGTATTGCAATCTGGTTTGTTAAAGCACCAGAGAGTGCAAAAAGCCCTGTAAATAACACTGCATTTGAGAATGGCTCAACAAGAACAAATGAGACACCTACTAAACCTAAACTAACGATGTCTGTAACCAAACTTTTATTCATCAAATATCCTAATATTTTTTTGCAATTATACAGTAATTTTTATATACTACACGTAAATCAAAAAATTTGCTGTAAAAGGTTGGGTTTAATTTATCTCTTTTTTTGAACTTTTTTTGCTTTATACTGTACGCGTCCCTCTCGTGCTTCTTTTTCCCAAATAAACCAATTATCATTTGGGGTATCTTTATAAGTAGCAGGCAAACCTTTGTCTTCACTCTGCCATAAGGCTTCACCGCTTTTTGGACATGCACGAATGCAATCATTGCAATAAATACAAAGATAAGGATTATAGTTATATACTTTATGTCCATCTTCAAATTGTTTAAATATAATTGCTTTTGGTGGACATACTTTTTCGCATTTATCACACCAGATACAATGTTCACTATTGTACTGAATTAACCCTCTGTAGTTTTTGGGTTTTTGTACTGGAGTCTCTGGGTAACTACATGTGTATGGTTTTTTTACTAAGTTAGCAAAAGCTTGTTTTATTGCATGTATCATTTTGCTGTACAACTCATACATGGGTCAAATGAAGCCAATATAGCAGGTACATCGGCATACTCTTGACCTTTAAATATCTCTACCATCGCAGGAATATTTGAAAATGTTGGTGTTTTTATACGAACTCTGTCAAGCATAGTTTTTTTCACTCCTTTTACATAATAAAAAATCTCTCCTCGCGGTGCTTCAAGTCTTGCTACTGCTTCTCCCTCTGGTTTACCTTTTATCTTTTCTAGTATATCTCCTTGGGGTAATCCTTCTAAAATATTTTTTATCATCTTAACACTTAAAAGTATCTCTTTAAGCCTGATTCTATTTCTACCATATATATCACCACTATTTTCCAAAGCCATTTCATAGCCTATCTCTTTATATGGAAAATAGTCACTCTCTGCTCTTACATCGGTTTTTAATCCTGCTGCACGGGCAAGTGGTCCTAAGACATTGTATATACTTGCATTTTCTTTTGATATAGCACCAATACCTTTGTATTTTAATGATAAACTCCAGTTGTTTTCAAATAAGTCAAATATGTCCTCTACCTTTACTTGAAATTCTTTAAGACCGTTCAACACAAACTGAACAGTTTTTGTGTCTATATCACGTTTAACACCACCAATACTAATAAAATCAAACTGAACCCTGTTGCCAGATATGGCCTCTTGCATGTCCATTATGATTTCCCTATCAGCCATAATCCGCATAAAAAGAGCTTCATAACCAGCATTTTCAGCAGTATGTGAGAGACAAAGCATATGTGAGTGAATCCTGTCAAGTTCCAACATTAACATTCTAAGGTATTTGACTTTTTGGCTTACATGTACGTCTACTAATTGTTCAACTGCTAAAACATATGTCAAAGAGTGAGTAATGGCACACAAGCCACAAACTCTTGCAACAACGCTAGGAAGTTGTTTATACTCAAACGTATTTGTACACGCCTTTTCTATACCTCTGTGAACAAAACCAACATCTGCTTTTACATCAACTATTGTCTCATTTTGTGCTTCAAATTGAAACCTTACTGGTTCTAAAAGTGCAATATGCTGTGAACCAAAAGGAATATTTATTGTTTTTTTCATAGATTTTTCCTTAAAGGAGCTTGTTGTGAGTCATCTTCAAGGAGTAATCCTTTAGATATGTTTTGAATCTTTATACCAAACATGTCAACAACTTCACCTTCTCCCATGTAAGCAGGAGGTATGATAGAGACTATGCTAGGAATCTGCTCATCATAATCCATATTTAAAAAGTAACATATAACCTCTTCTTTTGAATCATAACGAGTAAAAAGATATTGTATTTCCATCTTATCGCCTAAGTCAACGCCATTTACTGTAATAAAATGGTGTATTTTATAATCATAAAATACACCTATATCACTCAATAGGTTCTTACTATTTGTTTCAATTTTTTTCATATTTTATCTTCTTTGCCATTTCTCTTCTACTAACAAATAGACTATTTTCTATCAACTTTCCAAAAAGACGTTTTGGTTTCTCTATAGTTTTACTCTTCTTTTCTAAAATAGCTAAGGCCTCTACAACTCCATCTATAATTTGGTCTGGACTTGATGCACATCCAGGAACATAAATGTCAACGGGTATATATCTATCAACCCCAGATTCTATATTATACATTTCTCTAAAAACTCCACCTGTACATGTACAAGCTCCTACTGCTACAACTACTTTAGGCTCAGCCATTTGAGTATATAACTCTATTAGACGTTCACGACTTCTTAGTGTTACAGGACCTGTAACAAGTAGTATATCGCTTTGTTTTGGGTTGCCAGTGTTAATGATACCAAAGCGTTCTAAATCATACTTTGGTGCTAAAGAGGCCAAAATCTCTATATCGCAACCATTGCAACTACCTGCATTATAATGTAATATCCAAGGTGATTTTTTTCTGAAATTTTCAAACATAACTCATCCAAATAAGTGTAACTATGGCTAAAATAAATGCCGTAGAGTATATCTTTTTTACTAAATCATCAATTCTTATCCGTCCTGTTGCATTATCAACAGCATTTACCAATAAAAAAGAACCAACTACTAATAAGCCTCCTAATAATAAGTTTTGCCCGCCAAATAAAAAAACAAAAGCATACACAAAAACTATCTCTGTCATTTTTGCCATATAAATTATTTCATAAAAAAATCCACTGTATTCAATCTCTATGCCACCACACAACTCTTGATGAGCTTCTGGTGCATCAAATGGAGATTTTTTAAGTTTAAGTGGCAATAAAATCAAAAGAGCCAAAAACATTAAAGGCATTGAAAATAGAGCTGAAGAACTTGAAAGAATATTGTCTATATGAAAACTACCACTGTGAAGATAAAAAGAAACTGCCATTAAAATCAAGATTGGTTCGTAAGCTAAAAGTGCTAAGAGTTCTCTGTTTGCACCTAGGTGTGAAAAAGGTGAGCGGACACTATAGCCAGCTAAAATAAGAAAAATTAAACTCAAAAGGTGCATAAAAATCACATAAAGAAGATGTCCTCCAAGCATAAAAAGTCCAACACTAACCCAAAGAGCTACAAAGTGCATAGCACCCAAGATTATGTGAAGTTTATGTACCATCAAAGGACGTTTATCTAAAAGTTTAAACATATCGTAAAAAGGTTGCAACAAAGGAGGACCAAGTCGGCGTTGCATTCTTGCTCTTACTTTTCTATCTATGCCAGAGATAAGAGTACCAAGTATAGGTGAAAAAAGTGCCAAAAACCAACTCATAACAAACCTCCTAAAGCTATGCTTGCAAAAGCAGCAGCTCCTATGAATGATACTTTTCTTTCCGTCTCTTTTGAAAAACTAAATGACCATTGAGATACATTGAAATGTCCCTGTTCTCCACAATGATACTCTTTGACTCTATCAACATTTCTAAATGGATCAAATTTTAACCAAACTGGCACAAAGACTATCAGTAAAATTGAAATTATTACATAGTACAATGAAATATCAAAAAGAAAAAATCCAGAACAAACTAACATAATAGTAAAAAGATATGGTGAAATCATTTCAACCACAAATATATTTTCACCATTATACTCTTCAATATCTGTATTTTTTGTAAAAATTGATGAAGCAACTTTAAAATATAACAAAATCAATACAACAGAACCAACACACAAAGAGAGTAACAAAAAGATATATAAAAAGTTGTCTTTTAACATTTGTGAAACTAACTCTATAGAGAATAATTTACCAAAAAATAGTCCAAAAGGAGGAAGTGTTATAGTGGCAAATCCAAAAATAATCATACTTGCACTCAAAGGTGCTTTAAAAAGAAGTCCATTCATCTCACTAATGTTTTTGAAATGATAATTCTTTTCAACAATGCCAGCCATTAAGAACAATAAGGCTTTTGAAACTGCATGAAAAAAGATGAGTACATATAAAATATTTTTATGCTCTTCTCCTACAACTGTTGCCATGGCAATCATGAGACCAAGTAAAGAGATGGTTGAATAACCTAAAATCTCTTTAAATTTGTCACGAGATAAACCATATAATCCTGCTAAAATAAAAACTGCTGAACCAAACAACATTATAAAAACTCCTACGATAGTGTTTTCATAAGCTGGTGCAAGTTTTAAGATTATAAAAGGGGCCAATTTTACCATAGTGGCAGAGTGTAAAATAGCACTCACTGGAGAAGGAGCAACCATGGCACCCAATAACCAACCATCAAAAGGTATTTGTGCACCTTTCACAAGTCCTGACATAGCTAATAGTGAAACTACTATGAGTAAATTTCCACTATTTGTAAGCCCATCAAAATAAGGAACTGAACTAAGTAAAACTGCAATAAGTATAAATAAACCGCCTATTTGATTCATCCATAAAGCTTTAAGTGCATTATGTGTACTTAACTCATCTTTTCTAAATCCAATCAAAAGATAAGATGATAAAGTTGTTAGTTCAAATAGCAAAAAGAAAATCATTAGAGAGTTTGCTGAAACTATAAGATTCATGACTGCTAAAAACAAGATAAGATACATGAGAAAGAATCGTTTTTTACTCTCACTAATAGGTTCTTTATTTATGTACCATAAAGCATAAACTACTATTAGAGAACCAACTATATTTATAACTAAAAACATAAAGATACTTAACTTATCTACAATAAAATCAGCATTTACATTACTCGCAATTAAGAACTCTGCTAAACCAAATAAAAGTAGTTGAGCCAATGCTAAACTCCAAACTTTATAGTTTTTAAATGCCAATCCCTCTTTTAAAAAATATAAAATCAAAACTATATCAACTACAATAATTAATATAGTTAAAAAAAAGCCTAAAGAGAAAGAAAATGTTTCTGGTGAAATATATAGCAAGATAGAACAAAATGATAAGACAAAAGAAAATAACAATATAGTTAATTGTAAAAATCTAAATGGTATCCACCAAAGCCCAATTGCTAAAAATAGAGGTAATAAAACTAGCAAAATAAACATGTACATAATCAATTATCCTTAATATCGGATTTATATCTAACCATTATACAAGAAAATTAAATAACATCTTCATACTTAAGTCAATTTTTCAATTTAAATAAATTTTTATGATTATAAAGCATGTTTTAGCTGTCGTTTATTAAATGTCTTTACCTCTTCTTTTCTACTTTTTTTATTTTCTATTTCTACTCTTAAAAACTTTGGCAGTTTTCTGCCACGTACTATCATAACATCATCTATCATTACTTTTTTTATCTCTTCTTCATCTACATGTAGAACTTCTGTAAGGTATCTGTAAAAAAGGTGAGCAAGTCTATCTAAAGAGATTTGCCAAGTTGATTCTGTTTGAGCATAAATCCACTCACTAAAGGCAAAAAAGCCAGCATAAACTCTACTATCTTTAAAAAGGTAAACTACTGTTTTTTTAAAATTTCCACTATTGTAAACCATATCCCAAAAACGAGTAAAACGCTTCATTCTTTGCATTTTTTCAAATGGTATGAGTGTGTTTTGAAGTATGTCATATGGAGGTTTGTCTGAGTAAACCATACCGTGCAATTCATCGTGACGATTGAGCGTAGTTCCTGAGAGTTTTTTTAGGATTCCAAGTTGTATTTCACATCTTGTCATAGAGTAAAGCAGGTCAAGATTTTTACCAAACTGTTCTAAACTCTCCCCTGGTAAACCTATAATGAGGTCAACATGAAGATGTGCTTTTGTTTCGTTTTCTAAAAATTCTAGGTTTTCTTTAATCTTCTCTATGTTTAGTTTTCTGTATATATTTTGTGATATTTGGGGGTCAAGTGTTTGTATGCCAACTTCTAGTTGCAAAGAAGCTGGTGGAAACTCTTTTATACGTTTTTTTATAGAACTCGGAAAATTGTCAGGTATAACCTCAAAGTGTATGAAGTAAGGTGGCTCTTTTGAGAGGAAAAAATCCATCAACTTGTTTGCAGTTGTAATGCCTTGGTTAAAAGTTCTATCTATGAACTTAAAACTTCGCACCCCCCTATCCCAAAGTATTTCCATCTCTTTTAAAAAAACATTGGTATCAATCTTTCGTACTTTTTTATCTAGCGATGAAAGACAAAACTCGCAAGAGTAAGGACAACCACGACTAGCTTCAACGTAACACTGTCGATTTGCTACATCGTTATCTGTGTAATATTTATAAGGAAGTTCAATCTTACTCAAATCTACAATTTCAGCTTTTATAATTTTCTCTTTAGGTGCATTGCCATCAAACAGAGACCTACAAAGCTCATAAAAAGCCACATCGCCCTCACCTTGGATGAAGTAATCAGACTTACTAAAATCAACTCTATGAGGAAAATAACTAGCCTCAGGACCACCAGCAACTATAATTATGTGAGGAGCAACTTTTTTAAGGACTTCAATGAACTCGCCAACTTCATTGGCATTCCAAATATATGCTCCAACACCAACTACTTTTGGGTTCTGTTTTAAAACAGTCTCAACTGCATCTGCAACTTGTGAGTTTATGACAAACTCTTTTATAATAGCTTGAGGTTGAAGCTCTTTTAAGTTGGCATAGAGATATCTCAAACCAATTGATGTGTGAGTATATCGTGCGTTAAATGTGCATAAGACTATATTGTGCAATTATCTGTCCATTATTTTTTGTATGTCATGAAGTAGCTCTATGGAAGCGTCTATTTCTTTTTTTCTTATTGCTACGCTCTCTACGTTACAGCCTATTGGTATGCCTTTGCCTTTGCCATAAAAGTAAAGAATTTCAAATATGTCACGGCTTAGTTTCATAGAGGCATCTAAAATATTTTCAGAATTTTTTAGCCTCTCTTCTAAATGTGGGGGTATGTTTATACCTAACCACTTCATAAAATCTAATGTCTTTGCTGACCCACATGGGGTTATAGTAAAAATGATAGGAGCTAGAGGTTTGTTATGTTCTTTTGAGTACTCTAAGTAGTCATCTAAAAACCGTTTAGCACTCATGAGGTCATAAACACACTGTGACACAAAAAATTCACAGCCATTGTCTATCTTTGAGAAAACTCTAAGATGCTCATCTTGTTTTATGGTATGACGCTCTGGTATCACAATTCCACCAAGAACTATATCATTATTTACCTCTTTTTTAAGCTTATAAGCCTCTTTCATGCCAATAGTTACTTTAGTTTGCTTACTTGCAGCTCCTACAAAAACAGAATAAAATTCTCTACCTTTTCTGTTCTCTAGCCACTCACTAAACTCATCTTTAACATATTTTCCAACAGCTCTGTAGATAACAACAGGAACATGTAAAGGAGCATCGAGGTAGTTTTTTGCATAATCACAAGGGTCAAGTGTCTCCATAAAGGGGAAAGGTCGAGCAGCATCTGTTCTGTCTGATTCATCTTGAATATCATACAAGATAATCCCATCAACATCTAAGTCTTTTAATCTTTCTACTTGTTTTTTCGCTATTAGTGCTAACTCTTCTTTTGTATTTTTTGCTTTTGGTGGCGTTATACCATAAAAAAGTATCCCACTTTCTCTGTTTTTTATTCTGTCTTTTAACATCAAAATTCCTAAACCTACTTTATCTTTGTGCCATTTAAATATAAAGCACCATTTTTGAATTCGTAATCGTAAAGAAGATTATTACCATCTTCTTTACCAAGACTAACAAATTGTTCTAATTTATTATTTAATTTAAGTAGTTTATTCGCACCTACTTTATCAACTATGATTTTACCAGTTGCTATAAATGAATTGATTAATTTCATATCACTAAGGCTATAACTATTCTTTTTTAACTCAGCATTTATTGTAAAATCTAAATTTTTTAAAGCTATATCATCTTTAATATTCAGACCATTTATAGAAAAAGTAGTATCAAATTTAAATCCTCTACGCAATATCTTTTCTATAGATTTTGTTAATGATTCTATATTAGATTTACTAATTGTTGATTGATGAAATGCTAGTTTACTGTAGTAGTTATTTACATCTAAAATCTCATTTTTATTCAATCCATAAATGTTGAATTTTAAATTTATGCTATCTAATTTAACAGTTTCTATTTTATTGACATGAAAATCATTTACAACATAGTTTATGTCTCCGCGTAAAGTCTCATTTTCAGTAGTTTTTACACTGCTTGATATATCTATATTGCCAATCTTTACAAAATCAATACCCTCTTTGAAAGTAAAGTTATCTATACTAATATTTCCACTATTATCAAATTGTGTAAGGTAGTCAAACGTATATTTTATTCCTCTTATCTCAAAGTTAAAATTATCGGTACTTATGGACTGCTCACCAAGAGTATAGACTCCTTTTAGGCTCTCTTGTATATTTATATCTAGCTTGTGATTTTTTAATTTTACATTTGTTGTTTTGCCATTTTCATTTATATCTTTATCTATGTCTTTCATTATTATTTGAGATATTTTTTGCTTTGAATCAAGCGTTATAAAAAAAGTAAATAACTTCTCATCAAGTATAGAGTTTACTAATTGCTCAGCATCTCTATGACCATTAAAACTTGACATAATTTCATCTGAGAACTTACTCAAAGATAGCTCAATTAAAGGAGCATTAAGTAGTAAATTTGAATTTTTTATATTTCCTTTAAAAAGAGTGCCATCAAGTGCTGGACGTATATCTTTATCGCTTTGCTTTTTAAGTAACTCTGTTAAACCTTTGTAATTTGGATTTTTTTCAGAAAAACTATTGAAAATAAAATCCCTAAATTTTTTACCATCTACTATTGTTAAATCAAACTCTCTTTTGCTAGAGATATAACCCTCTTCTTTAGTTATAGTTAGCTCAACACCACTCTTAATAAGAGATTTTTTTTCAATATCTATCATAGCCGTAACTTTCTTTTTAACAATCAAAGGCATAGAAGCAACACCAACAATCAAAAGTCCAATTATGAGTAAAATTATTTTTTTCATTTTTATCCTTATTTCTTTGGTTGAATTATATCTAAAATATTTCAAATTGACATACTTTTAATTAAGTAAATTTTTTTTTGTTAATATTTCTACATGTAAAGGAGTCAACTATGTCTTTAGTAGGAAAATGTCCATATTGCAATGACGGTATGGTTGTGATGGAAAAAAAACAAGTTAATGGAAAAAGTGCAAAAGTATATACCTGTTCAAATGCCTCATGGTATAGCGAAGATGGTGAAATATTTGAGCTAAAAAAAGAGGCTACATGCTCTTTTCGTATATGGGGAAATTCGCTTCATAAATGGGGCAAAAGAGGAATAGGAATTTTTGAAGTTAAAAAATTGCTTCAAGGTGAAGATGTTGATGTTAGACTCTACAGTTATCAAGCTAAAAAAGAGTATTTTAAATATATTACTTTAGATAAACAATATGGTATTTCAGTTATTTGGGATATGGAGGTTGAAAGACCATCTGCATAACAGATAATCTTTCAAATTTACTAATCTTCTAACTTATAATCTTCTATAAGATTAAAGTTTAGATACTTATATACTTTGTCCTTTTTACCTTCAAGTTTTTTAGGCACTAAGTCCATATACTCCTGTGTAGTTGGAAGACGACCAAGAAGTGAACAAAGAGCTGCAAGTTCTGCACTTCCTAGATAGACTTGTGCACCTTTTCCAATACGGTTATCGAAGTTTCTTGTACTTGTTGAAAATACTATTGCATTATCACTTACTCTTGCTTGGTTACCCATGCATAATGAACATCCTGGAATCTCAACTCTTGCTCCAGCTGCCCCAAATAGTGAGTAGTAACCCTCTTCAATGAGTTGGTTCTTATCCATTTTTGTTGGTGGTGCTATCCAAAGCTTAGTAGGAACTTGTCCTTCTCCCTGCAAAACTTCACCAAGAGCTCTATAGTGACCAATGTTCGTCATACAACTACCAACAAACACTTCATCAATTTTGTGAGGTCTATTACTATCAGCAAGTATTTCACTTAGCGTTGCTACATCATCTGGATCATTTGGACAACACAAAATAGGCTCTTTTACGTCTGCTAAGTCAATCTCAATAATCTCAGCATACTCAGCA
>Ga0256845_1002870_pt1 | contig 12116 bp, 10 predicted proteins | sample RiftiametaG_FD_189101 | JGI IMG/M metagenome (GOLD analysis project Ga0256845, IMG submission 189101) | Tube worm associated microbial communities from hydrothermal vent at the East Pacific Rise, Pacific Ocean - Riftia | ecosystem: Host-associated > Annelida > Integument > Unclassified ... | reverse complement strand
TTTAACCCTCATTATTGCCCCACTTTCTGACGAAAACATTTCTCTCAATATTGGAACAGGTCTAACTACTACATTTATTCTTTTCATACTTTTCAGTGCTTCTCTTCAATTAAAAAAGAGCAATAAAACACACTTATATGGAAAGCTATTAAAAATTGGACTAATTATTCTAATTGTAGATTATTTTTGGGAGTTAATTCACACAAACGGTCACCCTTATATTATAATTGGCTTAATTCTAATACTCTCAATAGTCCCATACATATATATAAAAGTAAAAGAGGTAATTGTTTTTTCTTTTGTAATATTATTTATTTCAGTTGTCTTAAGTCTTATAATTGAAACACCTGTATATCCAAAATCATATTACATTTACGCTATTTCAATTTCAAGTTTTCTAAATGTATTCTTTAGTTATTTAAGATACGATTCACTCGAAAAACTCATTTTCATATCAACAATTATCAATAAAGGTAATATGCCTGTAATTGCATTTGATCGTAAAGGAATTATAAATTATGCAAGTGAAAATGTTTCTTCTTTTTTGGATACAGACCACAGCAAATTAATCAATCAAAACATCAAAATTCTGAATAATTTTATTCCTTTTGACAGTACATTTAAAAAATACGATATTACCAACGATTTTAAAGATGGCGAAAAATATCTAGCTCCAATGGCAGACTCCAATCATGAAATCAGATGGATAGAATGGGCTTTTAAGAATTTTTCAAAAGATGTGAACCTAATTCTTGGTCAAGATGTTTCTGATAAAATGGAATTGGAAAACACCTATGAATTACTTGTTCAGCAAGCCGAAGATTTCATCTTTAAATGTGACTTTAATGGAGATTTTAAATTCATTAATAACATCAGCTATCAACGTCTTGGATATTCAAAAGAAGAATTAATAAATACAAAATCAATTGACTTAGTCTCTCCGAAGTACAAAAGAGAAGTCTCTTATTTTTACAGAAGGTGTTTTGCAAAAAAAAATCTTACCTCGTACAAAGAGTTTCCTATCACTAAGAAAAATGGTGAAGAGATATGGATTGGACAATCAATAACAACACTTTTTTCTCCTGGGTCTAAAACTCAAATAGATGGATTTATAGCCTTAGCAAGAGATATAACTGAAAAGAGAAAGAAAAATGATCTCATTAGAGAACAAACGGAATCAATTACCGCTAGTATTAATTACGCAAGAAGAATACAGCACAATCTTCTTCCGAGTAAAAAAGAGTTTGAAGAAACTTTTAATGACTTTTTCATTTTCTCCCGTCCAAAAGATATTGTTTCTGGTGATTTTTACTGGATGGACAAAATTGGAGATAATACAATTTTAGTTCTTGGAGATTGTACTGGACATGGAGTTCCTGGGTCGTTCATGACATTACTCGGTTTCAACTTATTAAACAGTACTGTTTTAGAAAATAGAATTGTAGATCCAGGACAAATTTTGAACAGAATTGATCAAAAACTCATTGAATATTTACCGAGAGGTGAAGGTAAAAACATTGTCAATGACGCAATGGAATTGACGGTTTGTGTATTTAATACAAAGACGAATGAAATGTCATATGCCTGTGCTGGTTCACGTTTCTTAATCTATGAAAATGAGGATTTCACGATGTATAAAGGAGACAATAAACACGCAGGAGATGTTGAGAACAACTTCCTTGGATATAGTACTCATTTCGCCTCTTTTGACAATGACATTAACTTGTATTTATTCTCTGATGGATTCCAAGATCAATTTGGAGGAGTTAAGGATAAAAAGTTTTCTTTTAGAAGATTAATTGAACTATTTGAAGCAAACATCAATCTTCCTTTAAAAGAACAACAACGTCTAATAACAGAGACTTTTGACAATTGGATTGGTGACACAGAACAAACAGATGATGTAACCGTTCTTTCTGTTCAAATAAAAAAAAATGAAAAATAAAAGTTTGCAGAAAAAAACTTTATTCTAGCCAATAAGTTTTAGTTATTCTTCAAACTAATTGGAAACATAATTATTTCACATAATCTTGCTTCAAAACGAGCATATAACGATCAGAATCAAGTTTCAAATACCCTTGTTCATAACAGAAATAATACTGAGAACCCGTTTTTGTAGTATAAATATTTGTGAAATAATGAAAATTAAACCCCTCTTCTGCCAATCGAATTCCATCAACTGTATTCTTTCCTTTTGGGTTTAATTTTGTTAAAATTCGTCTATTTTTCCGAAGAATATTATTAATTCTGCGCACATATTTATTCGCATCTTCGTTCAAACGGTTATTAAATGTATTACGACAGTAATCTGAGCAAAACTTTTGATCTTTTCTTCCAGATAAATTTATGTTACATTCTAAACATTCTCTCGTTTCCATAGATACTATTTTGTTAACAATGTTAACAATAATTAACAGCAAAATCAAGGTTTTAGGAGAGTATCTTTACAACTTTGTCTGTTCTATTAGATGGAATTATGGAAGAAAATTTGAATCCCGCTGAAACACTGCGAATAGTTAGTGAAAAGATAAAAACAGAAATGCTTACAATTGATCTCCTTCGAAATGAAGTTGGTAAAGTAATTATTGGGCAAAAATACATGATGGACAGACTGTTGATTGCATTACTTGCTGATGGACATGTTCTTCTTGAAGGTGTTCCTGGTCTAGCAAAAACACTTGCGATCAAGTCTTTATCAGAAGCTGTTAATGTAGAATTCAGTAGAATTCAATTTACACCCGATTTACTGCCCGCAGATGTTACTGGAACATTAATCTACAGCCAAAAAACAGAATCTTTCTCTGTTAAAAAAGGACCTATTTTTTCCAATTTTGTTCTCGCTGATGAAATAAATAGAGCACCAGCAAAAGTTCAAAGTGCTTTATTGGAAGCCATGCAAGAACGACAAATCACAATTGGTGACGAAACGTATCCCTTGCCAAAACCATTTTTAGTTTTAGCAACTCAAAATCCAATAGAACAAGAAGGAACTTATCCTCTACCGGAAGCTCAAGTTGATCGATTTATGCTGAAAGTGTTTTTGGACTATCCTACAAAAGAAGAAGAAAGACTCATCATTCGAAGTAACATTAGAAAAGAAGGAATGTCTAAAATTAACCCTGTACTAAACACCGAAGACATCACTCGATGTAGAGAGTTGGTTAATCAGGTATATTTAGACGAAAAAATTGAACAATACATCGTTGACATTGTATATGCGACACGCCAACCTGAGAAATATGGTTTAGGATTCCTGGTACCAATGATAAGTATTGGATGCTCCCCTAGAGCGAGTATAAATTTAGCAAGAGCCGCAAAAGCATACGCATTTCTTCAAGGAAGAGCATTTGTTATTCCTGAAGATATTCGTGAGATTGCCCCTGACGTAATGAGACATCGTATGGGATTAACGTATGAAGCGGAAGCGGAGAATTTAACCGCAACAACAATCGTAGAAAAAATAGTTTCGAAAATCGAAGTGCCGTAAGATGGACACACAAGAACTTCTCAAAAAGATTCGCCTTTTGGAAATTAAAACAAAAGGACTCACCAAACATATTTTTTCTGGTGAGTATCATTCTGCGTTCAAAGGACGTGGAATGACCTTTAGTGAAGTTCGAGATTATCAAATGGGCGATGAAGTTAGAACCATTGATTGGAATGTAACTGCACGATTCAACCAACCTTACGTAAAAGTATTCGACGAAGAGAGAGAATTGACTGTAATGCTCATCATTGACGTTTCTGGTTCGGAGGATTTTGGTTCAGAATCGAAAACAAAAAAAGATTTAGCATTGGAATTGGCTGCCGTTCTTTCCTTCTCTGCAATTAGTAATAATGACAAAGTTGGAGCAATCTTCGTTTCTGATAAAGTCGAGAAATACATTGCCCCTGGAAAAGGAAAAAAACATTCTCTCATCATTCTTCGTGAATTGATTGAGCTAAAACCAGAGAATAAAGGAACCAACCTGAATGAAGGATTGAAATTCTTCCGAAATACACAGAAAAAAAGAAGCATTGCTTTTGTAATCAGTGATTTCTTAGACGACAATGATTTTATGGAAGGATTGAAAGTTTCCCGTAAAAAACATGATTTAGTAGCGCTTCGATTGTTGGATAAGGCAGAAAGAGAACTTCCAAAAATGGGTATCGTTCAATTATTTAATGCCGAAACAGGAAAAACAACTTGGGTAAACACCAACCGTAAAAAAACACGAGATATTCACCGTGAAAATTTTCAAAAACACGAAGAGAAATTATCCAAAGAGTTTTTAAAAGCTGGAATTGATTATACCACCATCGCTACTGAAGATGATTTCATCAAACCGCTTGTTCAATTATTTCAGAATAGATGATTGTTAGAATAAGCACATATCTATTGTTGTTTTTAGCAAGTTCTCACTTGTTCGGACAAGAATTGAGTCAACAAATTTCGACCAATGAGATTGTAATTGGAGAACCAATAATCATTTCGTACAGTGTGTTAACTTTCAAAAATGACACGCTGTTATTCCAACCGAAACAAGATCTCATTCCAGCAAGATCCATCACAGAATCTGGTGATTTGTCTTCAGAAGGGATTGATTTTGAAATTACACATCCTTTCATTGATACATTTATTTTTGACCATTCACAAAAATTTTGGGAAGGTCAATACATTATTACAGCTTGGGACAGCGGAATGTTTGTGATCCCCCCGACCTCTATTGTCATCAATGACTCTACCTACCATTTTGATTCATTTTCCATTCAATGTCACCTCATTCCAAAAGAAGACGGTATTGACTTATACGACATAAAAGAGAAGTTTACTGAAATTCCTGAAAAACCATTTTCAATTGGTGAATTTCTCACTAATTATTGGTGGATCATTGTAATTCTCTTTTTCTCCGTAATTCTCTACTATACTTTTCGAAAGAAAAAAGACGATGAAGAAGAAGAAATTGTCGTTATGAGTTTACGCGAAAGAACTTTGATTGCAATTGAAGCACTCGAAGAAGCTAAAATGTGGGAGAACGGAAAACTGAAAGAACATTACATTGAATTATCTTTCATTCTTCGCTCCTATTTAACGAGTAGGTATGACATCTCTTTACTTGAAAAAACAACTTACGAAACAGAATTACTTTTAACTAGAAAAGGATTAAACAAAGAAACCGTAGACTCTATTTCTCAAATTCTTTCACAGTCTGACATGGTTAAGTTTGCAAAATCAAGACCAGACACAATTGCAATTTTGAGAATTTCAACACTTGCGAAACAAATCATTGCAGAAACAAGCCCTTTAAATTTTGACAATGCTGAATAATTGGAACATACGTTTTTGGGAATACGACTTCTTCTCCCCCAATTGGCTTTGGTTGATTGCTATTGTTCCGCCTGTTTTACTCTTAATTTTTATCGTTGAAAAAAACAGAACGGGAGATGTGAAGTATTCTCGATCAACAGAAGAACAAAAAAACATTGGTTCAAAAATAATTTCCCGCACGAGAGAGTTTATACTTATTGCTTATGGACTTATTGCGGTACTTTTGATTTTAGCGATGGCCAAACCATTTCATTGGAGCATGCACCAAGAATCAAGTAAAGAATACAAAGATGGCATTGATATTATTCTAGCAATTGATGTTTCTATGTCCATGATGGCCAAAGATTTTGACCCCAATCGATTGGAAGCTGCTAAAAAAGTTGCCAAGAATTTCGTGGACGGTCGAGAAGGAGATCGAATTGGATTAGTTGTTTATGCTGGTGAAGCTTATACTGCTTGTCCTGCGACATTAGACTACACCGTTCTAAAAAAGCAAATTGACGAGATAAACGGAGAACGCATTGAAGGGGGAACAGCCATTGGAACAGGATTGGGAACAGCCGTTACACGATTGAGAAACGACAGTATCGCTTCGAAAGTAATCATCCTCCTCACAGATGGCAGTAATAATTCAGGAGAAATATCACCACTGGAAGCTGCAGAATTAGCCCTGTCCAAAAACATCCGTGTCTACACCATTGGCGTTGGAAAAAATGGAAAAGCACTTTCCCCTGTCTTTACGCCTTTCGGTGTCCAATACCAGAATGTTCAAGTCGAAATTGATGAAGTTACTCTAATGAAAATCGCAGCATTAACAGGAGGAGAATACTTTAGAGCAACGGATGAAAAGAGTTTAATGGCAATTTACAAAGAAATTGAAAAGTTGGAGAAAAGAAAAATGGAAGATCTTCATTATAAATCTGAACCACCTAGCACTCCTCAAGCATTTTTAAATTGGGCATTTGTATTAATTGTTCTTACGTGGAGCACTCAACTTATTTTATTTAAAAACAATGAGTAAGTTAAGGTACACATATCGTTTTCAATGGATTTTAACCTTAGTTATTCTCTGGGAAGTTATTTTTTGGAGTGCCTATTATTTCTTTATCGGCGAAATTGGTGATTCTAACAGTGCCGGAGATCATGTAATGTACAAAGAGCCAAAAGCTTTTAATTTACTCTTTCTATTTGTGGTTATTGCCGTCGTTTTTCTCGTAAAACTATGGAAACACAATAAGAATATAAGTTCTATTAGCGATCGTGTATTGGAATCATACATGCACCCCGTTTCTAGTTTAAGTCATTTTTTACGCTTCTTCTTTCTACGAAATGCATTTATTTTCCTAATAATTGCTTTGGCACAACCAATTTACGGGAAGAAAACAGTTTCTGGAACAACAGAATCACTTGAATTAGTTGTTGCTTTAGACATTTCAAATTCAATGAACACCAAAGATATTTCTAAAGATATATCGCGTTTAGATATATCAAAAAGAGCATTGGTACAACTCATCAACAATTTGCATGGAGAGAAAATAGGAATCGTTTTATTTGCAAATTCTGCATTTGTTCAACTGCCACTAACGAGAGATTATTCTGCCGCAAAACTTTTCATTCAAGACATAGATTCAAGAATGATTTCAAGTCAAGGGACAAATGTTGCGGAAGCATTGATTGTTTCCCAAGAAATGTTCTCCAAAGAGAAAACAACGAAGGGAATTATTTTAGTGACAGATGGTGAAAATCACGAAGCAAATCCAGACGTGATTTTAAGTGAAATCAAAGAATCGAAAATACAACTAAGCGTATTGGGTATTGGGACAAAAAAAGGTGGGTTAATTCCAAAAAACCCTAAAAGACCAGAATTAGGTTACAAAACCAACGCCATTGGAAAAACGATAGTCTCACGTCTAAATCCCGCATTCATCAAGACTATTGCTGCAAAAGGTGGAGGTCATGCAAACATCAGTTCCAGTGAATTTCCAAATCTTTCAGGTTTATTAACACAAATAAATCAGATGAAACGAACGAAAATTGATAATTTAGAGTTCGATGTCAAAGAAGAGCAGTATCAGGTTCCATTATTTATCGCAATCATCAGTTGGTTGCTCTTCATTTTGTGGTCGAAACAATACATTCAATTCGTTGATAAATTAATTCATAAAGCATGAAGACTATTCTCAGCATAGCATTTCTTTTTGTACTGAATTTCGGTTTCAGTCAGCAGTGGAGAGATTCTCTTGAGGCAGCGCGTACAGCATATGAAAACAAAGAATATGGAGAAGCTTTAAAATATTATGAATCTGCGCAGAAAAATGCTCCAGAGAACATTGATTTATCCGATGAAATGGCTCAATCAGCTTATAAAGCAAGAGAATTTAAGAAAGCAGAAGATATTTACCAGCAAAACGGGAATAAGAAAGAATCCAAGCTAGAAAAATCCGACAATTTTCATAATTTAGGCAATGCCCGAATGAAGAATAAAGATTATTCAGGAGCGATTGAATCTTATAAAGATGCCTTGCGATTAAACCCTAACGATGAACAAACAAGGTACAACTTATCGGAAGCTATTCGTCAATTGAACAACGAGCAAAAGCAAAAAAAAGACAATAATCAAAACGACAGTCAGGATCAAGAAAACGACCAAAATCAAGATCAACCTAAGAAAGAGGGAGACCAAGGGGATAAGGAGAATGATGAAAAGAATAACCAAAACCAAGGCGACCAAAATCAAGAAGGAAATAGCGATAGTAAGAAACAGAATAAATCAAATTTACCGAGTAAAACTGTTGACCGACTTTTGGACAAATTAATGAAGGAAGAAGCGGAAACTAAACGTAAAGTTAGCGGTTCGCAAGGAGGTACAGACACACCTAAATCAGGAAAAGATTGGTAATGAAGTCATTAATCCTCATATCGTTTTTATTCAGTGTACAATTTCTTTTTGCGCAAGAACCAGAGATTACATTTACCATTGAGCCAACTAATGCTGAAGTTGGAGAAATCATTACAATTACTGTGCGTTCAAATATTGAAGGAACCATTGAAATTGACAATTTACCCAGCTCATTTGTACATGGATATGATGTCTTGAATGGCATGGAACAAGAAATGGATTATTCTACGGGCGAAGTCATTACGTATTATTTCTTCTCCCAAACAGGTGCTATTGGCAAAAAAGGAAAATATACTATTGGACCTGCATACGTTAAGAGAGGAAATAAAACCTATATCTCTAACACTGTCGACATAATAATTGGCGAAGATGCTGTTTTAACATCGACAGACGTCTCCAAAAAACAAATGAGTCAACCTGCGTTTGGCATTATTCAAACCAATAAAAAAACCATTTACGAAGGCGAACCTATTGTTGTTCAGGCTAAAATCTATTCCCGTTTTGAACCGACTCACTTAGAAGGTTATCAAAGTTATGAATTACCAGGCACAATTGACAAAGAAAAAATTGCAGGCGGAAAACGAATTATTGTAGAACGAGAGCGTTACAAAAATGAATCATTCTATGCTTTTGAATACGACAAAACGGTGATTTTCCCCGCAGGAATTGGCGACTTCAAGATACTTCCCTTTACGATGAAATTGAATCAAAATTTCAAAGGATATCAATTCAAATCCAATGCAACAATTGTTCATATAAAGCCATTGCCGGATGGTGCCCCAGTAGATTTCATTGGCGGTGTCGGTAAATTCACTTTAAAAAGAAACATTGAAGAAAAAGAATTAACCCAAGGTGACGTTTTTAAATTAAACATAACCGTTAAAGGAAAAGGAAACATTCAAAACACTTCCGAACCAACCCTCCATCTACCCAAAGGTTTTATTGTTTATGGCGACCCTGAAATTGAAGAAAACTACAGTTATAATTCCAACGGGGCAGAAGGTGAAATTAGGTACTCCTACAACATACAAGTGAACGGATCTGGCGAAAAAGAATTTCCTTCCACTTCAATTTCTTACTTTGATCCCATTTTGGAAAAATACATTTCAATCGCTAGTAATTCCGATACTATTCTTGTAAAGAAAGACCCCAATTACATTACACAAATAGAACCTGAAGCATTAGAAATTGAGGAATTATCAACGAATAGTTTTCTTCGTTCATCAGAAGTTAAGTACGACAATGATTCATTTTATGGCAATTCTCTTTTTTGGGTACTTACCGGTTCCCCGCTATTTCTTTCCATTTTTTATCTCTTTTTTATTCGTAAGAAAGAAGAAAATGCAAGTGAAATTGAAGCGAAACAATTTGTTCGAAAAAAGAGTAAAAAATTGAACAATACCATTGATAAATTGAAACTCGAACTGACTACGGGAAACAATGATGATTTCTTCTCAAAATTAGAAAAAACACTTCGCGGCGCAATTGAAATTAGACTTTCGATTAAAGAAGAAAATCAAGTTTCAAGAAACGAAATGATGAAACAATTGGCCAATGAGATCACTACTGACGAATTAAAGAATATTCAATCTATTTTTGAACAGTGTGACCAATACCGTTATGGGTTCCCAAACACAGATGCTTCTAAGCAAGAATTATTTGAGCAGACAAAACAAACGATAGAAAAGCTTTCTAACTAATGCGAATTTTAAAACATATCGCCTTTTTACTAATTATTGCAAGCTCGTTCTCTGCTGTTGGAAATTCAACTTTTGAAGAAGCTGTTGAGGCGTTTAACGGAGAAAAATTTGATCTTTCTGCACAGAAATTCGATTCTATTGTCTCTATTTCTCCCCATAACATTGGCGCTATCTATAATTTAGGCCTTGCTCAATTGGAGAATAGACAATATGGCAAAGCTATTTGGGCTTTTGAACGTGTATTGAAACACCAACCAAACGATAGGGTTACGAAAGATAAAATCCGTGAATGTTATTTCCAACTTTACCCTAATTATTATTGGGAATTCCGGCTGAATGGTTTCCAAACAATTCTTTATTCAATTTCTCCAAACGCATGGGGAATCATTGCGATTTTTTCATCCATAGTCTTGTCTTTTATGCTGGTTCTTTTTAGAAAGAACAGTTCCATATCAATGAAAAGAATTGCACTATTTGTTGGGTTTATTTCTTTTGTTTTTCTCCTGTTTTCTATTCTTACAGGATCTCTCACAAAACAATACCGAACGCAAGACAATAGAGCAGTTGTTCTAAAAAAAACCACCTCTTTCAAAAACAGTGAAGAAATACGCGAAGGCCAAATTCTAGAATGTACGGAATGTAGTGGAGATACAATTACTTTTACAACGAAGAATAATCAAGAAATTCAGCTGCTGAAAGAAGATATTGGGTTTATTTGAAAATTTCACATTCGTATATTCGTGACAATAAAATAAACACAAGCTTTCTCACAACTCAAACTGCATGCTCAGAATTGCTTTTTCCTTTCTCCAATACTTTTCTCCCCTATTCCTTTTTCTCTAATTTCTATTTCCTATCTTTGTACCAATGCAAGATTCTAAACAAAATATTCGATCTCTTTCTCGTAGTGAGTTGAAAAAATCATTGGAGAAAATTGGGGAAAAATCATTTCGTTCCAACCAAGTTTTTGAATGGTTGTGGCAAAAAAATGCGGAATCCTTTGACGATATGACAAATCTATCTTTGTCGCTTCGAGAAAAACTAAAGAATTCTTTTTTTATAGATCATATTAAACTCCAAGACCAACAAATTAGTTCGGATAAAACCATTAAATGTGCATTTACTGTTGGCGAGAACAAAGTAGTTGAGGGAGTCTTAATTCCAACAACGAATCGTACAACAGCGTGTATTTCTTCTCAAATAGGATGCAGTTTAGCCTGTGAATTTTGTGCTACGGGTAAATTAAAACTCATGCGAAACCTCACCGAAGGAGAAATCGTGGATCAAGTTGTTTACTTGCGAAATTTAGCAGAAGAGAAATACAACAAACCGCTTTCAAACATTGTTTACATGGGAATGGGTGAACCATTGCTCAATTACAAAAACATGCTTCGTTCTATTAATTTAATCACTTCTGAAGAAGGATTAGGCATGTCGCCCAAGAGAATTACCGTTTCTACCGCTGGAATTGCAAAAATGATTAAAAAATTGGGCGATGATGAAGTAAAATTCAATCTTGCTCTTTCTTTACACGCTGCAAATGATGCAAAGCGTAGTAAAATCATGGAAATTAATGAAACCAATGGTTTAGAAACATTGCGGGAAGCTTTGCAATATTTCCATGCTAAAACAGGTACGCGTGTTACTTTTGAATACATCATATTTAAAGATTTCAATGATTCATTAGAAGACGCTGCAGAATTGGCTCAATTTGCCAAATGTGTTCCGTGTAAAATCAATATTATTGAATACAACCCGATTGATGATGGTATTTTTCAACGTACAAGCAGAGAAAGAACAGATGCTTTTGCGGATTACTTAGAGAAACGAAACCTCATCGTCCATGTTCGAAGAAGTCGTGGAAAAGACATTGATGCGGCATGTGGACAGTTGGTCAATAAAAATGGTGCAATTTTGAAGGATGAACGCGTGATGAAGGGGTAAAACGTGAAGCAATTCAAAAAAATTATCTTTTTATTCTTAGGAATTATTTCTTTAGTACTCGCATATATTGGAGTCATTATGCCTGGAATACCGGGAATACCTTTTGTACTTTTAGCAGGGTGGTTTTTCATAAACAGTTCTGATAAAATATACAATTGGATGCTCAAACAAAGAATAATTGGGCCAATTTTAAAAAAATCGCAAGCAGGAAATAAAAGATCTAAAGGAGTCAAATTATTTATTATTCTTCAATTGTGGATTTCAA
>Ga0256845_1002869_pt1 | contig 12119 bp, 12 predicted proteins | sample RiftiametaG_FD_189101 | JGI IMG/M metagenome (GOLD analysis project Ga0256845, IMG submission 189101) | Tube worm associated microbial communities from hydrothermal vent at the East Pacific Rise, Pacific Ocean - Riftia | ecosystem: Host-associated > Annelida > Integument > Unclassified ... | reverse complement strand
TGATGCTTTTCCGATATCTATCTTTTTGATCCGGCCGTGAGGAACTTCAGATGTAAAGACCGTTCCATAGAGCAGATTATCGGGGATATTAAGATCATCAATAAATTGAGATTCTCCCCTGACATGTTTAATGATCTCATTCTTGTTCATTTCATCCACCTATTCAATTTATCAAAATGTGCTTTGATCAGCCTTTTCAGCAACTCTTTTTTATATTCAGCTGAACCCCTCACATCACTTATCGGTGAGATCTCTTCAATTGCGATATCAATAACACTCTTAATTGTTTTTTCGTTTACCTCTTTTCCTGCCAGGTAAGAGCTACTCTTTTTTAAATATAAAGGAACAGGTGCCACACCTCCGGCACTCAAGTCACATTTTTTAATGGTTTTCTTTTCAATATAGAAACATGCAGCTGAGTTACAACTTGCAATATCGAGGTGCTTTCTTCTGGATACTTTTTCAAAATTGAAAAATTTATTCCCCTGGTTCAAAGGAACTTTGATCTTAAATATCAATTCCCCCTCGGTCAGGTCCATCACTTTGTAATCTTTGAAGAACTCCTTGAAACTGACTTCTCTAATACCACTTCCCGATCTGATCTCCAAAACAGGATCAAGAGCAAGGAATAGAACAGAAAGATCCCCAATCGGAGATGCATTGACAATATTTCCTCCTATGGTCGCCCTGTTCCTGATTATTTGAGATGAGATCAAGTACATAAAGTCATCAATTCCGGGGATATTTTCATTCAATATTTTTGAATCAATTATATCTTCTACAACAGCTCCAGCACCGATATAAATAAATTCGCTGTCTGAAGATATTGTGGAAATATCTTTAATTCCAGATACAAACACTACATCCTTTCCTGAACTTTTCGTATCACGCGTAAGCAAATCTGTTCCTCCGGCTATGAACAATGTGTTCTTGCCGGCAGTTTCATTATTACCGGATTTCCTGCGATTCTCTTTCAGCTTGTTCAATCTGTCCGGAATTGAGTTGAAGTATTCGGGAACGACCAGGTTTTCTGATAGTGACGATATCCGATTTTTCTCATCTACCTTCGGAGCAATTTCGGACAAAACCCTGTTCGCCCCTCTTTTAATTGAGTAGTATCCGGTACATCTGCATATATTTCCATCTATCGCATTTAAAATATTCTTTTCTGAAAGTTCTTTTGATGACAGGAAAAAACCGGTAATGGACATTATGAATCCCGGAGTACAGAATCCGCACTGCACGGCCCCTTCATCAACAAACGCTTTCTGGACCGGAGAAAGACCCTGTCCGTTTATCCCCTCAAGTGTTACAAGATGCTTTCCATCAAGTTCTCCTACCGGGAGAAGGCAGGACACAACACTTTTATATCTCATCTTTCCATTTTCATGATGGCCCAGAATAACTGTACAAGCACCGCATTCACCTTCGCCACATCCCATTTTGACACTCGAAAGTCCTCTTTCCTCCCTTAAAAATCTCAGGACAGAAAATAAAGGATCAACATCAATACTTAGCTCATCATTATTCAGAATAAAATCAATTTTCATGTTTTCAATTCCTGAACTTTTTGGACAGGTGTTTTAGCTCCTTTTTTTCATACCTGACCGATTGAATTTCCGAAGCTATTGAAAGAGCTATTTCTGCCGGACTTCTTCCACCAATATCAAGTCCTGCCGGAGAATACAAAAAGTCGGTCTTAAACTCTTTTTTTACCTCTTTTTTCGACCTTGATATTATAGTATCTATCTTTTTATCTGAGGCCACGATCCCGAGATATCTAGGTACGAATCCCCTTTCAATAATATTCTTAAATATCTTATAATCAAGTTCATGGGAGTATGTAGCTATAACAATATTACTACGGTTCAAATCCCCGGTTTCAGAAAAAACAGTAGATGGATCCTTCTTGAAAAATATCTTCCTGACACCTGTGATATTCGTCAACACATCCTCCCTGTCGTCAATAACTGTAAGCCTATAACTCAATCCACTTAAATGATGAATAAGACTTTTCCCGACATGCCCGGCTCCGAATATAAAAATCTGTTCTTCTGCGGCCATATATTCAATAAAGAGTGTGACATCTCCTCCGCAAAGCATTCCTATATTTTCCGCATCGGGAAGAACTTCTTCTTTATCAAGCATATATTTTTTTATTATACTTGATCCTGATTGTAAAACTTTTGCAGATTCTTTGAGAACAAGTTTTTCAAGAGTCCCGCCACCGATAGTCCCGAAAGTTTTTCCACTTGATGTATAGATCATCCTTCCGCCTGTCTCAGAAGGTCCACTCCCTCTTTTCTCGATCACAGTGATCAAAACAAACTCAGTCCCGTTAGAATTCAGCTCCAGGATCTTTTTATAAATATCAGAATTTTTCATTATATATTACTTAGAATTTACCGGAAATGTCAGTTTCCTTTTCCATCTCGGAGGATCCTTTTCAGCATTGATCTTTTCAATAAGCAAAAGAGCATATTTAATGGTCTGCCTTAAACCTTCGAGACTCCATTGAGGATCATATTCATCTTTAACCGTATGGTATCTTTCTGTCCAGAATTTTTTATAAAGATAATTACCCGAATCATCATTCTCCCCGGTACTTATCCATAACGAAGGGATGTTTTCCATAGCGAAAGGAAACTGGTCAGACCGGAAGAAGAAGCCCTGGTTAGACATAGAAAAATATTTATATTCAAGGCCCTCTTCTTCTGCGATCAGTTCAAGTTTATCCTCCAAAGATGAAAACCTTGCACCTATACCTATAATACTTTTACTTTTCCCCCATACCGGAGTTGACTCAAAGTTCACATTTGCAATTATTTTATCCTTATCACAATTCATAATAAAATACTTAGACCCAAGAAGTCCCGACTCTTCTGCATTCGGAGCAAGAACTATTATCGAATATTTTAAATACTTTTCAAGTTTTTTAAGAATTCTTGCAGTCAAGATCATAGAAGTAACTGCAGTCCCATTATCTATAGCTCCGTTATAAATCCCATCCCCCTTCAAATCAGAATTCATACCGAGATGATCAATATGAGCACTTATAACGATACTCTTTTCAGATCTCCCCGGTATATATCCGATCACATTATTATTAATAAGTTCTCTGCTCTTCCTTTTTCCCGATATCTCGATACTGAAATCGAGTGGAACCGGTTTGAAATTTTTTCTCAATGAATCGGAATAAAGTTTTTCAAGATCGATACCCTTTGAAGCAAGAATCCTTCTCAAACCCGATTCTTTTATCCAACCGGAGAACTTCATATTTCCCTTTAATGAAGATTCCAGATAAAGTTCTTCACCACTCCAGGAATTCCGCACAACATTCCAACCGTATCCCGCAGATGCATCGGTATGAATAAGGAGAATTGCTTTTGCTCCCCTTCTCTTTGCTTCTTCGATATGATATGTCCACCGCCCGAAATATGTTAAAATCTTCCCTTCGAAAATATCCTCTATGAACATACCGGGATCATTAACTCTGGCGATTACAAACTTGTTATTTATATCGAAATTCTTGTAATCATCCCAATCCCAGAGTTCCGTTTTCGTTCCGAAACCGATAAAAACAGCATTACCTTTAAGATGAAAATCATCCTCTTTACCTATATATGTTCCCAGAACTTCATCAAGAAATTTTAAAGATCGGTTCCCCGCCATAACATTCAGAGAGTCCGTTTTGAATCCCTTTAGTTTAAATGGCTGTAAGTAAGATTTATTCAATGGTCCTATATCAAGAAATTTAAGCAGGGATCTGATATATCTTTCAGCAAGTCTTCCACCACGTGTCCCGGGAGCACGACCTTCAAAAAGGTCATCACCAAAAAACTGAAAGATGCTCTGCATTTCAGTTTTCGAAAGCCCGTCAACCTCTGCCCGAATCTTCTTAGCAAGACTAATGTTGAGAACGGGTTTACTTCTATTTCCATACGAAAAGAAAGTCATTGAAAAGAAAATAATAACAGTTAGAGTTGATAAGATCTTAAAATATTTTTTCATTTTCGGCTCCTTAATTATTATAAATATTTATAACAGAATGGATATCGTAATTCAATTGAGAAATATATGAAACACATAATTATAAGAAAGTTAATTGTAATATTGACAACCCTGAATATTTATTTTATATATACTATATCGGAGATTAACGATATGGTTGAGAAAGCAGAAAAAATATTTAAAGCACTCGGAGAAAAGCACAGATTGAGGATAATTAATATGCTTATGTCAAAACCGATGTGCGTTTGCGAAATTACTGAAATGCTGGATCTATCACAATCAACGATTTCAGAACATTTGAGGATATTAAAAGAAGCTGATATCGTGAAAGATTCCAAGAAAGGGTTGTGGGTCGAATATAGTTTGAGAAAAAGTGATGAAACAAACAGAACAATATTCTCACTTTTACAGGAGATGTTCGGAGACGATATAATATTGGTCAAAGAGAGAGAATCAGCCATGGAGACAGATCGTAACGTGCTGTGCAGGAAATAAAAATTTACAGACCACACATTGTGAGGAGGAAAGAATGGGAGAAATACAAAAGATATCTGATATTTTAAGATCGATGACCTTTGATTTTTTTGGAGGAGGTAAACATAAAATAACTGCGGAAAACTTCTTTAAGTCGAAAAACACTATATTTCTCGATGTAAGGTCATCAACAGAATATGAGACACTGTCCTTCAACCTCGTCCACCATATGCCGGTTCTGAATATTCCCACTGAAGAGATACCTGACAGAATGAATGAGATACCGAAGGATAAATTGGTGGGGATTTTCTGTTCATCAGGAACGAGAGCTTCGATGGTTTACCTTTATCTCAGAATGAATGGATATGAAAATATAAGAATTCTTTCCGGCGGATATAACTTGATCTCAGAAGAACTTATGCCCGGAAAGATCTTAAAATCGATAGAATCCAAAAAATGAAGACTAATATTATATCAACATCCTTTAAAATTATAAGGGATCAATTATGATATTGGCAGGAATAATATTTATCATTGCCTTTGTAATGACAATGACTGGAAGGGGTGGTGGAAATTTTTATGTCATCACTCTGGCACTTGCAGGAATAACCATGCATCAAGCTGCAACTACCGGACAATTTATTTTAATTGTTTCTTCCCTATCGGCCTCATTCTTTTTCAATAAAAAGAGAACGATATCCTGGAAACTTTTTTTTATTATCGGGACACTTACTTCTATTTTTGCATTTTTCGGGGGGTTTTTCTCCGACATGATAACCGGAAGAACTCTTAAGTATATATTTTCAGCACTACTTTTTATCGCCGCCATACTAATGTTAAAACCTGTAAAAGAAAGAATGCGAAAAAGATCCGCATTATCATGGGACATCAGATCCGGAGAGCACATATTTCTGATAGACTTTAAAATTGCAGTCCCGGCAACGATACTTTCAGGATTCTTTGCAGGAATGGTGGGGGTATCAGGTGGTTCCTTTCTCGTTCCACTAATGGTACTTGCCTGTAATGTCCCCATGAAGATAGCAGTGGGAACTTCGACCACCATGGTCTCAGCAATAGCATTTATGGGATTTCTTGGTCACTCGTTCTCGGGACATTTTGATCTTGGAATAGCATTGCCACTTGCCATTGCAGGTGCTGTAGGAGGAATGCTGGGATCTATAATAGCTTTGAGATCCGGACAGAGATCTTTAAAATTACTTTTCGCTATTACTACTCTTATTGCTTCTGCGATCATGATATTCAATGCCCTTATTACAAAATAATCATCCATGGACGAACCTACAGATAAAATAAGGAAAAAAAGAGGTAAGTATGCCGGGTAAAAAAAGACTTAAAGTGTTAGACAGATACTTAACATTATGGATATTTATTGCAATGGCAATAGGAGTAGGGATGGGTTATTTCATCCCTTCCATAGTAATTTTCTGGAATAAATTTAACAGCGGAGCAACCAATATTCCGATCGCAATAGGATTGATACTGATGATGTATCCCCCTCTGGCAAAAGTTAAATACGAGGAATTGGGAGATGTTTTCAGGAACAAAAAAATTCTCGGATTATCTCTCGTTCAGAACTGGATCATAGGCCCGGTACTGATGTTCTTTTTAGCCATTCTCTTTCTTCAGGACATGCCCCATTACATGACAGGGCTTATAATAATAGGACTTGCCCGATGTATTGCCATGGTTATAGTCTGGAACGAACTAGCTAAAGGCGATTCGGAATATGCAGCAGGACTGGTCGCACTCAACAGTATCTTTCAGGTCCTGTTCTTCTCCTTTTATGCCTGGATCTTTATAACAAAACTTCCACCGTTGATCGGATTAAAAGGAGTGGTCGTAAACATAAGCATCGAACAGATTGCAAAGAGCGTTTTTATTTACCTCGGGATTCCATTCCTGGCCGGTATGATCACCAGATTTGTACTTATTAAATCAAGGGGCAAAAGATGGTATGAAACAAAATTTATTCCCAAGATCAGTCCGATAACACTGATCGCACTCCTTTTCACAATTATCGTAATGTTCAGTCTTAAAGGAGAGTTCATAGTAAAAATACCATTTGATGTTGTAAGGATCGCTATTCCTCTTCTTGTTTACTTTGTCGTAATGTTTCTTGTAAGTTTTTATATCGGCAGAAAGATCGGAGCCGACTATCCGAAGACCACAACTCTTGCATTTACCGCAGCAAGCAACAATTTTGAACTCGCAATTGCAGTAACCGTCGCTGTTTTCGGTATTAATTCCGGGGAAGCATTTGCTGCTGTTATCGGTCCGCTTGTAGAGGTCCCGGTCCTTATTGGACTTGTCAATGTTGCACTAAAGTTCAGACAAAAATATTTTACAAATTGATCAAAGTGAGGTTGAAATATGAAAAAGACAATACTTTTCATCTGCACTCATAATTCGGCAAGATCTCAAATGGCTGAAGGATTAACCAATCATTTTTTCAAAGAGAACTGGGAGGCCTTTAGTGCCGGAACAGAGAAAACCTTTGTCAAACCAATGGCAATAAAAGTTTTAAAAGAGATAGGGATCGACATTTCCGGTCACAGATCAAAACTTAGTACTGATTTCAGAGGAAAAGAATTTGATATTGTTGTAACAGTTTGTGACAGTGCAAAAGAGAACTGCCCATATTTCCCGGGTTCAGCAAGCTATGTCCACAAAGGTTTTAATGACCCTTCTAATTCACAGGGAAATGACGAGGAAGTTTTAAAAGCCTTCAGAGAGTCCAGAAATGAGATCCATGAATGGTTAAATTATTTTCTATTAACTTAATTCTTCTTCTTTATCCTGTTCCGGCGGAATTATTTCAAGTGCCCTTTTCAGATCGCTGTCCCTGACAAGGATTTTTACTTTTCCGAGTCCATCCATTGAAATGCCGAGCAGTCTTCCAACAGCTTCAAATTTAAGCACTGATCTGATCCCGAATGCGTCAAGCTTTGATTTTATAATTTCGGCTTCAACCATTCCTTCAATAACAATAAGCTCTTTAAGGTTTTCTTCTTTCATGGGTACTCCATTCAAAAAAGATCAGCAATTAGAGAAATATTAGAATCTGACAACCGCTCCACCCCAGGTAAATCCTGCTCCGAATGCAGCTAAGAGAGCATTATCTCCTTCTTTTAAGCGCCCTTCTTTCCGCGCGTGATCCAATGCTATCGGTATTGTTGCGGCAGAAATATTTGCAATCTTATCTATATTTACAAATGTTTTTTCCATGGGTATTTTAGCTCTTCGGATAGTTGCTTCTATGATCCTCATATTTGCCTGATGGGGAATAAAAAGATCTACATCTTCACCCGTAAGTCCTGCCAATTCTAAAGATTTCATGGCAGCTTCCTGCATCCTGAGCACAGCATGCTTAAAAACCTCATTTCCTTTCATATGAACGGTATGCAGTTTGTTTGCAACTGTCTCTTCACTTGCAGGCATAGCACTTCCGCCGGCAGGCTGCATCAGAAGATCACCAAGATTTCCATCAGCACCCCAATATGTCGAAAGAATACCATCATCCTCATTTTCTGAAGATCTTAATACTGCTGCACCGGCTCCATCCCCGAAAAGGACACATGTATTTCGGTCTTTCCAATTGATCACCTTGGACATTGTTTCCGCTCCGGCTATCAAAGCAGTTTTCGCCACTCCTGTTTTTATCAAAGAATCTGCCATTATCAAAGCATAAAGGAATCCTGAACACGCAGCTCCGATATCAAAAGAAGGAACAGGTTTCAATCCCATTTTCTTTTGAACCCAATTCGCTGTTGAGGGATAAGCATTATCAGCAGTTATGGTGGCAACAATGATCAGATCGATCTCAGAACTCTCGATACCCGCATCTTTAATAGCTTCCTTTGCTGCTTCAACTACCAGATCCGAGGTTGCCTGCTGATCAGAAGCGAAATGCCTCTCTTTAATTCCTGTACGGGAAGTAATCCATTCATCAGATGTATCAACAATTTTCGCCCAGTCATCATTCGTCATGATCTTCTCAGGAAGATATGACCCGGTTCCAATAATTTTTGTATTAGTCAACTAAGTTCTCTCTAAAATAAATTGAAAAGATCTGTATCCCAAGCTCTCTGTCATCGGAAATTGTTTTATCCAGTTTCCCGGGCACAAATATTTTGTCGACTTCAATAATGAGCCTAAGTTCATCATTGGTTCCTAACTTTTCAGCAGGAATTATATAATTCTTTTCAAAATCTTTCTTTTCAGGAACGAATTCATCAAGAAGATTTTCATTTATAAAGAATCTTATCTTCTGATCCTCCATGTTATGCTCAGATACTCTCCCTTTGATCTTTAAAACTACCTCTTTCCCGGGATTTTCAATAATGCAAACAGATTTTCCAGATGTCCATCTCCATTCTCCAATAGTTGGATTTTTTGAATTAAAATCAGTTTCTGACTGGTGCCAACCTTCGTCATAAACGATCTCCGGAGCATTCAGCGAAGCTGACTGGATATTAAGGACCTTGTCGAAAAGGAGGATCTTATCATCATTATTCTCAATATTATAGAGCCCGACGGAAAGTCGGATCTCCTCGTATCCTTCAAAATCGATATCATACTCATCAAGAAATTTTGGAATGTATATATCCCTTGTATATTCTAACTTTTCACCTTTTTTCCAGTCAGAGATCTTCATTTCCGGAAAATGGTCATCCTGGAATAACATCTCTTTGTTCTTTATTCTCCAGAAGTGGACAAAAACTTTATAATTCTTTTTCAATTCAGTAAATTTTTCATTCAGTTCAAAAGAATAGCTCATTTTCCCGTAAAGATCATCTGTAACTGTTTCAGGTATCATCTTCACATTAAGATCTATCCCCCTGGTATCATTCTTCTTTCCACAGAATGACAGGGCAACAAATAATATAACTATAATGACAGCACTTCTTTTATTCATTGGATCCTCCTAGTTAAAAGAATAAGACTTACAAGAGAATATTCTTAACATAATTTAAGCTACAAAGCAACTTCTCCTGCTTGGAAACAAAAAAGGGGGACGGATGATAACCGTCCCCCTTTTCAATCTATATTAAACTTTTACTTTTTGTCCATATCTTCAAATTCGGCATCGATGACCTCACCTTCTTCAGCATCCTTACCGCTTTCATTCCCTGGATTTTCACTCTGAGGTTCTCCTGAAGTTTCTCCGGGCTCAGGCTGTGGAGGAGCACCGTTTTTGTAAAGTTCAGTTGAGAGTTTCGATGTTAATTCATTAATATTCTCAATTTCCTTCCTGATCTTCTCATCTTCACCACTTTTCACTGCCTCTTTTCCAGCTTTTACTGCAGATTCGATATCATCCTGCATTTCCTGCGGGATCTTATCTTTGTTCTCTTTCTGAAGTTTCTCAAGAGCATAAATGATCTGATCAAGTTTGTTCTTATTCTCTATAGACTCTTTCTGCTTCTTATCCTCTTCGCTATGTTTTTCCGCATCCTTCACCATTTGATCTATTTCTTCATCAGAAAGGCCACTGGAAGATGTTATAGTGATAGCCTGCTGTTTGCCGGTTGCCATATCCTTTGCATTAACATTAAGTATTCCGTTAGCATCAATGTCAAATGCCACTTCCACCTGAGGTACACCACGGGGAGAGGGGGGGATACCGGTCAATGTGAATTTCCCCAGCGTCCTGTTGTCTTTAGACATCTCTCTTTCACCCTGAAGAACATGTATCTCAACACTTGGCTGATTATCATCGGCAGTAGTGAATATATCCGTTTTCTTGGTCGGGATAGTTGTATTCTTCTCTATCAATTTATGAGTTATTCCTCCAAGAGTCTCGATCCCGAGAGACAATGGGGTTACATCCAACAGCAAAATATCTTTAGCTTCTCCACCCAGAACTCCTCCTTGGATTGCTGCACCGGATGCAACAACCTCATCAGGATTTACTCCTTTTCCCGGATCCTTACCGAAGAAATCTTTTACTGTCTGTTGAACGAGCGGGATCCTTGTAGAACCACCCACAAGTACAACCTCTTTTATCTCAGTAAGTTTGACACCAGCATCTTCAATCGCATTCTTACAAGGTTCAAGAGTTCTTTTTACAAGATCACCAATCAATTGCTCAAACTTCGCCCTGGTAAGTTTCATTACAAGGTGCTGTGGTCCAGACGCATCAGCAGTAATGAACGGAAGGTTTATTTCGGTCTCAATTGTCGTCGAAAGTTCTATCTTGGCTTTTTCTGCCGACTCTTTCAATCTCTGCAGGACCACCTTATCCTTTCCAAGATCTATCCCTTTATCTTTCTTAAACTCACTAATTATCCATTCAATAAGAACCTGATCTAAATTATCTCCACCAAGATGCGTATCACCATTTGTTGATTTCACCTCAACTATATTTTCACCGATCTCGAGAATGGAAATATCGAAAGTTCCACCACCAAAATCAAAAACAGCAATCATCTGATCAGTGCTTTTATCAAGACCATAAGCAAGAGCTGCAGCTGTCGGTTCATTTATTATTCTCTTCACATCCAATCCTGCGATCTTTCCAGCATCCTTTGTCGCCTGTCTTTGAGAATCATTAAAGTAGGCCGGGACAGTAATAACCGCTTCCGATACATTCTCCCCCAGATAATCTTCAGCTGCTTCTTTCAATTTTTTCAGTATAAGTGCAGATATCTCGGGAGGTGAATAAAGTTTTCCGTTAATATCTACTCTTGCATCATTCTTCGGCCCCTTTACAACTTTATAGGGTACCATTTTTATCTCTTCATTTATTTCCGAGAACCTTCTTCCCATAAATCTTTTGATTGAATATACAGTATTCTCAGGATTTGTTACTGCTTGCCTTTTGGCAACCTGCCCTACAAGCCTTTCACCATCTTTCGTAAATGCAACAACAGAAGGAGTAGTCCTTCCTCCTTCGGAACTGGGTATTATTTTCGCTTCCCCTTTATCCATTACCGCAACAACCGAATTGGTTGTTCCCAAATCAATTCCTATAATTTTTCCCATTATTACCTCCAAATTATTTATTCAATCATATATTAATACAAAATCATATATTTGTCAACATATATATTATATTTATCTTAGTGTGCTGTTATCACATTTTAGATATTATGCGATTTACAAGGAATTACCCTGAATGTTACTCTATTAGGTAAAATTAAAAATGTCCGAGTATCTCAGCGGCCTTTTCCGGAAGGACGCTGTTGATAAAAACCCCTGTTGCCGATTCGAAACCTCCTGTTCCTTCCAGGGCGGGAAGGATCTCCAGATACCAGTTAAAATAGGGATGATCATCTTCCTCAAAAGGAGCATTGTGAAGAAGAAGATTGAAAGGGAGATCTCCTAATGCATTCACTAATTTTCTCATTACCGTATCAAAGATCTTCGAAAGTTCCTCCAGATTCATATCCGATATATCTTCAAATCTGAAACATCCTTTCTTCTGATAAAAAGCAATCTGAAAAGAATTCCGGGAATACCATGGGTTAACTGCAATAAACTTGTCATTTTCAGAGACTATTCTTTTTCTGTGTTCTAATTCCGCTGAGATTATTTCACTGAACAATGATCTGTTGTCCTTTTCATAAAAATCTTTTAGTATGATTAATTTCCTTTTCACTTCTGCCGGGATA
>Ga0256845_1002868_pt1 | contig 12120 bp, 9 predicted proteins | sample RiftiametaG_FD_189101 | JGI IMG/M metagenome (GOLD analysis project Ga0256845, IMG submission 189101) | Tube worm associated microbial communities from hydrothermal vent at the East Pacific Rise, Pacific Ocean - Riftia | ecosystem: Host-associated > Annelida > Integument > Unclassified ... | reverse complement strand
CTATCAATCTTTCAAAACTTCTGATGCTCAGATTACTCTTGTCCTTTCTCATAAATCATTAAAATGGGAAGTTATTGCCGAACAATCAGCCCAAAGAAAAACCGATTTAAACCCGGAACAGCTGCATGCTGATTTGGCCTATCTGCTCGAACGCTATCAACACGATCAGCCGCAGCAATTACCATTAGGCCGGTATGACATTGTTTTTGGACCAGCGGCAATTAGTGCCATGATAGAAAAAATGGATTTGACAGGTTTTGATGGAGGATCCATGAAACGGGGTCTTTCTTTTATAAAAGAGGAGTGTATAAACACGCAGTTTCTTTCAAAGAAATTCACCCTTACAGACGATCCCAATGACATCCGTACCTTTCCCTTTAAAAGGGATTTTACAGGCATTGAGCGTAAAACCTTCCCTATATTTAAAAAAGGAATATTCAAAGGATTTACCTGGTATCAGGATGATGCGGATGAATTTGGAGCTCGGGCAAGCGGGCACACTGTGATGCATAAAAGCCTTGTTCTGGATAGCGGTGACTATGCGGTCAATTCGCTGGAAGAGCTCGTTCATCAACCGCGCGATAACGATCTGCTTTATATACCATATCTGCATTATTTGAACTATGTAAATTTCAGCAAAGGGCTCATAACGGGAAGCTCCCGCTATGGGGCATTGCTGCTTAAACAAGACGGGTCTGTAACCGTACCATACAACGTACGAATAACCCAAAGCCTGCAGGACATTTTTGGAGGAAAAATAGCATGGGTTTCTACGGCGCAGACGGTTTATAACATCTCCGGCGGATACGGAGTACGCAACCCGACTGCGATTGTCGTGCCGATGTTTATCCGGGTGAACGACGTGGAAATATCGCATTCAAACAGTTCGTATTAGATCAACTCTGAAATACCTTTTCCTAAGGTGACGTTCTATTTATGGATATCAAGAGGGTGGATAACGCTGTTACAGTGTTATTCAAGGAAAGTCGAAATTGTTAAGGTTCAGCAGTCCCACATACTTGAAGGAAGGAAACTGAGATGAAAAAAGTACAGATCGGAATAGGCGGTTATGGATTTATTGGCAAAATGCACAGTATCGCATATACAACCATGGGGATAAGTACTCCTATTAGTCTTAAACCTGTTTTACGTGCTCTCTATTCTACTTCCGTAAGAGAAGATGAAGACTTTGAATATGTAACAGATCGATTTGACACTTTGGTGAAAGATGCAAATTTAGACCTTATTGATATTTGTACTCCCGATTTCATGCACTATGACGAAGGTATGCTGGCTATGCAACATAATAAGCATGTGTATATTGAAAAGCCAATAGGCCAGACCATAGCGCAGGCAAAGGAATTGGCCTTGTTTGCGGAAGGGCGGGGCTTAATTAATGAGGCTGCACTTGTCATGCGGTTCCAGCCAAAAGTCGTCGCAGCGCGTGATTTTATCCGTGATGGAGGTATGGGAGAGATAATTAACTTCAAGGCGAAGATACTTAATAAATCTTACCTTGATCCTAACCGCTTGGTAAACTGGCGTCTCCGCAGCGATCTTGCTGCTGGTGGTTCTCTGATGGATACTGGTGTACATGTCGCGGATCTGGTACGTTTTTTATTAGGAGAGGTCAAATCAGTAAAATGCAGAACGTCCGTTTTTTTCAAGGAACGGTTTACTGACAGCAGTCATACTGAAAAGTTACCTATGAGCAATGATGAGTGGTCATTTATGGAACTGAAACTTGAGAATGGGGTTAAGGGCGAGCTTGAGACATCAAGGATAGCCGCCGGCGTGCAGAATCGAAATTATATTGAAATTTTTGGCTCAAAGGCCTATATGTACATTGATCTTTTAACGACTGGTTTCCTGAAAATTTACCAGCATGAGACTGGTAGAGAAATGACAGGCCCCATGTCTTCTGATTCTGACTTTGCAAAACATTTAGCGAGTATTCAGCCCTCTCCGATGTATGATATGGGGTGTATGGTTGATACACATTCGGCTTGTGCAATGAACATGCTCTATAATATACGAGCAGGGGAAATAGTGTTTCCTGAAACTCCAACACTTAAAGAAGCATATCTTTCACAAGCCGTGATCGAGATGGGATATCGTTCTGCCGCGGATGGCAGTCGGGAGGTTAAACGGGAAGAAGTACTTTGAAAATGATAAGGAGTAGAATGATATGAGAAAGTTTAAAATCGGTTTAATTATAGATTCCCTGCGTATGAAAGTGTTTGATGGAATCAAGCTGGCTGCGGAACTGGGCGTCGAGGGAATCCAGCTCCATTCAAGTGGTGAGATAGACCCCAAAGGACTTTCATCCGAAAAACTCAGTGAAGTAATGAGCCTGGTTAGAGATTCAGGGTTGGAGATAGCAGCTGTAACAGGAAATCTGGGAGGGCATTGCCTTTCCCGTCCAGAAGATTTCCCTGTGAAGATACCCTTAGCAAAAAGCAAAATTGATCTTGCACATAAATTCAAATGTGGTGTTGTCGCGACTCACATAGGTGTTATTCCCCCAGATAAGAGTTGTAAGCGTTATGCTGCCATGCAGGAAGCATTAACTGAGGTAGGACGTTATGCTGAAGACGCAGGAGTTTGGTTTGCAATTGAGACCGGACCGGAAAGGACAAATGCTCTTAAGGATTTCATTCAAAGTCTTCCCTGCAAGGGTGTGGCTGTAAATTATGATCCGGCAAACTTGCTGATGGTAACAGGTGAAGACCCAGTGCAGGGTGTTCGTAATTTAAAAGAACTTATCGTACATACGCATGCCAAGGATGGGGTGATGCTTAAGCAGACCGACCCGAAAATAATTTATGATTATTTCGCAGAAGGTGGTATCGAGGATATAAACTTGGCCGAATTTTTCCGCGAAGAGGCGTTGGGGCGGGGCGATGTGGACTTTGATGCTTATCTTGATGCTCTTGAGGCCATAGGCTATGACTCGTATTTGACGATTGAACGGGAGCTTGGCCCTGATCCCGTTGCCGATGTCAAGCTGGCGATTGACTTCTTAAAGGAAAAGATCAGATGAGGTGCATTACAGATGAATAAAATCGGATTTATTGATTACTATTTGGATGAGTTTCACGCAAATCACTTCCCTGCATGGATAACCGGTTCTAAACTGGCCGACCAATTTGAAGTTGCCTATGCTTATGCTGAAAAAGATAAAGCAGGAGGACTGACTTCAGAGGCTTGGTGCAGAAAATTCAATATTGAACATATTGATTCGCTTGAAGATATTGTCGAGAAGTCGGACTGCCTAGTGGTATTGGCCCCGGATGAGACGCATTCGCATGAGAGGTTGAGTGCTCCGGGGCTTAAAGCAGGTAAACCAGTCTTTTTAGACAAAGTGCTTGCGGATAATTTGGAAAGTGGAAAACGTATTTGCGAGCTTGCAGATAAACATAACACGCCAATGTATTCCTCGTCAGCCCTGCGCTTCGCAAAGGAATATGAGCAGATCCCAGAGGAAAAAAGAGGTGGAGAGGAGATTGATTTTATTTCTTTGATGGGTTCTGGTTCGTTTGAGGTTCACATCGTCCATCAGATTGAGATGCTGGTAGCACTTTGCGGAACAGGCGCGAAACGTATGATGAACATTGGTACTGAAATTACGCCAATAATCAAAGTTGAGTTTGAGGACAAATTGGCACACCTGACCATCATGGGTAAGAATCGATATGCTGCCGCACTATCCTATAAAGATAACAGTGCGCTATTTCTTCCTGAATGCACGGAATTTTTCCCTCGCTCAATTGAAGCGATGCTTGATTTTTTTCTTACAAAACAACCTCCATGCACACATAAGGACAACCTTAACGTAATAGCAGCACACACAGCAGCACATACTGCGAGGAAAAAACAGGGAACGTGGATAGATATTGTTGATTAAGAATATGACTTTTCGGTGATAGGTAAAACCCATTTTTTCAGTACAAGATATGCGTTTTCTCTGCGCTGTTCATGCGAAAAATTTTTCAGAAGATGTCATCAAACAATCCAAGTAAGTAAACATTACTTACTATATTATCATAAAACCAGCCATAAATCCAGCGGTTGTTAATAAAAAATTTTCGCGCACAAATAACTTGTTAAAAAACCTTGACAATTCATAATTATAAATTAACCTAACTTGCGACCTATAAGAGTATTATATTGCCCGAAAAAGCCTATAAATAAATCGACTTCATGAAGTGTGTTCTGTCATGCTGTCACAATATGTCAAAAACGATTTCCAGCTATACGGGGCTTTTCGCAAATGTCGCAAGTTGGATTATAAATTATTATGAAGCATGGTATAAATAAAGATAACAACAAATCTTGGAGAATTAACTCATGGATAAAAAAGATCGTTTATACAGAGCCTTGGCAGGTGAAGAAGTCGATTATGTCCCTTCCGGATTTTGGTTTCACTTTCCGGAGGAACAATATTATGGAGATGAGGCTGTAAAAGCTCATCTTGATTTTTACGCTAATGCAGATTTAGATATATTAAAAATTATGAACGAGTATCAGTATCGCCCGGGATTTGAGATTAAAACCCCTTCTGACTGGAGGCGGTTAAAACCACAGAAGATAAAAGATTCATACTTCCAGGGCTATATTGATGTCATTAAAAAGATCGCTGATACGTTGAAGGGTGAAGTACCCCTCCTTGCGACTATTCATGGTGTCTTTGCTTCTGCTTTTCACTGTTGTATGCGTCCTGGAGAAACACTGGCAGGTAAAAATCTTCTCATGGATCACATAAAGGAAGAGCCTGAATTTGTTCTTTCCGGGTTTTCAGCGATTGCTGATACTCTTGCTGAATTGTCCCTTGCCTGTATTGATGCTGGGGTAGATGGGATATATTATGCTACTCTTGGTGGAGAAGACTACAGGTTCAGCGAGAAAGAGTTCCTTCGGTATATAAAGCCATTTGATATCCAGGCATTACATCCTGTTCAGAATGTTTGTGATCTTCTAATACTTCATATTTGTAGTGAGAAGCTTAGACTCCCTGTTTATGCTGACTATCCGGATAACGCTATTAATTGGGCTGTTCATGAAAGCCGATACTCTCTTGAAGATGGTAAGAGAATATTCAACCGTACAATTCTGGGGGGATTGGACGATCGAAGTGGCGTCATGGTGGAAGGGCCCGAAAGGGAGATCATGCATGAAGTGACGAAAATAGTGAACGAGTTTGGGAAAAGAGGATTTATACTGGGATGTGATTGCACCTTGCCGACGAATATTCCAATTAGTCATATTAGGGCCGCTATTGAAGCAGCCAGAGCCTGTTAGTATTTTCAATTTTCAGGAGGAAGGGAAGGGGTAAAAGAAAGATTAGTGCATCAGCATTATTTATGATTGTCATGATGTTGACACAGGTACTTGCCGGTGGACATAAGGGGGGAACCCCCTTGGTGAAATGGTTTAATATACCAAATCCCTTCAAAAAATAGGAATTTTGATCCAACAAAACTTCACGCGTTAAGGTTCAGGACTCAACACTGGTATTGCACTGATATATCTATTAGAAGAAGATTAATGCCTCAATAAAAAGAGGATAGATACGTATTCTGTGCTTGCCAGCGATCACATCGAGCTAAAGACATGAGTATACTTTCAAGACGTCGACACAAATTGCACCGAATTACCTTTTTCGAGAGAGATGAGACTGAACGGAACGGAACGGAACGGAACAAGGCAAATGCAGGTGACGAGCACCGGCCGCGTTTCTTTCGGCAGACGTCTTTGTCGGACGGTGTTGATGTCTCGTCAGGGTGGTCGGCTTCGGTCAGGGGCGGGTTCTCGCCCCTGATTTGCAGCGATCTACGAAGAGGTAAGCATGGGTAGATTTTTATTGAAAAGGTTTTTATTAATCGTTCCAGTGTTTTTCGGAATAACGATCTTAGTGTATCTGCTGGCCACCTTGGCCCCGGGAAATGCTGTAGATATACTCATGGCCGATCCCTATTCCACTTTAGCTGATATGGAGAGAAAGCGGGTAGAGCTTGGATTGGAACTACCGGTCTACGTTCAGTACTGGAATTGGCTTGTCCAATTGTTACAAGGAAATCTGGGCAATTCCTTTCGTACTTATTTGCCGGTGTGGTCCATGATTGGCATAAGGATAGTTCCTACGTTGGTTTTGACAGTGTCGGCGACCGTTCTCACGTTGATTATTTCTATACCTTTAGGGACATTGGCGGCGTATCGGCCCTACTCTCCTGGAGATTATTTTTCGACTGGCATATCTTTTGTAGGAGTAAGTACACCGAATTTCTTTATTGCGCTGGTACTCATTTATGTTTTTGCAGTCAAACTGCGTATCCTTCCTATGGGGGGTATGTTTGACACAGGTTCGGCAGGGCACAATCCGGGAGCGCTGGTACGCCACATAATTATGCCTGCCGTTGTCCTGTCAATCCAGCAGATAGGCGCCTTCACCAGGCATATGAGGAGCAGTGTTCTCGAGGTGCTGGGAGAAGATTATATCAGAACGGCGAAATCAAAGGGCCTGTCAAACTTTATGGTGGTCTTGAAACATGGCATGCGCAATGCCATGATCCCAATTGTAACGCTGTTAGGGGTGAATATTCCCTTTCTTATCGGTGGTGCCGTAGTCACAGAGCAAATATTCGGATGGCCGGGACTGGGCAGCCTGATGGTACAGTCCATTTTGATGAGAGATTATCCTGTGATTATGGGGATAACAGTTGTTCTGTCAATAGCGGTTTTGATAGGCAATATTGTTGTGGATGTTGTATATGGATTACTAGACCCTCGTATCAGATATAATTAAGGATAATCATGAAATCCATGGAAAAGACCAAAGTAAGGGCCAGGACAATACCTACAAAGAAAGAATCGTATTTAAAAGATGTACTCTACAGGTTTTCAAAACATAAATTAGCAATGATTGGTCTGGTAACGATTGTTTTGGAAATTCTTATCGTTTTATTACTACCTGTTATTCTTGATGCAGATCCATATTCGTTGGACCTGGTAAGTGGATTTGCCGCCGCTCCCAGCAGTGCTCATGTGCTGGGAACTGATGAAGTTGGTAGAGATATGCTTGCTCGGTTACTGTATGGAGGACGGACGTCTCTTCGGGTAGGGTTGTTATCGGCAATGATCAGTTTATTTATAGGCGTTCCCATCGGACTGCTGGCCGGCTACTACAAGGGCATTTTGAGCGGACTCATGATGCGCTTATCCGATGTGTTCATGTCGGTACCGGCAATGATATTAATTCTCGTGCTGGTGTCAGTCATTGGTCCATCGGTACGTTCAGTCATAATCGTAATCGGTGTAATGGGTTGGCCTCAATTTGCAAGGCAGCTTTATGGTTCTGTTCTGGCTGTGAAAGAGAGAGAATATGTAGAGGGAGCGAGAGCAGTCGGAGTGAAGAACAAGGACATCATGCTCAAATATGTGCTGCCTAATGCCTTTGCCCCAGTAATAATATCCTTTACATTTGCGATCGCCAGCGCCATCCTGATAGAGTCCGCACTCAGCTTTCTGGGCATGGGTGTTCAACCCCCGATGGCTTCCTGGGGCAACATCATGTATGCCGCCCAATCCATTGTTATCATTTCTCAAAAGCCATGGATGTGGGTACCGCCGGGAATTGCTCTGTTAATCACAGTAATCAGTATCAATTTCTTTGGAGATGGACTTCGGGATGCCTTGGATCCGAAAACCAACGTATAGGAAAAAATAAAGAAAGGAGGTCGATACAGGAGGAATGATAAAAGTCTTCATGAGCTTATGAGTTACAGTACTGTTCTGAATATTTGTTTAGGGCAGCAAGGTTGCTATTCGAAAATATTCCATGGTTTGAGAAACCGCTGCGATGTATTATCGTTTGGAGATTATAGGGTTGCAGCCAAAACATTAGCAATGGTCTTCGAGGCCGAATAGGAGGGAGTTATGGAAAGGAAATGGATTCTTGTATTAGGTCTGATTATGCTTGCTTCATCTGTTATGTTATTTGCCGGGGGTGGTCAGGAAAGCTCGGCTGAGGCCGCCCAGAAAGAGGAAAAGATCGTTGTCATGGCTATAGCCTCTGCCTGGTCAGGATTTTTCCCCTATGAGGTTGCCAGCGGTTATGACGAAATCATGAATATCACCATTTTCGACAGGCTTGCAGACCCTTTGAGCGATCAAAGTGTACTTCCCCGTGCGTTGTCGTCCTGGGAAAGTACAGATGGCGGGAAGAAGATGATCTGTCATGTCAACAAGGACGCCGCTTGGCATGATGGGGTTCCTCTAACTGCAGCAGATATTGTTTGGTCGCTCCAGCTTTTTAGTGACCCGGATGCCACAAGTAACAGACGAAATACTCTTAACTTTATGGCTGGTGTTGATGAAAATGGCGTTGAGCTTTCTAAGAACAGTATTGGTGCGAAAATTATAGATGATTACACCCTTGAGCTTGAGTTTAAAAACCCTATGGTTGAGTTCTCTGTCTTCAATACGATGAAGCAGTTCGTTGTTCTCCCCAAACATCTGCTCAAGGACATTCCTTCAGCGGAAATGGCTAAGAATGAGATATGGCAGCATCCGATCGGCTCCGGCCCCTTTATGTATGAATCTGAAATCACTGGCGAGCGCGTTGTTCTTGCGGCTAATCAAAATTATCAATACGGGCAGATCGATTATGACAAATTAGTCATTCGCGTGGTCCCTACGTCGAATTTTTTAGCTGGTTTAATCAGTGGTGAGATTGATATAATACCTTCTAATCTGGGCAGTTTAGTCCCGTCTGAATTTGATTTAGCTAAATCCCAGCCTAATCTCGTTACAGAGTCGGTAACGACCCCAAGATTTCAGTTGATGACATTGAATCATAAGAAAGAGTACATGACAAAAAGAGTCCGACTTGCTATAAACATGGCCATGAACAAGCAGGCTATGGTCGATCACCTCTTGTTAGGTCACGGTTCGGTTGCGGATGGTTTGTGGCCAAATGAGAGCCATCCCTATTACAGTCCTGATGTGGATTGGCCGCAATATGATCCGGAAGGAGCCCGCGCCATTCTTGAGGAAGAGGGGTGGGATTTCGATAGAGAATTGCTGCTTGTTGTCCCTACGGGGAATACCACACGTGAGAAGTCAGCAGTACTTATTCAGCAGGATCTTAAAGCTATCGGCATGAAGGTTAAGCTTCAGTCATCCGACTTTGCGGCGATGATGTCAAGACTGTTTGCTTCCGATGATATTGATTTCGGTTTAATCGGAGGTGGTGGCCCTCTTGAGCCGAATGAAATTTCTGTATTTTTCAACCTTGGGGGAGGTTGCTGTAATCTTTCAGGGCTTACCGATCCGACGTATAACGAGTTCTTTGCAAGAGGTCTCGGGTACACCAAGTTTGAGGATCGATATCCGATCTATGAGGAGTTCCAGAAATATTACGCAGAAAATACACCCTATATCACATTGTACAGTGAAAACCTCTTACCTGTGTATAACAAACGTCTCAGCAATATTCATACTGCAGATTTCATCACGTTCTCGTTTCGGCAGTGGGAATGGAAGGTCGAAGATTAGCAGTTACCGATGTTAATTATTATGTTGGACCTGTACTTCGCAGGTCCAACATTTTGTAGGCAGGCCGGTAGCGAGAAGGGGTTATATCGATGCCAGTATTGAAGGTTGACCGTTTGAAAACAAGTTTCCTGTCAAAGGAAGGAATCGTCACTGCTGTGGACGGAGTCAGCTTTGCAGTTGAAATGGGGCATACCCTGGGGATTGTTGGTGAATCCGGCTGCGGAAAGAGCGTTACAGCCCTCTCGGTAATGAAGCTTCTTCCCGAACAGAACAGTTTTATCGACAAGGATTCGTCTATTTCTGTCGGCAGCTATGAAGTCTTAAAAATGAGCGACAGGGAGATGTGTAAGATACGAGGCGGGAAAATAGCCATGATTTTTCAGGATCCTATGACCTCTCTCAACCCTGTGATGACCATTGAAAAGCAGATGATTGAATCCTTTATGATACACACCAGGGTTTCGAGACGGGAGGCTAAAACCAAGGCTCTGAAAATGCTGAGTAAAGTCGGCATCCTTTCTCCAGAGATTCGGAGCAAAGGCTATCCGCACCAGCTAAGCGGCGGCATGCGTCAAAGGGTCATGATCGCCATGGCCCTCTCCTGCCGTCCTGATATCCTTATTGCAGACGAGCCGACTACGGCGTTGGATGTTACAATTCAGGCCCAGATACTGGGGCTTATCCGTGAACTGAAAAATGAATTCGGTATGACTGTCATCATAATTACCCACAATATGGGTATTGTGGCAGAGATGGCTGACGAGATAATTGTCATGTATGCCGGGCAGATAGTGGAGTATTCTCATGCGAAATATTTATTTGTGAAGCCCTTGCATCCATATACACGTGGTCTGCTGGATTCGATTCCGAGATTAAACCAGAAGACGGATAAACTCCACGTCATCAAGGGCAGTGTACCTACATTACTGAACATGCCTGATGGATGCCGTTTTTCAACACGCTGTCCTAAGGTCATGGAACGCTGCATTGTCGAAGAGCCGAAATTATATGACGTGGATGAGTGTAAGGTGAAATGTTTCCTGTATGAGGGGCAGATACAGAAAGGCGGGTCGAACGATGAATGAGAGAATTCCGCTCATTGAAGTGACTGACCTTAAAAAGCATTTTGTGACAGGAAAGCTTTTATTCAGCCGAAAGATTAAATATGTGAAAGCTGTGGATGGAGTGAATCTCAGTATCTATAAAGGTGAGACCCTTGGTCTTGTGGGGGAGAGCGGTTGTGGTAAATCCACCATCGGCAGGCTTATACTCCGACTGATCGATCCGACTGAGGGTGATGTACTGTTCAAAGGAGAGAGCATCTTAGCGTACGGCAGAGAGGAAATGAGGAATTTACGGAAAAAGATGCAGATAATTTTTCAAGACCCATATGCGTCACTGAATCCCCGTATGACTATTTTCGAGACAGTACGTGCGCCTCTTGTGGCTTTTAATATCGGGAAGAAGCATGAACAGATGGAGAAAGTAATACAGATTCTGGAGGTTGTGGGTTTGTCTACTGAGGTGATGTATCATTATCCTCACGATTTCTCGGGTGGGCAGCGTCAGAGAGTCGCTATTGCCCGGGCGCTTATCTTAAATCCCGAATTCATAGTCTGTGACGAACCTGTTTCAGCGTTGGATGTATCCATTCAGAGCCAGGTTATTAATTTAATGCAGGACATCCAGCGCGAATTGGACTTGAGCTACCTATTCATCTCCCATGACCTCAGCGTTGTCAAGCACATAAGTGATAAAGTTGCTGTCATGTATCTGGGCAAAATCGTTGAATTTGCAACTAAGGATGAGCTGTTTGCAAACCCTATCCATCCCTATACAAAGGCTTTGCTGTCTGCTATCCCTATTCCGGAGTATCGCGCCAATAACCAAAGGCACTTGCTTGTTGGCGATATTCCCGGCTCCATTGATCTGATCGATGGCTGTCGTTTTTCAAACAGGTGCGAGTATGCAACAGATTTGTGTGCTCTTAGCGAACCGGAACTTAAAGAACTGGATACAGAGCACTTCGTCGCATGTCCTCTTATGGAAAAAGATCATTAGGAATTACTGAGTTTTCGAAAAAAAGTTTTTGCCTCCATATCCAACCTTCCGTGATTTTGCCTGTGCGACTCGCGCGATCTTTCTCTGAGGTCTCAAGAGCAATCAGTTCCTTTCGCTGGCTACGGGTTTTGTTCATCGCGTGCTTTCAAGCCTCACACCACCGTTGCCAAACTCTTCATCCTGCTGGAGGGTCTCTATAAATGCTGCTCACACTTCGCATACAGCGGATTGGGCATGGTTGTGAAGAAGAGGGGACGCACTGAAAAGGACACAAGGAAGGGGGGTATGTCCGTCAACCTCATTGAGATGGACAGAGAGGAGTGCAACAACTTTTTTTTTGCACTCCTCTATGGTTTTGGTTGCTCTATAGATACCCAGTGAGCTTAGAGAGCAAAGGGATCGCGGGTGACATATTTGGTGTGCAAAAGTTCATGCGATTTATGGGACAGCGGTTTTCCAAGAAAATCCTCATACACTTTCGTGATCTCTGGATTTTCGTGAGAT
>Ga0256845_1002867_pt1 | contig 12121 bp, 6 predicted proteins | sample RiftiametaG_FD_189101 | JGI IMG/M metagenome (GOLD analysis project Ga0256845, IMG submission 189101) | Tube worm associated microbial communities from hydrothermal vent at the East Pacific Rise, Pacific Ocean - Riftia | ecosystem: Host-associated > Annelida > Integument > Unclassified ... | reverse complement strand
CCCGCAGGTTGATGCCCCCAGCGAGCTCGAGATTGGAGAGGCCGTCGAGGTTCGACAGGGCGTCGTTGTCGATGAACTGGACCCGACCGAAGACCTGGGTGAGGTTGCCGAGGCCCTCGACCGTCGTGAGGTTCTGGTGCGCGCGCACATCCAGGCGCCCGCCGATGGTGGCCAGAGAGTCGAGCCCGGCGAGGCTGGTGAGCTGCGGGTTGGCGGACAGCGTGAAGTCGCCGCCTACAACCTCGAGCGCCGGCGCGGCGATGGTGTCGACCTGGGAGAAGCCGACCCGGAAATACTCGTCGACGCTCACGAGGCTGTCGAGGCTCGTATCCATGAGCGCGAAGTTGCCCCACAGCGACAGCCCCCCGCCCACGGTCACGATGTTGCGCAGACCTTCGGTCTGGACCAACGCCGAGTTTTGATCGATACGCACCGAGCCGCTGGTCGAGCTCAGCGCTTGGAAGCCATCGACGTTGCTCAGGTTCGGGTTGCCCTCGATCCAGATGTCGCTGGCCACGATCGACAAATTGGCGAAGCCGTCGATATCGCTGATGCCCGTCTGCCACACGACCAAGAACCCGTTGACCCCAAACAGGGACGAGAGACCGTCGAGGTTTTGCAGCGCCGGCATGTCGACGATCACCAGGCGGCCGTCGATGGTCTCGAGACTCTGAAAATCGAGGGCGGTGAGCGAGGGAAGAGCCTGGATAAAGAGCGCCCCCTCGATCGCCTGGACCCCACTGAGACCGCTCAGATCGACGAGCGAGGCGTTGGCGATCACGCCGAGGTCACCACCCACACCGATCATCCCGGCGAGCCCGTCGACTTGGGTCAAGCTGGCGTTGCCCTCGATACGCAAGCTGGCCTGGGTGCCCGGGAGCAGGGCCAGGCCGTCGAGGTCGGTGAGCGCCGGGTTGTTGTCGACGTGCACGAAGTCGCCGACCTCGACCAAGAGGTCGAGACCCGCGAGGGTCCCGAGCCCGAAGTTCTCGGTGACATGGAAGAAGCTGCCGATCTTGCGCAGCGCACCGAGGCCCTCGAAGCTGCCGAGCCCCTCGGTCTGACCCACGTAGAAGAACCCACCGATCTCCCGCAGCGCGCCCAGACCCTCGAAGTCGGGCAAGCTGGTGTCGTGGACGAACAAGAACCCGGTGATCTCGGTCAGGCACTCGAGACCCTCGAGGTTCTCGAGCTCACCGATGATCTCGACGTCCCCATCGATCCGAGTGACGCCCTTGATCTGCTCGAGATCCTCGGGGCTCCCGAGGGACACGTTGCCCGTGTTGACCAGCTCCGGACACAGGTCGCCGGTGGTCTCGGTGTCGGTATCGGTATCGGTGTCGGTGTCGGTGTCGGTGTCCGAGCCGAAGGTCTCGCTCCCGATCTCATCCCCAGCGCTGAAGCCCTCCCGGCCCTGCGGCGTACCGGGGCCACAACCCAGCAGCAGCGTGGTCGAGGCCACCCCCGCGAGCAACGTCACACCTGGTTTCCACACCGTCGCGGCTCCCGTCCGGCGTGCCCGAGCCTGCAGTCCTCGCACACCGATATTGAAAGCCATGGCGAGATCTTGCCAGAGTTGGAGCACTCTGGACAAACGCAGGACGAACTCCTAGCTTCCGCCCGCCATGCAACGAACTTTTGCCGCCATCAAGCCCGACGCCTTCGCCGCAGGTTACCAAGGCAAGATCATCGCCGCGCTTCAGGAGTCTGGCCTGAGCGTCGTCGCCCTCAAGACTTTGCACTTGTCGGAGACCCAGGCGAAGGGCTTCTACCATGTCCACGCCGAGCGCCCTTTCTTTGGCGATCTGGTCACCTTCATGACTGAGGGACCGATCTTGGCCATGGTCCTCGAGGGTGACGACGCCATCAAGCGCTGGCGTGACCTCATGGGTCCGACCAACGCCTCGGAGGCTCCCAAGGACACGCTCCGCGGTCAGTTCGGCACCAACATCGAGCGCAACGCGACCCACGGCTCCGACGCCGTCGACACTGCCGCGTTCGAGATCGGCTACTTCTTCGCCGGTCTCGAGCTCGCCCGCTGAGGCTGCGCCACCTACCCTGATCGACAGCCCGGTCTCCCTCAGGAGCTCGGGCTGTCTTCGTTTGGGCGGGCCTGCTGAAGTGACGGCTTCTAGAAGCCGGCGTGAAAGAAAAACGAGATCGCGCTGACCGTCTCGAGGCGGGTCGAGGCGAGACCCTCACCACTGACGGCTCGGTAGCGTTCGAAGGTGTGTGAACCACACTCTCCGTGGGACCAGTCACCGTCCTCGAACAGCTCGTCCAGGAACGAGGCGGGCAGCACGAGTGAGCCGCTGTCTGGGCCCTCACACTCGATCTCCGCCGCCGCGATGCCCCCGTGCGAGCCGACGCAGTCGGTCATGTACAGGCGGACCCGGGCCGGACCGGGGTCCGGCACCCACTCCAGCTCGAGGTCTTCCCCGTGGGCCCGGACCTCGAGCATGGCGCCCCAGTCTCCGATCAACTCGAGAGTTGTGACCATCTCGACGGCGAGTTCGACGCCGCCGACGCCGACGCTGGTCTCCCCTTCACTCGAGTTGCTCTCGATGGCGTAGTAGTTCCCCGCGACGCTCGGGGCCACCGTCATCGTTCCTTCGGGCCAGCTCCACTCGACCTCCCCCTGCGGGCTGAGCTCGGGTTGGTCGACACACTGTTCGTCGAGACAGACCTGGCCCGCGGCACAGGGCGGATCACAAAACGAGGGTGTGAATCGCATCAGGCGACAGTTCCCGATCCGCTCGCCCTCCTCGCTGAGGACCACGGGCGGCCCATCCCAGAACCCACCGGAGAACGAAACCTCGTCGCTGAACCAAAAATTGCGGACCTGAAAGCGACTGTCGGAAACACTGAAGTCGGGGTCCGAGGGACCGCCTGTGTCGGTCCCCGTGTCCGTGCTGTCTGTGTCGGTATCCGTGCTGTCCGTGCTGTCCGTACCGGTGCTGTCCGTGTCTGAAGACGAGTCGGTCTCCGTATCCCCGTCTGACGTGCCCAGGTCGCCGCAGGCCGTCAGCGCGAGGACCATGGGGAGGGAGAAAAGGGCATAGAGGAGGGAGTCGAGCCGGGGAGAGGGTGGGTAGACAGAAGGGCGCATGGCGAAATCAAGTCAATCAGGGCGGCCATCGGGGGATGGCCGTGTCTAGCGTCCCCGCGACCCTGCGGGAGGATCAGCGGGAACCCAAAATAGTCTCAGCGAGTGCGCACGATGTCGCGCCGGAACATGAAATCCCGAAGGAACTCCGCGCTCTCCTGAGACGCCCGCACGGCGCGCGCCCCAGCGCCCCTGTCGCCCTTGGCATAGAGGGCCAGGAGCTCGGTCTGTCCGGGGACGTTGCCGCCTGGGACGTAGACCTCGTGTTTGCGCGGGACGAGCACACGCGGGATGGAGATCGGCGGGTTGGGGTTGTCGATGAACGCAGGGTCGATACAGCTCGAGAGATCGTTGGTCGCCGCGACCCGATCGTTGAGCGGATCCAGACCCCAGCGCACCGCGACCGTGGCCGCGATCGACACGTGATCGAAGACCGTCCCGTTGACGCAGCCGCGGCGCACCTGGGGCCCCACGACCATGGCCGGCACGCGAAATCCGAGCTGCTCGAAGCCGGGGTTGGGGTCGGCGGTCAGCGGCGGTGGTACGTGATCGTGAAAGCCCCCATGTTCGTCGTAGACGACGACCAGCAGACAACGCTCCCAGTTGGGGCTGGCCGCGAGGGCCTCGTAGATGCTGGCAATGAAGGCCTGGCCCTCGCGCACGTCCGCGGGTGGGTGATCGTCGTTGCCCACAGTGAGCCCGCCGCTGAGGATCGGCTCGACGATGCAGAAGCTGGGCAGGTCGCCGGCCTCGGCGTCGATGAAAAAATTGTCGATGGTCTGGATGTGCTCAGAGCCCCCGTCGGCGCCGTAGGTGAGCACGAAGGGTAAGTTGGCGTAGTAGTAGCGGTGCGAGATGCCGGCGTCTGCGAGCTGGTCGAAGATGCTCGTGACCCCGTCGATGCTGGTATTGCCCTGGGCGCCGTTGGAGGTCGCGCAGTGCAGGTAATGGCGGTTTGGCCAGGTCGAGGTCATGACCGAGGCGAACCAACGATCGCAGAGCTGATAGGCGTCGATGAGGCCGTGATAGACGGGCAGCTGGTCCCGGAGGTAGTAGCCCATGGCCTCTTCGTAGGCCTGCGCACCGTGGTCTTGGTGTTCGCGGACGAAACCGTCGTTGACGCCCGCGTTGAACTGGGCGTGGCTCGCGTTCCAGGAGTGGGGCGGGTCCTCACCGTGGGTCCACAGCTGGGTATTGAACACGGGGATGGCCTGGCCTTCGAGGTTGGGGTTGCTCTCGGCGCCGCTGAGGCCGTCGACGGGCAGACCCTCGGCCAGGGACAGGGCCCCAAAATAGTGGTCGAAGCTCCGGTTCTCCATCATCACGACCACGATGTGATCGATGCCCGCGAGCAACTCCGCCGGAGACAGGTCGCTCTGTTCACACAGCTCGTAGGGTTCGTCGCCGGTCTCGGTCCCGGTTTCGCTCTCTCCCTCGCTACCCGTGTCCGTGTCGAGCTGCGTCCCCCCGCTGTCGCTGCCCTCCGAGCCGCCGCTCCCACTGGTCCCGGTCCCCTCTCCCACATCATCCCCGTCGTCCGCCCCTTGATCGTCGCTGCAGGCACCCAAGCTCGCCGCCCCCACTAGGGCTCCCAGACCCTGGAGCGCGCGGCGCCTCGACAGCCCCTGACGAGTCCGGCGAGTCCGGCGACGAAGCTTCGGGTGTAAACGACGAATTGGGAGCGAGGCCATGCCCGGCCCTAGCACGCGAGCGCGGCGGCTGTCTGTGGGCCCCCGCCAGCCGCATTTTCTTCGCCGGCAGTCTGGGCCCGGGCCCCGCCTCAGCCCTGGCGCATGGCCGGCAGCAGCCGACGCATCTGACCGTCGAGCATGACCAGGCTGGCCACAGTCACGTCACCCTCGAGATCGCGGCCGATCAAGGCCTGGACCTTGTTGAGACCGTAGGCCTCGATCATGGCCTCGACCCCATCTTCGGTGACCAAACGGGCCATCTTGTGGGCGTGGAACTCGAGCTGGCGACCCAGGGACTGGGCCGCGGGGCCGTCCCAGGGCGAGTCGAGCTTCATGCGCGAGATCGCCGACTGGAGCTCCGGCATGCGCATCGCGTCGGAGACCCCGATCCGCAGGTGCAGGACCTCGTCCACATCCTTGCCTTGGACCCGGGCGAGCTCGAGAGCGTCGAGGATCATGAGCAAGAAGTGGGTCCGAGCGACGGCGAGCGCGACCGGCTCGGGGATCCCGACCTCGGTGAGACTGTCGACGTGACGCTGGAAGCGACTGCGGTGGCGCGAGTCTTTGGGCAGGAAGTCGATGACCTTCGCCAACAGCCCTCGGGCCTGCTCCACGTCGAGTCGGCCGCCCTCGGCGATCGGACCCAGCAGGTAGAAGGTCGCGTCTTCGAGCGCGAAGTTCAGCCTCTCCATGGCCCGGTAGACCCCCTCTTGGCGATGCTTGTCCTCGAGGGCATGGAGCTGAGCGAGCAGCTCCCCGATACCGCCGAGTTCCCGGGCTCGGAGGTAGGCCACCGCGACGTCGCGACAGCTGCGACCCGTGACCGTGACCATCTCGGTGAAGAAGGAGCAACCGGCGTTGTCGACGATGCGGTTGACCGCCATGGTGGTCGCTATCTCCCGGAACAGGAGGTGCCCGGACAGGGCCTCCTCGCCCGCGACCTCGCCGACCCGGGCTGGGAAGTACTCGCGGACCAGCTCCTGAGCGATATCGTCGGGCAGGGGCTCGTCGGCGAGCAGCTCCCGGTAGGCCAGCATCTTGGCGTGTGAGCCGAGCACGGCCGACTCACACTTGTACAGACCCGCGGCCTTGCGGTGTCGGTTGCCCAACTCGTCGTCGTTGGGGAGTGCGAAGGCGTCCGGGTCGAAGGGCACCTCGTCGGTCAACACCTCCAGCGTTCGGGCGTAGCGCCATAGGTCGGAGCGAGAGCGCCGCACGTCATGGCTGACCATCCGGCTCTGGGAGCGGTTGTTGGCCAGGACCATCTCGCAGATCTCGGTCTCGACCTCTTCCAACACGGCGTTGCGAGCCTCCCGAGGAGTCCCGGCTGCCAGCAGAGGCTGGAACAGGATCTTGATGTTGACCTCGTGGTCCGAGGTGTCTACGCCGGCTGAGTTGTCGAGGAAGGCCGTGTACACGCCGCCCCCGTTTCGAGACAGCTCGACCCGACCGCGCTCGGTGATCGACAGGTTGGCCCCCTCGGCGAACACGCGGCAGGCGAGCTCGCGGGCGTTGACCCGGACCGCATCGTTGGCCTTGTCGCCGACCTCGGCGTGGGTCTCGTCGTGGGCCTTGACGTAGGTACCGATACCGCCCATCCAAAACAGGTCGACACGCAGACGCATGACTGCCTTGATCAGCGTGTCACCGCTGACGACCTGCTCGGCACCGAAGCCGAGCATCTCCCTCGCAGCGGGCGACAAGGGCACTTCCTTGGACTTGCGCGGGTACACACCACCGCCCTCGGAGAGCACCTTCTCGTCGTAGTCGGCCCAGGTCGTCCCGGGCGTCTCGAACAGACGCAGGCGCTCCACGAACGAGGTCTCGACGTCCGGGTTCGGATCCACGAACACATGCATGTGGTTGAAGGCCGCCAGCAGCTTGATGGTCCGGCTGCGCAACAGGCCGTTTCCGAACACGTCGCCGGCCATATCGCCGACCCCGATCACCGTGATCTCGTCCTCTTCGGGCTCGATCCCCAACTCGCGAAAGCTGCGCTTGGCGATCTCCCACGCACCACGGGCGGTGATCCCGGTCTTCTTGTGGTCGTAGCCGTTGGAGCCGCCCGACGCGAAGGCGTCGTCGAGCCAGAAGCCCTGCGCCATGCTGATCCCGTTGGCCGTGTCCGAGAGGTGCGCCGTGCCCTTGTCGGCCGCGACCACCAAATAGGGATCAGGGTCTTCGGTGTGGAGGATGCCCTCTGGGGTCACCGTCACCCCGTCGACGACGTTGTCGGTGACCGAGAGCAGGGCCTTGATGAACACCTGGTAGTAGCGATCGCCGGCCTCGCGTAGGGGCTTTCGACCCGCAGGTGGGTGGCGAAGGACAAACCCGCCCTTGGCTCCCATGGGGACGATCAATACGTTCTTGACCATCTGGGTGGCCATGAGCCCGTGGATCTCCGTGCGGAAATCGTCGGGTCGGTCCGAGAACCGAAGCCCGCCGCGAGCGACCTTGCCGCCGCGCAGGTGCACCCCCTCCATTTCGGGGTGGTAGACCCAGATCTCCCGGAAGGGCTTGGGACTCGGCCCAAAGCTCAGCGCCTGCGCGTCGATCTTGAAGGCCAGCGCCTCGTCGGCGTCGACCACGAAGGCGTTGGTGCGCACGGTCGCCCGGACCACCTCGGCCACGGCCTGCAAAACGCGATCGTCGGTGTAGTCGGCCACCGAACGCAGCTCCGCGGCGACGGTGCGCGCCGCAGCCTCGGCGCTGAGGGTCGACTCCTCCGGGTCGAAGCGAGCCTGGAGGAAGGTCAACATGGCCTGGCTCACCGTCGGATGCCGGACCAACACCTGGTTGACCAGGTTCGTATCCCAGGGGACGCCGAGCTGGTGGAGGTAGGCCACGTAGGCCCGTAGCACGGTCACCCCGCTGACCTCCATGTTGGTCGCGCCCACGAGACGGTTGAGCTTGTCGCGCCCAGCCGTGCCGGCGTAGACCGCCCGCAGCCCCCGCATCAACTGTCGCGCCCGACCGAGCAGCGCCCGGTGTCGCTCCCGGCGAACGTCGAGGCGGAAGGTGTGCATCTCGTAGCGGACCTCGTTGGGCAGCCGCAGCTCGCGGGTGTACTGGTCGATGACCTGCATGCCGAAGCTCCCGATCACGGGCAGCTGCACACTCAGGGTCATCGGCGCCCGGGTGAACACACGCAGGTTCAAGCTCCCCGGGTGGTCGCTGGTCCGGGAGATGAACAGGTCGCAGTCCAGCGGCGCGCCGCTGCGCAGATTCTCGAGGCAGCGCAGGTCTCCGACCAGGCGCTCGTCGGCGGCCCGGCGCCGGTGCTCCTCGTTGAAGGCGTCGACGTAGACCGCGAACAGACTCTCGACCCGGGCCTCGAAGGCCTCCTCGCCGAGCTCACCCTCGTGTTTCTCGACGTAGTTGTTCAGGGCCTCGCGCAGGCGCTCGTTCCACCCCTTGGCCATGGTGTGGATCTGGGCGCGGAGGCTGTCCGTGCCGACGTCGCGGAGCCGGCCGGCCGCGGTGACATAGAAGTGCAAGATCGCGTTGTCGTAGCGGTCGAGGTAGATGCCGTAGTCCGAGTAGCTCGCGCCGAGCTCGGTCAGCAGCAGCTCCTGGAGCTCCACACGTAGATCCTCAGAGAACTGGCCCTTGGGCAGCGAGACGAAGATGAACGCGAACCGGCTGTCCTCCCCGAACTGGATGTGGACGTCGCTGCCGCCCTCTTCCTCGGCCCGCAGCACCCGATCGGTGAGCTCCCAGACGTTGGTCCGCGACTCGGCCAGCAGGTACTCGATGGGCAGGGAGTTGAAGGCGTTGGTGATGCTCTTGCCCCGGTGGCTGTCGACGGTCACCTCCCGGTCGTGCAGGAAATCGCGCAGGGCCCCGCGCAGATAGGGAATCTCCTCGGGCGGGGTGTGCAGCGCCTTGTAGGTGAACAGACCGTCGACGACGGTCACGCCGGTGGGTTCCCCCTCTCGGTCGACCGAGGTGAACACGAAGTGGCCGGGCTTGCCGGCCCGGTGGACCGGAGACTCCTCGTGGATACGCTGGTAGCGGACCAGGCGATGGCCCGAGTTCGCGGCCTTGGTGAGCAGGGCCAGGTCGCGTTTGGGGACGGAGACCGAGGCCGTCCCGAGGGCGCTGAGGCCGACTCCAGAGACGTCGTAACGCTCGACGGAGAAGATCACGTAGTTGTCGTCGCACAGCCAGCGCAGCAGGCCCTCGGCCTCGCGCAGATCGACGGAGGCCTCCGGGTCGCTCATCGCAGCCGCGCCGGCGTACTCGTCGGCCTGGGTACGGATGTGAGCCTTCATGGCCGAGAAGTCCCGGACCATGGCGACCGTGAGCTGGAGGCGCTGCTCGAGCCGGTCTCGCAAACTGGCGAGGGCCTCGTCGCTGAGGTCGTAGCCCTCTGGAGCCCGCGCTTCGATGCGGATGATCGACTCGCGCATGCCCGAGTTGAAGTCGATGAGGTGGCCGCTGCGATCGCGGCCGAGCTTGGTGACCGCGTTGAGGGCCGTGCGGACCTCGAGCTTCTCCTGAGCCAGCAGCGAGCGCAGCGCAGAGACCAGAAAAGGCTGGTCGATGGAGCAGGTCTCGAACACCACCCGGTCGCCGTTTTGACGCCGGACCTGGGCCTTGATCTCGCCGCTGGCCCTGACTTTGATCGTGTCGAGTACGTACTCGAGCTGCTGCACCAGACCGACCGCGGTCGTGTCCCGGAGGTCCCGAACATCGATCGCCGACAGCACCGCCTGACACAGGCGCGCGAGCTGGCTGACATCTGTGTCGGAGAGCGCGGCAGAGTAGGAGGCGAGCGCCTCGCGAACTTCGTGGATTCGACGGTTGCTCAGCTCGCGCGGAGACATCGCTGCCACGATGGGACGGCCTCGCCGACTTGGCAACCCGGACCGACGCGCAGGTTTGAGGGAGGGGCGGGTTCGGGGGCGAGGACGCGCCTGCGCTGTTTTCGCTCACCGCCGCCCTCCCCTCACCGTGCATGGCGCTGCACCGCCTCCTGCCGGCCACAGACCAACCAATTCCGGTGACCGCGGTGTCGGCATCTCGGGCCGCGAACCCGGGTGCGCAGCCCCACCCCAGGGCTCGAGCACAATACGATAGCCGGCCGCGGCCGGCCGCGAGCGAACGCACCCGGGCTGCTCGCGCGCAGGCCGAGAATCGATAACGACCCCCGACCTGCGATACTGGGGCGATGGCGATGGTTCAACGGCCCAGCCCCGACCTCGACACCTACCTCGCACGCCGCCGACGGATCTCCGCTCGGCTACATGTGGAGAACGCGGCCCTGGTGCTCTACGGAGGCGAGCTGGCGACCCGCGCCCACGACACGGAGTTCCGTTTTCGCCCGGACTCGGACATGCACTACCTGTGCGGCCTCGAGGAACCGGGCGCGGTCGTGGTTCTGACCCCGGGCAAAAACGGCGACGACGAGCCGACTTTCACCGTCTTCGTGCGGCCCCGCGATAGCGAGGCCGAGGTCTGGAGCGGCCGACGGATCGGGCCCGAGGGCGCCGTCACCCACTGGGGCGCGGACGCGGCCCACCCGATCTCGAGCTTGGACGATCGGCTCCCCGCCCTGCTCGACGGGCGCGAGACGGTCTACCTACCGATCGCCCGCTGGCCCAAGCTCGACGCGGCGATCCAGGCCGCCCTCACTGACCTGCGCCGTCACAACCGGGACGGCAAATCTCCACCCAGGCGCCTGGGCGCGGTCGCAGATCTCCTGGGCGAGGACCGGGTGCTCAAAGACGACGCCGCCCTGGCCAGCTTGCGGCGAGCGATCGACATCAGCGTAGACGGCCACCTCGCGGCCATGCGCCAGGCTCGACCCGGGATGTGGGAGTACGAGATCGAGGCGATCTTGGCCTACGAGTTTCGCCGTCGGGGCAGCACCGGGCCCGGCTACGGGAGCATCGTCGGGGCGGGCGACAACGCGACGATCCTCCACTATGTGGACAACTGCGCGCAGCTCGGCGAGGGCGATGTCCTGCTGGTCGACGCGGGCGCAGAGTGGGACTACTTCAGCGGCGACATCACGCGCAGCTGGCCGGTCTCGGGCGCGTTCACAGGCGAGCAGCGGGCCGTCTACGAGGCCGTGCTCGCGGCCAACATCGCCGGCATCGAGAAGGCCACCGTCGGCAGCAACATCGACGCCATCCACGAGGCCTGCGTGACCAGCCTGTGCTCGAGCATCGCCGAGATCGGCCTGCTCGACGCCTCGGCGGACGAAATCCGGGAGCGCGCGCTGTACAAGCGCTTCTACATGCACAAGACCAGCCACTGGCTGGGCGTCGACGTCCACGACGCAGGCCGCTACACCCTCGACGGTGAGCCGCGCCCGCTGGCGCCTCGCCAGGTGCTGACGGTCGAGCCCGGCCTCTACATCGCCCGAGACACGGCCGGGGTCGCCGACGGCTTCCGCGGCCTCGGTGTGCGCATCGAGGACGACGTGTTGATCACCGAGGCGGGACCCGAGATCCTCAGCGCCAAGGTCCCCAAGTCGGTCGCCGCGCTCGAGGATCTCATCGGTTCGGCAGTCTGAGCTCGGGCTCGAAGCGAACCCGCGCCCGGATCGCGGCCAGGCGCGCGGGACCGATCCCGGGGACGGCCAGCAGCGACTCGAGGTCGGCGTAGGGGCGCCCACCGACGATCCGCCCCGCCAAGGTCGGGCCGATCCCGGGCAGGCTGGCCAACTCGGTCTCCGACGCGATGTTGACGTCGACGGCCTGTCCGAGCGCCGCCAGGTCCTCGGGCGGCATACGTGTGCGGGTGCAGGTCTCGAGCGAGAGCGCGTCACCTGGCCCCACCGCCACCGACGGGGGAAAACCGGACGAGTCGAGCGGCCCACATCCAGAGCGGAGCTCTTCGTCGCAGTGCAGACGGCCGTCGACCAACTGTGCCCGGCGACAGCTGCGCCCTCGACCCATGGAGGTCGTGCGGGGCGCCCACAAGAACAGCGCCGGGGCCAGGAGCAAGGGGGCGCTAATCACCAACCAGCGTCGCGGCTGTATACGTTTTGGGACCTCCACGCCGAGGTGTCGGCCCTGGCCGCCAGGTGTTGCAGCCGTGCTAGGGTCGCCTGCCATGCGCGAGGAAGATCCGCTCGTCTGCCACTGCCTCGCCGTCAGCGAGGCGGAGGTCCAGGCGTCGATCGACCGGGGCGCGGACACGCTGGAGGCCGTGGGACACCACTGCGAGGCCGGTACGGGCTGCCAGAGCTGCCACGGCGCGATCCGAATGATGCTTCAGGACCAGGCCGTGCGCGACCTGGCCCACAGCCGATCCCCCAAGACCCTGCACCAGCTTCGCCTCTTCAATGGGCACGAGGGGCACGAGGGGCACG
>Ga0256845_1002866_pt1 | contig 12125 bp, 7 predicted proteins | sample RiftiametaG_FD_189101 | JGI IMG/M metagenome (GOLD analysis project Ga0256845, IMG submission 189101) | Tube worm associated microbial communities from hydrothermal vent at the East Pacific Rise, Pacific Ocean - Riftia | ecosystem: Host-associated > Annelida > Integument > Unclassified ... | reverse complement strand
AAGCTTACTCGGCGATACAGGCATTGAGGAGGTCGCATCTCCCCTGCTAGTATCCAGCGCGCTCTTTGAAGGAAAAACTGAACGCCTCATGTCATCGGGCCAGCGCGCTTGCGCTTGGTACGATGAATCGGGGCTCGCGTGTTGGGGAATCGACGAAAAGAGCACCTTCGGAGTCGGTCCTGGTGTGGATTTTCAAGATTATTACGACGAGCCCGTCGCAGTAGGGTATTCGACTCTCTTTGCGGCTCCGATGTCCTATTCTGCGGAGAGTTACTCCACAGTTGTGCTGGATAGGGAGGGCACTATTGCGGTTTGGGGCGAGAACCGGTCGGGAATGTTTGCGCGTGACGATGTGTTGGTGCGTCAGGTCGAAATCCCCAGCCCGCTTCAGGTGCACTGGGAAGAGTAACCATCATCACCCAGTGCGCTCGCTCCCAGCTGTGATGTAGAATATTTGGCTCTTGGCCAGCGAAAAAAAGCTGTCAAAAAGCCGAGAATGAGCGTGCATCGAGAGTAACAAGAGTTGCGTATTAGCCCTTATGAGGTTGGGTAAAGTCGTTTGAAATCCCTATCCTCTCACTCCATACGATTTCAGGAGACGAGCGTTGACCACATTCGCGGGTGCCGGAAGCCTTGAAGCCCTCATGTACATGGCCGGTCACAAGCTGCCGAGCACAAGTGCGACCCATATCAGAGCCGAAGTCGGTACGGCTGAGAAAATGCTGCGCGAATTGGAGGGGTAGCCGACGCCGCATTGCCTGAAACGGCATGAGACGCCCCGCTTCCTGTACCGAGCGCGGTGCCGGAGCTTGAGGGCTAAGTGCAAATCTTGCCGGAGGAATGTGCGCACCAAAGTGCGCGCAAGCCCGTTTTGCTCACCGAATTACGCAGCCCGGACATTCCCCGTCAGCCCGCCCTTCCCAAACTCCCTCTATGGAGCAAGGATGCGCTCGAATCGCATTCAAGCACGTGAAATTCTTTAGAAAGTTCCTCTGTCAGTCGTGCGCTCCGTGAGATTCGGTAGCGCCTCAACTCCGAGAACCGCCCCCGCACCCCCCAATGTCCCAAAACGCATCCCAACTCGCCGCTTACATCTGGAACCTTGCTGACCTCCTGCGTGGAGACTTCAAGCAGAGCCAATATGGGCGCGTCATCTTGCCGTTCACCATCTTGCGTCGCCTGGAGTGTGTGCTGGAGGAGACCAAGGACAAGGTGCTCAAGGCTCAGGAGAAGCACGCCGACAAGCCTGAAGCCGCTCGCGACAAGTTCCTGCTCAGGGCCACCGGCAAGGACATCCAGTTTTACAACACCTCGCCCATGGACATGTCTAAGCTCGGCAGCACGGACATCAAGAGCAACCTGACGAACTACGTTCAGAGCTTCAGCAAGGACGCTCGGGAGATCTTTGAGCACTTTCGGTTTGATGAGTTCGTGGCAAAGCTCGACGAGGCGAACCTGCTCTTCAAGATTGTGAAGAAGGTCGCCACGATGGACCTTCACCCTGAGACGGTGAGCAACCACGAAATGGGTCTCGTTTTCGAGGAGTTGATTCGGCGCTTTGCTGAAAGCAGCAATGAGACGGCTGGTGAGCACTTCACACCTCGTGACATCGTGCGACTGACGACCTCGCTTGTCTTTATGGAGGATGACGAGGCTCTGCGAGATCAGGGCATTATTCGCACCATTTACGACCCCACAGCGGGAACGGGAGGCTTTCTTTCTAGCGGTATGGAGTACGTTCATGAGCTGAACGAAGGCGCTGTGATGCGCGCCTTTGGCCAGGAGCTGAACGGGGAGAGTTACGCGATTTGCAAGGCCGACATGCTTATCAAGGGGCAGGACGTGAGCCGTATCAAGCTGGGCAACACCCTCAGCGATGACCAACTTGCTGGCGACCAGTTTGACTACATGCTCTCCAATCCGCCCTTCGGTGTGGACTGGAAGAAGATTGAGGAGAGCATCAAGACCGAGCACAAGGTCAAGGGCTTTGATGGTCGATTCGGTCCCGGTGTGCCCCGCGTGAGTGATGGCTCATTGCTCTTTCTCATGCACCTCCTGAGCAAGATGCGTGACTTTGATGCGAACGACTCCGACAAGAACGGCGGACGCATCGGCATCATCCTCAACGGCTCGCCTCTGTTCACTGGTGGGGCGGGCAGCGGCGAGAGCGAGATCCGTCGTCACATTCTGGAGAGCGACAAGCTCGAAGCCATCGTCGCCCTGCCGACGAGCATGTTCTATAACACCGGCATCAGCACCTACGTCTGGGTGCTCTCCAACAAGAAGAGCACTGAGCGCAAGGGCAAAGTCCAGCTCATCAACGCGGTGCATCTCTACCAGAAGATGCGCAAATCTCTCGGCGACAAGCGACAGGAGCTGGGCGAGGACGACATTTCGCTCATCACCAAGACCTTTGGCAATTTCGAGCCCGTTGAGACCTACCGCCTCGACAAGGAAGAGGACCAGAAGAGCACTCGTGGCCGTCCGTCAACCAAGAAGGCCGAGAAGAAGACGTTCGGCTGCAAGATCTTCGATAGTCATGAGTTTGGCTACCGCCGCATCACCATCGAGCGTCCCTTGCGCTTGAGCGTCCAGTTCACGTCTGAGCGCATCGCCCCGCTCCGTTTTGATAGCGGCAAGCTCGGCCCTGCCATGCAGAAGCTCTACGAGACTTTTGGTAAGGGCTGGACCAAGAAGACTTACGGGGATTTGGGCGAAGTTGAGGTCGAGGTGCGTGCTCTGGTCAAGGCGGAGTTTTCCGACTTGAAGGAGAAACAAATCAAGGACCTTTTGGCGCAGAAGACCTGGGTTGAGCAGAAGGCTGTGCTCGACAAGGCCGAGGCTGCGACCAAGGCCATGGGTGACGCGCAGTTTGATGACTACAACAAGTTTGAGGGAATTTTTGACAAGGCGGTCAAAAAGGCAGGGGTTAAGTTAGAGACGAAGGAGAAGAAGCAACTCCTCTCTGCGGTGAGTTGGACGAATCCCGAAGCCGAGCCCGTCATCAAGAAGGTGCTCAAGACCAAGGCTGACCCGATGTACGGGGCGTTTGAGTACAAGAAGCAGGTCGTCAACTTTCAACCAGACGGCAGCCTACGTGACAACGAGGACGTGCCTCTGACGGCTGATACCGCTCGCGGAGCCAAGGTCGATGCTCAGAACGAGGCGTACTTTGAGCGCGAGGTTGCTCCCCATGTGAAGGACGCATGGATCGACGCGAGCAAGAAGGACGAGCGCGATGAGGGCGTTGGAATTGTAGGCTACGAGATCCCCTTCAACCGGCACTTCTACCAGTACGAACCACCGCGTGACTTGGGTGAGATTGATGCCGACCTCGATGTGCTTAGCAAGGAGATTATGCAGATGCTCCAGGAGGTGCATTCGTGAGCGGGGGCACCAATTACCCGGCTGTGAGAAACAGTGGTTGTGAATGGCTAGGGGTTATTCCCGACCACTGGACGGTTAGTCGTTTTTCATACTTGAAGACTGTTCTCACTGACTTTACAGCCAATGGATCGTTCGCCGACCTGAAGTCCCATGTCGTGTACCGCGACACGCCGTCGTTTGCCCGTCTCGTGCGGCTTACTGACCTCAGATTGGACCTGGAGAATCAGAATGGTGTGTGGATCGACGAAAAGGCTTATGCCTATCTGTCCAAGTCATCCCTCTCTGGGGGGGAATTTCTTCTTGCCAACGTCGGAGCGTATGCGGGGTTGTTCTATCGGATGCCCTTTGGGAAGGGCCGATGCTCGCTCGCGCCGAACATGTTCATGGCTAAGTTTGACCCCAGCAGGGTCTCGGGTGCGTTCATCGCTTACGTCGGACAGGGTCACTCTGCGAGCGCGCAATTGTTCTTGAGGGCGCGGGCATCTTCCGCTCAACCAAAGCTGAACAAGGCGGATTTCAAGTCAGTTGTAGTCGTATATCCGCCACTGGAAGAACAAACCCAAATCGCCAAGTTCCTCGACTACGAAACCGCGAGGATTGATGCGCTGATCGACAAGCAGCAGCAGCTCATCGTCTTGCTCAAGGAGAAGCGTCAGGCCGTCATCAGCCACGCGGTCACCAAGGGCCTGAACCCCGACGCCCCCATGAAGGACTCCGGCGTCGAATGGCTGGGAGAGGTGCCGGCGCATTGGAGGGCGGGAAAGATGAAGTTCTTTGCGGAACTAAGGAGTGGCCATACCCCGAGCAGGCTTAAGCCCGCGTACTGGGAGGACTGCCATATTCCGTGGTTCTCTCTTGCTGACGTTTGGCAACTGAGGGACGGAAAACAGATCTATCTCAGCGAAACCAAGGAGACGATCAGCGATCTAGGACTCGCCAACTCTGCTGCCGACCTACTACCGCAAGGTACGGTAATTCTCTCACGGACAGCGTCTGTTGGGTTTTCAGGAATCATGCCTCATCCGATGGCGACGACCCAAGATTTTGTGAACTGGATTCCTCGCGACTGTCTCATCTCTGAGTATCTACTCTTTATTTTTCGTGGAATGGCCTCTGAATTTGACCGCTTGAAGATGGGAAGCACTCACAAGACGATTTACATGCCCGATGTTCGTACATTCTCCTGTCCAGTGCCTCCTCTCAATGAGCAGGAATCGATTGTCCGATACTTGAAGGAGAAGCTATCGATTTTTGAAGACGCAACAGCGCGTGCTGTTGAGTTGGTTGGACTTCTCCAAGAACGCCGCACCGCACTCATCTCCGCCGCCGTCACCGGCAAGATCGACGTGCGCAACTGGAAGGCCCCTGAGTCCCAACAGGAGGTCGCATGACGGCATCATCCAAAGAGGTTGCCTTCCAGAACGACATGATCCGCGAGATGGTCGCTGGCGGCTGGAAACTCGGAAAAGCCGACCACTATGATCGCGAAAAGGCCCTCTACACCGAGGACTGCCTAGCCTTCGTCAAAATGACCCCGCCCAAGGAGGTACTAGGTCGTGATTAAGGATCTCACGATCAAAGGCATCGGCTCCTATGCGAAGTCTCCTGCGACTCTCACGGATCTCGTCGCCGTGAACTACTTCTACGGTGCTAACGGTGCAGGAAAATCCACGATCGGTCGTGCAATTCACGCCAAGATGCAGGATGCGTTTTTGCCCTGCAGCGCAGCTTGGCATGAGGGACGAGAGCTTGATTCTTTCGTGTACAATCGCGAATTTGTTACTCGGAATTTTCGAGATTCCTCAGCCTTGAAGGGCGTTTTTACGCTGGGCGAGGAGAGCGCTGAGGTCGTTGTGGAGATCGAGAGGCTGCGCGGCGAGCTTTCCAGGAAGAAGTACAATATTGCAGGTTCCCAAAAGCAACTTGAGGGTGAAGACGACACTCCGGGAAAGATAGCCAAGCTGGCACAACTGAATGCCAAGTTCCGGGACGAGTGCTGGGGCCTGAAAACCGAGTATCAAGAACACTTCGTGCATGCATTCGCGGGGGCGAAAAAGAAGCAAAACTTCATGGAGCGGCTAATCCGTGAAGCTTCAAACGTTGTCGGAACCCTTTGCTCGCTTGATGACTTGAAGACCCAGGCCGCGGAGGTTTATCAGGAGTCTCTCAGCGTGGAGTCGCCCATCTCCCCTTTGAATGTGTCGCGCTTAGACGAATTGGCAGCGTCGGAAATCTTAGCAAAGAAGATTGTTGGTCGCGACGATGTGGATCTTGCGCCCCTGATCAACAAGCTGCAGCACAGCGATTGGGTGCAGCAGGGGCTTCATCATCACGCTGGGGCCGATGGCATGTGCCCGTTTTGCCAGCAGAAGGCCCCCAAGGATTTAGGCGAGAAGCTCGCTGAGGTTTTCGACGAAACTTACGAAAAAAATAAGGCGGTGTTTGCACGGGTGAAGGCCTCGTACCTGCAAGAGCACCAAGCACTACAGCGATCAGTTGAGAGCATCCTGGCTGGCAAGTCCGAGTTCCTCGATGCGTCTGACTTCGAGAGCGCTTGGCAGAAGCTGGGCTCAACGGTCAAAGAAAACCTTCAATTGCTGAAGGTAAAGGAAGCTGAACTCAGCCGGGGGGTTCAGCTCAAGCCGCTTGAAGGCGATCTTGCCGCACTGACTTCTCTCATTGAGGATGCCAATCGAGCAATCGATGAGCGCCAAAAATTGATTGGGTCTCAGGATGACCGACAGAGGGAGTTGACCACCAATATTTGGCGCTACTTGGTCGAGGTGTCTAAGCAGAGCCGGAAAGACTATGAGTCTTCGAGGAAAGGTCTTAGCGACGCAATCGAGGGCCTGAAGAAGTTCGCCAACGAAGCAAGAAGTCAGGTAGACGACCTTGAGGCGAAGATTCGCCGACTTGAGGCGAGCCGGACGGGTGTGCGCGCAACCGCAGACGCCATCAATTCGATGCTGCGTGCGTTTGGTTTTCATGGGTTCGAGCTCGCCGTGAGCCCTGAGGGCAAGGACTATCAGATGCTGCGTTCCGATGGGACGCCTGTGGAAGAAACGCTGAGCGAAGGGGAGCGCTCGTTCGTCACCTTCCTCTGTTTTTGGCACCTTGTTTCGGGAAGCAACGAGGTATCAGGGGTCAATACCGATCGAGTGGTGGTGTTTGACGATCCGGTGTCCAGTCTGGACAGTAATGTACTCTTCATTGTGAGCACCCTGGTGCGGCAGACCTGTGAGCTGGCACGCAAAGGTGTGTCTTGTGTCAAGCAGGTCTTTGTGCTGACCCACAACGTCTACTTTCACAAGCAAGTGACCCATCGCGCAGCTTCCAAAACAAGTTTTTGGTTCGTGAAGAAGCAGGATGAGAATTCGAGCGTTGAGCGGCACGATAAGAACCCCGTACGGACGAGCTACCAGATGCTGTGGGACGAAGTGCGGGCGGCTGGTGCAACGCCCAATGTCTCGTTACGCAATACTCTTCGCCGTATTTTGGAGAACTACTTCAGCCTACTTGGGGGTACGCCTCTGGACGAGCTGCATGGGTTATTCACAGGCACACAGCAGCAGGTCTTTAGTTCGCTCATTGCTTGGGTGCACGACGGTTCCCACAGTGCGTTCGAGGAGATCCACTTTTCCGGCGGTGATTCGGGCGCGGAGACCTACCTTGAAGTCTTTGAGGCGATATTCGTGAAAACTAAACACGAGCAGCACTACAAGATGATGATGGGGGAAGGCAAGCAAGCATGACGGATGACCTCACGACGCCTATCGCTCCCTTTCTCCTCTACCAAACGGAGGACGGTCAGACTCGCATCCAGTGCCGCATGGAGGAGGAAACCTTGTGGCTGTCCCAGGCGCAGATGGCCGAGCTTTTTCAAACTACGCCGCAGAACGTCACCCTCCACTTGAAAGCCATCTTTGAGGAAGGCGAGCAGAGCAAAGAGGCAACTTGTAAGAAATACTTACAAGTTCGAAGTGAGGGAAATCGTTCAGTTTCTCGCGATGTGAAGCATTACCGCTTAGAGGCTATTCTCTCGGTGGGGTTCCGGGTGCGCAGTCATCGGGGCACCCAGTTCCGCCAGTGGGCGACGGAGCGTTTGCGCGAGTACCTCGTCAAAGGCTTCGCGATGGACGACGAGCGGCTCAAGAACCCGTCAGGTCCGTCTGACGACCAATACTTCGACGAACTGCTCGCACGCATTCGCGACATTCGCTCGTCGGAGAAGGTCTTCTACCGCAAGGTGCTCGACATATACGCGAGTAGTATCGATTACGACTCAAGCGTCGATGCTTCCCAGCTCTTCTTCAAGACTATGCAGAACAAGATGCACTGGGCCGCGCATGGCCACACGGCAGCGGAGGTAATAGCTGAGCGAGCGGACGCGGGCGAACGCAATATGGGGCTAACATCGTGGAAGGGTGCACTGCCACGCAAGTCCGAAGTCACCGTGGCCAAGAACTATCTTCAGCCAGAAGAGCTGGAGGTATTGAATCGCATTGTGAATGCCTACTTGGAGTTTGCAGAACTCCAGGCACTCCGTCGCAAGCCAATGCACATGGCCGACTGGATCTCGAAGCTGGATGACTTCCTCAAGCTCGCCGAACACGAAATCTTGGAGCACGTCGGGAAGATCTCCCAGGAGCAGGCCCGCAAGAAAGCGGAAACGGAGTATCAGGCCTTCAAAGCTCAAAGCTTAGCATTGCCTGCCCCGGTCGATGTGCACTTCGAAGAAGCCCTCCAAGAGACCAAGAAACTCGAAAAAGAAGCTCGAAAGAAATGACTGCATCGTCCAAAGAATCAGACTTTCAGAATGACATCATTCAAGAAATGCTCGCTGGCGGCTGGGTGCGCGGCGACGGCGGAAAGAAGAACGAACGCGGCGAACCAGCGTACGATCGCGAGAAGGCCCTCTACACAGAGGATTGCCTCACTTTCGTCAAAAGTACCCAGCCCAAGGAGTGGGAGAAGTACAAGAAGCTCTATCCAACCGACCCTGATGGCGCGTTCCTTACTAAACTAGCGGCCCAGCTCTCCAAAGTGGACCCGAACGCCACAGATAAACACATGCGCACGTTCGGGACGCTTGGTGTGCTGCGTCATGAGCTGCGTGACAGATCTTGCTCGTTCAAGCTCTGCCAGTTCAAGCCGGATCACAGCCTGAACCCCGAGACAAATGCGGCGTACAAGCAGAACATTCTGCGCGTAGTGCCCGAGCTGGTTTATAGCCCCTACGCCACTGAGGCCCACCGCAAAGAGACGGGTACAAAATCCAAGGCGTGGCGTATCGACCTCGTTCTCTTCCTCAATGGCATTCCCATCGTCACGATGGAGCTGAAGAGCGAGTTCAAACAAGAAGTCGAAAGGGCCATCAAACAGTACAAGAAGACGCGACTGCCCAAAGACCCTGAGACGAACAAGCCTGAGCCGTTGCTCACCTTCAAGCGAGGCGCGCTCGTTCACTTCGCGGTGAGTCAGTACGAGGCGTACATGACCACCAAGCTGGCAGGGAAAGACACGTTCTTTCTCCCCTTCAACAAGGGCAAGTCAGACGGCGGCGCGGGCAACGACACCCCCGAGGATCAGAACCGCTACGCGACAGACTACCTCTGGAACGAGGTACTGAAGCCCGACAACATCCTCAACATTATTGGCCGGTTCATTCACCTCGAAATCAAAGAGGTGGAAGACGTAGTGGGGCGTAAGTCCAAGCAGGAAAGCCTTATATTTCCTCGCTATCACCAGTGGGACTTGGTGCGCAGTCTCATCGAGACCACGCGCCTTGAAGGACCCGGTCACAAATACCTGGCCCAGCATAGTGCAGGCTCTGGCAAGTCCAACTCTATCGCTTGGACCGCCCATCAGCTCTCATCGCTGAACGATGAGAAGGGCGACAAAGTCTTTCGCTCGGTCATTGTGGTAACAGACCGCAACGTGCTGGACTCGCAGCTTCAGGACACCATCTCTCAGTTCGAGCACAAAGACGGCGTCGTCGGGAAGATCAACCGTGACGAGGGGCTAGGGAGCAAGTCGGAAAAGCTCGCCACAGCCCTAACCGAAGGCACTGACATCGTCATCGTGACGATTCAGACCTTTCCGCACGTTCTCAAGGCCATCGAGAATAGCGTCAGCCTCAAAGACAGTTGCTACGCCATCATCGCGGACGAGGCCCACTCGTCACAGTCCGGTAGAACTGCAAACCAGCTCAAGGACGTTCTTCGAAAAGAGGGAACCGAAGGCGGCGAGGACATTGTCATCAGCGCCGAAGATATGCTCGCTGCGAGCGTCGAGGCTCGTCGCAGTAGCGCGAACCTCAGCTACTACGCATTCACTGCCACCCCAAAGGCAAAGACCATGGAACTCTTCGGGCGGCTACCGAACCCCAATGAGTTACCTTCAAAAGAGAACAAGCCCCGGCCCTTCCACATCTACAGCATGAGGCAGGCCATCGAGGAGAAGTACATCCTCGACGTGCTCAAGAACTACACCACCTATTCGCTCGCCTACAATCTTGGGCAGAAAGCGGCGAGCGCCGACACAGAGGTGGATGCCAAGAAGGCAAAGAACAAGCTCGGCCAGTGGATGAAGCTGCACGATCACAACATCGCCCAGAAGGTGCAGGTCATCGTCGAGCACTTTCAGGATAAGGTCGCGGGGCTACTCGGTGGACAGGCCAAGGCCATGGTGGTTACGGGGTCTCGGAAGGAGGCGGTGCGCTACAAGCTGGGTTTTGACAAGTATGTCCATGACCGCGCCAAGGGCGACAAGCGATATGATGGTCTGAGCGCCATGATCGCATTCTCGGGAGAGGTGGAGTTTCAAGAGAATGACCCGAATGTCGGTGCGCTACTGGGCGAGAAGTTCACGGAACTCGGCATGAATCCCGGTCTCAAGGGACGCGATATGCGCAAGGCGTTCGATACCAACGACTACAGCGTTATGATCGTCGCCCAGAAGTTCCAAACTGGATTCGACCAGCCCAAACTCTGTGCGATGTATGTGGACAAGAAGCTCGGTGGGGTGGAAGCGGTGCAGACTCTCTCACGCCTCAACCGTATCTATCCCGGCAAAGAAGAGACTTACGTCCTCGACTTCTTTAACAAGACGGAAGAGATACTCGCTGCCTTCCAGGAATATTATCAGACGGCGACCATCAACGATGTATCGGATCCGGACCTGATCTGGACCTTGCAGGAAAAGCTGAAGTCAGCGGACATCTTCACAGTGGTCGAAGTGACGCTCTTCAGCGAGGTGTTCTTCTCCAAGAGTAAGAGCGACGCGGCCATCAGCAACGTCTGCAAACCAGCTGCAGAGCGTTGGCAAAACCGGCATATTGAGGCATCTGCAGCCGTGCGGAAGCGAACCGAGTTGTACGATCACGCCAAGAAGAGCGGAGATTCGATTCTTATCGGGAATGCCGAAAACGATCTCAAGGAAGCGACTGCGGAGTTGAGCGCCCTGGGAGTATTCAAGGCGGATCTCGTAACATTCACCCGAATGTACGAGTTCATGAGCCAGATCATCGATTACGACAGCACGGACCTTGAGAAGCTCAGCCTCTTTGCGCGGCACCTCGCTCCACTTCTTCGCGAGAAGACCCCAGAGGAAGACCCAATCGACCTCAGCTCCGTCGAACTTAGTCATTATCGTCTCAGTCTTCAGGGGCAGAAGGACCTGATGCTCGTCAAAGATGGCCAGGGTGGGCTCCAGCCGGGGTCTGCGATGGGCACGGGCAAAGCCAGAAGCAAGGAGGAGGAGTTCTTGTCGAAGATCTTGGAAAGGCTGAATGAGTTGTTCGTTACGGACAATCTCACTGACAATGACGTTCTAAATAAGGCCAATACGGACGCGGACAAGATGCTTGAGAACCAGACCGTAGTGACCCAGGTCGAGAATAATACGCGGGAGCAGGCTATGCTCGGCGACTTTCGGTCCGCGCTCCTCGACGCCGTGATGGACAGTCACGAGGCTCACTCGAACATCATGGGCCAGATTCTCTCCAACGATGCAGTGACTGACAAGTATGGCCGAATCGTCTTCGACCTGATGGTCACGAAGATGAAAGCAGGGCAGCTTGGGGCTGGACCGCCTAGTTCTAGGCGGGGGGGAAGAGGAACGGGAGTCTGAGATGGATACGAATACAATAATTGTAGTTGGCGGCGGCATGTTCATGCTGGCTGGACTGAGCTTCTTGTTTCTGCGAAAGCGCCAGGCGCAGAATGAGGACCCTGGACCTTCGGAGATCGACAGTGAGACGGCTGTATCCCCTCAGGAGCTAGCCCAACATCTGCCAAAGGGGTGAGGCACCATTGACCGCGTTCCGGCGCGGCATCAGGGAAAACTGATCCCCGTTGACTCGTTATATGCTGAAAGCCTGGTGCGAGGAGTAGCGCAGGCTGTTCCTTCGCTCGTGTCGGCAGGGGGGCCGCTTTTCAGAATGTTTGGACCCCCTCCTGCGCTTGATGGAGTCGCGAACGGAAGTCTTGAGTTCCTCGTTGACAAGAGTGGCAAGCAGATGATGACGCTCGTGGACGGTAGTGGCAAATTCACAAACAATGCCCGCGTAGTTGATGTGTCAGGTGCCGCCAACGGTGCAGCGTGTGGTGCCATGACCTACGCAGGTCGGTGTGACCTGTCGCCAAGTACAGCCGTACATTGCTCGGAAACGTCAACATGCGCTCACAACCTCAAGAACTGTCCGCAGCATCACAGGATCGATGACTCCACCCTTGAAC
>Ga0256845_1002865_pt1 | contig 12127 bp, 14 predicted proteins | sample RiftiametaG_FD_189101 | JGI IMG/M metagenome (GOLD analysis project Ga0256845, IMG submission 189101) | Tube worm associated microbial communities from hydrothermal vent at the East Pacific Rise, Pacific Ocean - Riftia | ecosystem: Host-associated > Annelida > Integument > Unclassified ... | reverse complement strand
TTCTTTTTTATCATTTTTTGTTACTCTACAATTTTACTGGCACAACAAAAAGATAGCCTATCAATTAAAAATGGTATCGAAAAACCCAGCATTTTAACAACACATCATTTTGGTATTTTTAGTTCAAGAATAAATCAAAATTTCAAAATATCACCTCCAAAAAAAACTACGCTTTCAATAAGTCATATTAGCGGAAATAACTTTCACCCTTTTCTTGAAGCCTATTTCCCAAAAGACCCAGCGGTTAGAGAACAACTCAGTAATATTATTTGGCACAATAGACCATTCACTTTTATAGACCAAGAAACCACGCCTGCAGATTACATGAATATTGTTATTGACGCTGTAATTAAAGAGTTTAGAATTGGTATTAATTTCCCTATTGCAAAGCGACACGAATTGAGTATTACGCTTCGCTCCTATTTAATTACCAAAGGAAAATATCCATTTTCGTTTTTTACAAGTGATGAAAATGTTGAATGGTTCCATAGCAATATTGCTGGTGGCGAAGACCCTTACGGAAGGCGTTACTATGGATTAAATCAAGTAAATTTAAATATGTTGACCGAAATGGTAATACATTAGAATTGCATAACAACGACTTCTTTATTGGTGGCATTGAATTCAATCATTTCTATTACCCGAAACTCTCAATAAATGACACCAAAAATATCTTTTTAAATTTTGGTTCACACTTAGGAATTAATACGTCAAAATTTAATCCGTCAATAGATGTTGGTATTTCTGCAAATGGTGTAAAAAAAATTCAACTTAAAAACAATTACAAACTGAATATTGGAGTTGGAATGAGTTTTTTAAAAAAGAACTTAATTGATTTTGATGATGTAATTGATTTAGGCAACAATCCATTTTTAGCAACTGTTGAAAGCGATATAGAAATAACAAAATTTACTAAAAAAGGAAACTATAATTCGTTTAATATAGCATACCAAATTCAATCACGCTACAACAAAAAGGAAGAAGCCAATTATTATAAACTTTTAGGCAAATGGCAAGAAATAAATGCAGGTTGGCAACATGGCGTATCTACTTTATACAAAACACTTTCCAATTGGACATTTATATATACTTACGGACATCCCAAATATAAAATCTCTTTGTATTTAAAAGAAGATTTACTCGTAAATAATGCACCCGATATACAAACAGGCATTAGTTTATCCATTCCTATTTCTAAATAACAATTTTTATTTCGGCGTTACCACAAGGGTCGGGCTTTCCGTTACAATCTTTTTGCTCGTACCTCACAAAAAGGATTTTCACTGCAATCCCTAACGCAAACCCTTTCCATGTTAACTTCTCGTTAAAACACCAATCTATTTTAAACCTTTTCATTTTAACAAAGTCCTACTAATAGTTAATCATAAAACATAAAACATGAAAAAATTAATATTTATGGCTATAGCTTTAATAGGATTACAAGCTATCGCACAACAAAAAGGAATGCAACGTTTCAATGATTTTTCTGCTGAAGAAATGGCGACATTACAAACAAAAAAAATGACTTTGCATTTAGATTTAACCGAAAATCAGCAAACTAAAATTTACAGCATTCATTTAAAGAATGCTACGGTTAGAAAAGCTAAAATGAATGCTATGAAAGCAAAAAAAGGAAGTGGTAATTTTGAAAGACCAACAAAGGAGCAGCGTTTAGCAATGATAAATGCTAAATTGGACAATCAAATTGCTATGAAAAAGAAAATGAAAACCATTTTAAATGATGAGCAATTTACAAAATGGGAAACATCTCAAACTTCTAGAATGTCCCACAAAGGCAAGCACAATAAAAAAGACAGAGGCATGAGAAAACAATAATTTTTTTGATTAAAACTTTATTATAGTTAGTTTTTTGAGCATTTCTAAAATTTAGAAATGCTCTTTTTTTATAGTGTTTTCGCAACCTTATTAATGGCAGCAATTGTAAAATCTAAATCGTCATAAGTCAAAGCATCAGTAATAAACCAAGTTTCAAAAGCACTTGGCGCAATATAAACACCCTCGTTTAGCAAGCCATGAAAAAATGTTTTAAAAGTATCATTATTCCCATTTGCAGCAGTTTCAAAATCTATAACTTCACGTTCATCAAAATGTACCGAAATCATAGATCCAATTCTATTTATGGTATGTGCAATATTATTAGCATTCAACACTTCAGTAATACCTTTATGCAAATACACAGTCTTTTCTTCTAATTTTTTAAATAAATCCTTATCATTGTTTATTTCAGTTAACATCGCTAAACCTGCCGCCATTGCTAACGGATTTCCACTTAACGTCCCTGCTTGATATACTGGACCTAACGGTGCTAAATAATTCATGATTTCATTTCGTGCAGCAAAAGCTCCAACTGGTAAACCGCCGCCAATTACTTTTCCAAAACAAATAATATCTGCATTTACGTTATAAAGTTCTTGCACACCACCTTTTGCGAGTCTAAAACCCGTCATTACTTCATCAAAAATCAACAAAATATTATTAGCATCACATAAATCTCTCAACGCTTGCAAAAATCCTTCTTTTGGCGGAATACATCCCATATTACCAGCAACAGGTTCTATAATAATACATGCAATGTCGTTTTTATTAGCTTCAATTACTTCGGTAACATTTTCAATGTCATTATAATTTGCTAACAAAGTATCTTTTGCTGTGCCTTTTGTAACGCCTGGACTATTTGGCGAACCAAATGTAACCGCTCCACTTCCTGCTTGAATTAAAAATGAGTCGCTATGACCGTGATAACAACCTGCAAACTTTATAATTTTGTCTTTTCCTGTAAAACCTCGCGCTAAACGAACGGCGCTCATACAGGCTTCAGTTCCTGAATTTACGAATCTAATTTTATCAATATTCGACACCATAGAAACAGCTAATTCTGCAATTTTAGTTTCAATTTCGGTTGGCGCACCAAATGATGTTCCTTTTTTTGTTTTATCAATAATAGCATTTACAACAGGCTCAAATGCATGACCTAGAAGCATTGGACCCCAAGAATTTATATAATCAATAAATCGATTTCCATCTTCATCATACAAATACGCCCCTTTTGCTTCTTTTATAAAAATTGGAGTTCCACCTACTGCTTTAAACGCTCTTACTGGCGAATTCACACCTCCTGGAATAACTTTTTCAGCCTCAGCAAATAAGGCACTACTTCTTTTGTAACTCATTAAATTTTTACTTTATTTTTAATTCTTGCCCAATACTTATAGTTGTATCGCTCAAACCATTTAATTTTTGTAATTCCTCAACTGTTATGCTATGTCTTCTTGAAATAGAATATAAAGTATCGCCTTTTACAACAGTATGAGTAATCGTTTTACTCGTTTTTGAAGCTTCATATTTTGTATATGAATCGCCTAAAACTTCTTTATCAAACTCATATAATTTATAGCGTTCAATTAAGCTAATTAACTTTTGAGGGTATTTTTTATCGGTTGCGTATCCAGCATTTCTTAATTCTTTTGCCCAACCTCTATAATTCTCTTTTTTAAGTTTGAAAAGTTTTGCATATCGTTTTCTATCTTTTAAAAACAACGAATGGTCGCGATACGAATATTTGACATCTTTATACTTCCTGAAACATTCTTGTTTTTTATCATCGTCATGATACACTTTTGCACCTGTCCATTTATGACATTTAATACCAAAATGATTGTTGGCTTTTACAGAAAGTGTTCCTTTTCCAGAACCCGATTCTAAAACACCTTGTGCCAACGTTATACTTGCAGGAATGCCATAGAGTTGCATTTCGTTTTGAGCAATACCTTTGTAAGTGTCAATATATCTTTCGGTTGCGTTTGCATAAGTTTTTGTTGAAGTTTCTTTTTTTGTTTCAACTTGTTCTGTATTATTTTTTGGTCGTTTAGTAACCACACTTTTTTTAGAACGGCAGCTAAACAGCATGAAACCTAAACATATTACTAACAGTAATTTCTTCATTATTTTACTCAATTAAAGGTAAATTCTTCTTTTTTAAAATAGCGTTCATTCCAACTATTCCTTGTAAACCACCAGTATGAATTGCTAAAACCTTTGTGCCTTTTGGAAAAAATCCTTTTTCAATTAAATCGAAAATTCCAAACATCATTTTACCAGTATATACAGGATCTAAAAGAATATCTTGAGAACTACTAAATTCATTTATAAACGCAATCAATTCCTCTTTTATTTTAGCGTAACCACCAAAATGATAATCGGTAATTAATTTCCAATTAGTTTTATATACAAATCTACTAATATCTTGTTGTAAAAAATCACCTTTTAATGCTGGAAAACCTAAAACTTGTTGACTAGGTTTTGAACAATTTATAAGCCCAGAAATGGTTCCTCCTGTTCCGACAGCGCAACATATATAATCGAAATATTTATCAGTTTTAGTTAAAATTTCTTCACATCCTTTAATAGCTAAAGTATTTGTGCCGCCTTCTGGAATTAAGTAAAAATCACCAAATTTATCTTTCAAATTATTTATAAATCCTTCAGACGTTTTATCTCTATAATTTTCACGAGAAACAAACTCAAATCGCATACCACATTGTTGTGCAAAATTTAATGTTGGGTTAAAAAATACTTTCTCTTTTAACTCCTCACCTCTAATAACTCCAATGGTTTTAAAACCCAATTCGTTTCCTGCTGATGCCACTGCTGCTATATGATTTGAATAAGCACCTCCAAAAGTAAGCAAGATTTTTACGCCTAATTTTTCAGCTTCAATAAGATTATATTTTAGTTTTCGGTATTTGTTACCAGACACAAAAGGATGAATTTCATCTTCGCGTTTTAAATAGAGCTCAACACCTTTATTTTTAGGTGAATTTATGGGTTGGTTAACACTATTTTGAAGTTTAAAGATCATTAACACAAAGATACTTGAAAAAACTCCAAAATGGTCGTTGTTTTAAATAATCTAAGTCCAGTTCGTTGCAATATGCTTCTCGTTCAAAAGAAATATTTTGGTACGCTAAATTCCAATTTTTATATTGAATTAATCGCACTAAAAACTCCAACACATAAACTAGGTAAAAAGGAATAATTAATAGTTCTAACTGTTGACGCAAATGTATTTTTTCATGATTAATTAAAACATAGTCATTCTTTAAATGCTTCGATTTTAAAAACACAAAAGGAAATATTGTTAATCCGGTATATCCTTTAGGAACTAAATATTTTGTAACAAAAATCATAAACTACAACATTCAAAAATCAATCCAATTTACATTATATTTGTTTAAATATGAAGAAATTTATCCCCATTGAAGAAGGAGATTATTACATGACGCCAGAAGGCTACCGCTGTTTCACAGAACAATATCACCTTAAAAGAGGCTATTGTTGCGAAAGCGGATGCAGGCATTGCCCATATGGTTACGATAAAAAAACCAATAGTATAAAGCAATAAATTGATGTTTTTTATATCATTTGCTTGGTATGGTTATTGATGCTATCTATAATACTAAAAAACATTAACCCTTTCTTTATTTAATAGTAAAAGAAACAAATATTATAAGCTATGAAAAAATTATTGAAAACATTACCACTTTTAGCGTTACTAATAGTGGTATCATCTTGCACCTCTGTAAGAGTGGCAACCGACTATGATAAAGACGCAAAATTTGGCGAATACAAAACCTTTGCTTTTTTTAAAAACGGCATTGATAAAGCTGAAATTAGCGATTTAGATAAACGCCGAATTTTACGTGCTATTGAAGCTGAACTTTTAGCTAAAGGTTTTACAAAATCTGAAAATCCAGATTTATTGGTAAGCTTGTTTACCAAATCTCGTGAAAAAATAAATGTATACAATAATGGCTACGGACATTATGGTTATGGTTGGGGATGGAATCCTTGGTATTGGAATAATTATAGCACCGTTTCGCGTTCTACCGAAGGTGTTTTATATATAGATTTAATCGATGCCAATAAAAAAGAACTCGTTTGGCAAGGTATGGGAACTGGTTATTTATCTAAAAACATGAGTAAAAAAGAAGAACGCATAAAAGAGTTTGTAGCGAAAATCATGGAGAAATATCCTCCAGGTGCACAACATTAAAATAAAAAAAAAGCGACTCAAATGAGTTGCTTTTTTTGTTTAAGACCAATTTAGTTTAACATTTCCAATACTATTGAAGTCGTCAATAATTCGTATTTTTACTATAGAATTTTCATATAGAAAACTATGTCTAATACAATCGAAACCAATCCTATTTTAAATCGTTTACCCAAACATTTAAAGCAGTTTATGAAACCTCAAAACTACGAGGATTATTCAGCAATTAATCAAGCCGTTTGGCGTTACGTAATGCGTAAAAATGTAGATTTTTTAAATACCGTAGCTCACAAATCGTACTTAAATGGTTTAAAGCAAACAGGTATTTCGGTTGATAACATTCCTAATATGTATGGCATGAACCGTATTTTAAAAGAAATTGGCTGGGCAGCTGTTGCGGTTGATGGATTTATTCCACCAAATGCCTTTATGGAGTTTCAAGCGTATAATGTATTGGTTATTGCTAGCGATATTAGGCAATTAGAACATATTGAATACACACCAGCGCCAGATATTATTCACGAAGGTGCAGGGCACGCTCCTATTATTGCAAATCCTGAATATGCAGAATATTTACGCCGTTTTGGAGAAGTTGGCAGTAAAGCTATTTCATCGGCTAAAGATTACGAATTATATGAAGCTGTAAGGCATTTATCTATTATAAAAGAAGCACCAAATTCTACTGAAAACGATATCGCTTCCGCGGAAAGAAAAGTAGAAGAACTTCAAGAAAACATGGGTAAACCAAGTGAAATGGCTTTGATTAGAAATTTACATTGGTGGACTGTTGAATATGGTTTAATTGGTTCTTTAGAAAATCCAAAAATTTATGGTGCAGGTTTACTTTCTTCTATTGGAGAAAGTGCTTGGTGTATGACAGATGAAGTTGAAAAACTACCGTATAACATTGATGCAACCTACAAAAATTTCGATATTACAAAACCTCAACCTCAATTATTTATCACGCCAGACTTTTCATATTTAAGTTTAGTTTTAGAAGAATTTGCTAATACCATGGCATTGCGTAAAGGTGGACTTTCTGGAATCAACAAATTAATACATTCCAAAGCACTAGGAACTATTGAGTTAAGCACAGGCATTCAAATTTCGGGTATTTTCACAAATGTTATTGAACATGAAAGAAAACCTATCTATATTCAAACTACTAACGAAACTGCTTTAGCTTATAGAGAAAAGGAAATGGTTGGTCATGGTGTTGAAACTCATGCAGATGGTTTTGGTTCTCCTATCGGGAAATTAAAAGGCATCAATTTAGCTATTGAAGATATGAGTCCGCGTGATTTAAGTGCCTACGATATTTATGAAGGACAAAACATAACTTTAGAATTTGAAGGCGGCATTACAGTTTCAGGTGAAATTATTACTGGAAAACGTAATCTTCAAGGCAAAATAATACTTATCAGTTTTAAAAATTGCACAGTTACACATCACGACACTATTTTATTTAAACCTGATTGGGGCATTTATGATATGGCAGTTGGAAAAGATATTGTTTCAGCGTTTTCTGGCCCAGCAGATTTAAATAGTTTTAACTTAATTACACATCTGACAACTAGTAAAACCATTCATGTTAAAAAAACGAAAGAACAATTAGAATTGGAAGCGTTTTATCAACAAGTACGTGATTATAGAGAAGAAACAAACAGAACCATTTCTAGAACTAAAGTGTTAGAACAGCTTATTGAAAAACATCCAAACGATTGGTTATTACCTATTGAACTTTATGAGTTAGCATTTAAAGGAAACGAAACCAAACTGTGTGATAACATTTTAAACCATTTAGAAACTATTAAACAAAATAAGCCAGAAGTTGGACGTTTAATTGATGATGGATTGGAAATTGTTAGACAGAAAATTGTTGTAAAATAATTAAATTAGTTAAGAAAAATAATTGGGAAATATATGATACAAGTTTAAATGATTCTATGGATATAGATAATCCTGAAAATAATGGATTTGAAAATTTTGGTGGTTTATTTAAATCGTTTTAAGGTTTCTTTAGTGAAGTTACTTAATACTAATTTTCCGCTAATTTCAGCTCGTTCATTAAGTAAAGCATCCCAATGTTGTGTGTTTTTCCAAAATACAGCTTTCATTTGCTTTAAAGCCTCTGGGTTATAAGTACTTAGTTTTTTAGCAAGTGATTTTACGGCTTCATCTAAATCATCTACAGTTTCAAAAACATCAGCATACAATCCTTTTTCTTTAGCAAAATCCGCAGAAAAAAACGTTTCAGCATCTATTGTCATTTGCGACATGGTATTCATGCCCATTTTTCTTGATACTGCTGGCTCAATTACAAAAGGGCCAATACCAATACTTAGTTCACTTAATTTAATTGAAGCATATTGTGTTGCTAAACAATAATCGGTTACCGCAACTAAACCAACGCCACCACCAACTGCCTTCCCTTGCACACGTCCAATAATTAATTTCGGGCATTTTCGCATCGCATTTATAACACTTGCAAACCCAGAAAAAAACTGTTTACCATCATCTACATTATCAATAGCAATAAGCTCTTTAAGACTAGCACCAGCACAAAATGTTCTATCTCCACCACTTTTTAAAACAATAACTTTAATGCTCTCACTTTTACCTGCATCAATAATTAGTTTTTCTAACTTTTGAAGGTTTTCACTTGGCATTGCATTATGTTCGGGGTGAAAAAACTCGATATAACCAATTTTATTTTCAACTTTTAATTTTACGTAGGGTTCTAACATGATGACAAATTACAATAATTATCCTAAAATGGAAGGTTAGACAAATCAACATTTCCACCAGAAAGTATTACGCCAATTTTTTTATTTTTCAACACTTCTTTATGGCTTAAAACAGCTGCAAATGCTACCGCACTAGATGGTTCTATAATAATTTTCATGTATTGCCAAATAAATTTCATGGCATTAATAATTTCATCTTCTTCAACTCGAATTATTCTATCAATATACTTTTTTATAATTGGGAAATTCCTATCGCCTAATTGTGTTCTTAAACCATCTGCAATCGTATTTGTATTATCATTATTTTCAATTTTACCAGACATTAAAGACCGATACGCATCATCAGCTTTCATAGGTTCGCCTGCAATAACTTTACACTTATTAGAAAAATTATTTACGGCTAAAATAGTTCCTGCTAATAATCCGCCGCCGCCAACTGGCGTAAAAATATAATCTAAATCTGGATAATTTTCTATCAATTCTATAGCCGCAGTTCCTTGACCGTAAATAACATTATCATCATTTGATGGATGAATAAACGTTGCTCCTGTTTCTTTTTGAATTTTTGCCGCTTCGACCTCTCTAGCCATTGCATTTGCAGCACATTCTATAATAATACCTCCATAAAATTTTACCGCTTCTTTTTTTACTTGTGGTACATTTTCGGGCATCACTATATAAGCTTTTACACCTACACTTTTTGCTGCTAGCGATAAAGCTTGAGCGAAATTACCTGATGAATGTGTTACTACACCTTTGCTTTTTTTAGCTTCTGATAAATTTAAAATAGCATTGGTTGCTCCTCGCATTTTGAAAGCTCCCATCTTTTGAAAATTCTCGCATTTAAAAAACACTTCTGCATTACACAAATTATTTAATAATTGTGATGTTAAAACTGGAGTTCTGTGTATATAAGGTTTTATTCTTTCGTGAACTTCTAACAGCCTTTGCTTGTTCATAAATATGCTTTAATAAAAGTATGAAGATACACAAAAATCACCTTGTAACTCTTGTTACATTCATTTCAAAATAAAATGAAGTAATTTGCAGTAAATATTAAACAATATGGGATTATTTGATTTCCTAACAGGAAATAAAACGAATAAAATTAAAGACTTTCAATCAAGAAATGCTATTATAATTGATGTAAGAACAATATCTGAATATAAACAAGGTGCTATTTCGGGTTCAAAAAATATTTCGTTACAAGTTATTAGTGGAAAACTATCAGAAATTAAAAAATTTAACAAACCAATTATTACTTGTTGTGCAAGTGGTATGCGTTCTGGTCAAGCTGCTAGTATTTTAAACAACAACGGCATTGAAGCCACAAATGGTGGTGGATGGAAAAGCCTACAAAGTAAATTATAACTTTATTGTATTCAACTCTTTAATACTTGTTATTGAAGTTTCGTTATACTGTAAAGTCCAGCCTAAAGAATTTGTTAGAATATAGAATTTTGAAAGTTCGCTAATTAGTCGGTTTTGCGCATTTGCTTTTATATCAGATTGCTCAATTTTATTTTCTAACGAAGCTTTTACTGTGTTTTTTATATCGTTATAATCTTTAGCTTCAAAAGGGTTTAAAAAATCAGATTGAATATCATAATACTCAAAATCTGGATTTATATTGATTTCTTCTTCCGGAATACTTAAAATTTGTAGTATTTTATTGTCTTCATCAATTTCAAATTCAATTTTACTTAAGTCGTAAGCAATAGTAACATTTGCATTTACAACTACTAATGCCTTTTTTTCTGAAGTAAAATAATCACCAAAAATTTCTTTAGAGTTTTTATAATTAAACACTTCACTAAAATGACCTTCGGTAACAACCAACTTACCTACATGTTTTATTTGCTCTTGAATAAGTAAAGAATTTTCGTGAAGTACTAATTTATCTTCGCGCTTCTCTCCGCAATACTTAAAAGTGAATAGTATAACTAAAGTGATAATAACACCGAATAGAATTTTTCGCATTCACGAATTTAAACAAAAAAACATTAGCTTCCTTCGACACACGAAGTCTAACTAATGTAATTTTGACTCAACTAACTCTAATACATTACAAATGTAGTTTAGTAGTTAGCAACTTAGGTTATCCAAAAGTTAAGCTAAGTTTATGTTTATATAAGATTGTTTCTTTGTGCTTTTTGCACAGCTTCAAGTTTATTATGCACTTGAAGTTTTTTGTAGATATTTTCGATATGTTTTCTAACAGTTCCTGTAGAAAGAATTAGATTTTCGGCAATTAAATTATAACTCAAACCTTTACTAAGTTGCTCTAAAACCTCAACTTCTCTATTGGTAAGTGTAATATTTTCTTGCTCTTGAGTATTCTTTATTTCTAATGGATTTCTTAATAATTTTAGTGTTTTTAAAGCACTTATTGCTTCCTATAAATTCTATCTGCCATAATTAAAGCATTATAAGCATTAACCACCTTGCCAGATTTTGACAATGTGTTAAAAGGTAATAAAGTATCATTTACCTTAACGTTCAAATTGTATTCTAAACCACTATCCATAATAAGATGTTTCACTTGTGAAACTGAGAGCTTAGGATAATAAGAACGTATTAAAGCTGCAATACCAGAAGTTATTGCAGCAGCAGCAGAAGTTCCTCCAAAATTTGAAGTGTATTTATCATTTGGAACCGTTGTATAAATTTTATCGCCAGGGGCAAAAACATCGACATCAATATTTCCGTAATTTGAACTGCTATCTTTTAAATATTCATTAAGGAAATAAGTGCTAGCACCAACTAATAAAAAATTATCTGAAACCTCATCTTCATTATTAATGTTATCGTTAGGGTAATGATTATTATTATCATTTAGATTAAAATTTGAATTACTTGCGGCGGACACAATTAAAACATCGTGTTTTTCTGCATATTTAATGGCTTCAAAAACCCAATTTTTATGTAAAGAAAATTCTTTACCAATACTCATATTAATGACTTTTGCTCCATTATTAACGGCATAACGTATTGCCAAATGCTATATCTTTATCGTGTTCATCGCCATAGCAAGATATAGCCAACGACATAATCTCAATGTCATTTTTCTGGTTAATTTTAGAAATAACACCTGTGGTTTTTGTACCGTGATTTAGGAACTCAACATTATTATTTACAAGATTATTTCCATAATTAGTATCCTTAATGTTTTCTTCATTATCGCCTTGAATTTCTCTATCATTATAATTTAAACCCAATAATTTATCTACCATATCAGTAGCATGCTTTTTCTCTCTTAATACATACGCATCATCTATATTGTTTTGAAATAATTCAATTAGAATTAATA
>Ga0256845_1002864_pt1 | contig 12129 bp, 12 predicted proteins | sample RiftiametaG_FD_189101 | JGI IMG/M metagenome (GOLD analysis project Ga0256845, IMG submission 189101) | Tube worm associated microbial communities from hydrothermal vent at the East Pacific Rise, Pacific Ocean - Riftia | ecosystem: Host-associated > Annelida > Integument > Unclassified ... | reverse complement strand
TGTCCAGGCAATCCCCACCGATCAGTTTAGGACCAGCTACCTCTTCCATGCGCCGCCTAGCTGGACGGCGAACTATGTCGATATTATCGCTCCCAACGGGTCCGCGGTCGAGGTCGACGGCGCTGCAGTCATGGATTTCAAGATGATCGGCGCCTCGGGATACAGCATCTCGCACACGTTGCTCGACAACGGCGGTGATGGCAACCACTCGGTGACGGCCGATGATAAGGTCGGGATCAGCGTCTACGGCCTGCAAAACTACGGATCGTACTGGTATCCAGGAGGCACTGACCTGGTGGTGATCCCCCAGTAAGGGCGCGCGCAGAGGCCCGCTCTCTGGGGAGATGCCCATCCGGGCCGTGTAAAGCTCTGGCGTGTAGGCCCTGAAGATCTCTTTGTAGGACTTGAGCAACTCAACACTTGTTCGGATGTCTGCGAGGGCTCGATGCGATTTGGTAGCGGGCTTAAGGGGGAGGGGGGAGCCCCATTGCTCGAGGCACTCTTTGATGCTCGACACGTCAAGGTTGCGATGCGTCCATAGGTGGAGGATCCCTTCGAAAGCGCTGCCCATGGCGTGAGTGATGAAGCCGCGATCGAAGTGCACAGAGGAGCCAAGCATAGGCCCAACATCAGCGTTATGCGCACGGGCCCATTTCGAGATCTCGATGCAGGTTTTACCTGGTTCGAGGCGGTCAAAGCGATGCTCGTATAGGTCTGTCCAAAGCCCTGACTCTGCATGCATTGAGATCACTACAGGGTCGATGGATCCAATGGTGAGATCGTTCTGACTCTTCAGGGGTATGAGCCAGCTCCTTGCGGCGAGGATCTCGAGAGTGTTTCGATCAACGACAGCGAGACCGATCTCGAGGATCCGGTCGGTCTTCGGATCGGTGCCAGTCGTCTCGATGTCGATCGCTAGGTAGGTGGAAGGAGGCTTTGTTTCGGCGCTCATATTCCTCCTTAACGCCGCCGCGAGAACGTGAGCGTTTTAAAATTCTGTGAATTCGATCCGCCTACCGCAGCCATGCACCATCTTGAACTCACGGTCACGCTCGTTCCGAGACATCCTCTCTCCGCGCATGGCTTGCCGCGTGTCCTCTAGGGCTAGGAAGGTCAAAGCGTCGACCTCTTCTCCACAGGCGGGACACCTGTGAGCCGTAGGGGTTTCGCCCGAGAGCAGATTGCGCACCGCTTCGACGATCGGCTTGTGATCGAAGCCGGTTGGTAGAGCGCTTTTAGGACGGAGTCGAGCAGTGTGATGAGGGCGTAGGCAACAATCCTCTGGGCCCTTGCTCTCTCGATTGCGTGCTGGTCAACTGCGGCGACGGCATCGTCCAGGCCGGCGAACAGTGCGACGAGGGCAGCGCCAACCGGGCGACGCTCAGCGGCGACAGCGGATGCTCCACGACCTGCAGGATCCTCGCCTGCGGCGACGGCATCACCCAGGGGGAGGAGCAATGTGATGATGCCAATTCGATCAACACCGACAACTGCACCAACGACTGCAGGCAAGCTGTCTGCGGCGACGGAATCGTCCACTCGGGGATGATAAGGTCGACAATCGCCTCGGCGACCCCGGTGAGTTCGCGGACGCCGGCCAACTTGCCGACGGAATTCATGACCTGGGCACCGCGCTGGCACTCGCGATTGGCGTCGAGAAGCGCCGTCGCGGACAGCTTTGCTCGCTTGATATCGTAACCCGCACGAAACACGCGGAAGCCCCCATAGGCGACACTGATCAGGATCACGAGAACGACGGCGATCGCCTTCAACGGGGTCATGCCGGGGCGCTTGGGGGAACGGACCTCATACTCTGCGCTGCGAATGCCGGCGACTCTATCGTCGCAGTCAAGCCCGCGCGATTGTGAACGGCGTCAAGTATACGTGCACTTACACACGGATTGGGGATTGTGGCTAGAACCCCTTAACCGCGAACCGCCTACGATGCGGCAGGAAACATTCTCCGGATGAAACATACGTCGGGTCACCGCCCGGCCGCCAGGATCTCTTCCAGCCGTTTTTTGTACACCTCGGTGTCCGGCTCCAGCTCGAGCACCCGCCGGATCTGCTGTTCGGCCTGGTCCAGTTCGCCGCGCTTGAGGTGAACGTAGGCCAGCGTGTCCAGGTACGCGGCCTTCGGCTTGATGCTGACCGCCTTTTGGGCCAGCTTCAGCGCCAGGTCCAGCTCCTGGCCTTCTTCGGCCCGCCACCAGGCCCACTCATTGCACCCCCTTGCCCAGCCGCCGTCGCAGGTCCGCCGGTTCAGCTCCATGGCCCGGGCCTGGTCCTGCGCCACCCCGCGCCCGTAGAACAGCGCCTCGGCCTTCTCCACGCAACCCCTCAGGTCGCCGGCCTCGCAGACGCCGTCAAACAGCGAGACGCCCGGGCCTTCGTGCGCCGCCACGCCCCAGAGCTGGGCGTTGAGCCTACCGGACTGCGGATCAAAGACCAGCGCCACCTATGGGGGAGCTGCAGCGCCGACGGCGTGATCCATCTAAACTGGCATCTCGTCTTTGCCCCAAAGGCGGTACTAGAGTACGCCGTGATTCACGAACTCTGCCACCTGCGCCGGCGTTCTGGTCGATGGTGCCCGGGGGTCTGAGTACATGACGCCGGGCCGTGGTTTGGCTCGAACCAGGACAAAAGCAAGAGATCGTTCTTTCCTCTGGGCAATGCTGAAGTCGACGCCAGGTGCCAATTAAAATGGACCGCGTGCCGGTCCTCGGGAACGAGCCAGGATGATCGGCGGCGAGCCCCGACGATCGGCGGCGAGCCCCGACGATCCCCAACGATCCGGGCCGATTCTTACGAGTCGCCCCATCCGAGGCCGGCGGGGTGCAGTTCACCGACAAGAGGAACCTGCGCTGAGGGGGCTGGGCTCATCGAAGCGCGGAGTAGGCGGTCGTCCGCAGAATTCACGGCAGGTCAGTGGGCTTGCGCTCCTGGCCTTGCTACGCTCGACCCCCGATGACCGCTCCATCACGACGTCGTGCGACCTACGAGGACGTTCTCCGGGCGCCCTCGAACGTCGTCGCGGAGGTGCTCTTCGGGACGCTCTACACCCAGCCACGCCCGTCGCTCCGACACGCCAACGCCTCCTCGCACCTCGGCGGTCTCCTCTGCGGCCCCTTCCGATTTGGACATGGCGGGCCTGGAGGTTGGGTGATCTACGACGAGCCGGAGCTTCATCTCGGGGCAGAGCCTGACATCGTCGTGCCCGACCTCGCGGGCTGGCATCGCGAGCGGCTCGCCGACTTGCCGGAGGACGCCCGATGGACCTCGATCGCGCCGGACTGGCTCTGTGAAGTGCTGTCGCCCTCAACGGAGGCCAGCGACCGCGCTGAGAAGATGGAGATCTATCTCCGCGAGCGAGTTGGACATGTCTGGTTGATCGATCCAGTGCTGCGGACGCTCGAGGTCTACCGTCATGGCGGAGAAGTCTGGCAGCGGCTCGCTGTGTATCGCGATGACGCGACTGTGCGCGCTGAGCCCTTTGAGGCGTTCGAGCTGCCGCTTGGGCTGCTCTGGGAGCGTTGACGTCGGCGCGGGTCTGCTCCCGTGCGGCCGCGGAGGTGTCGCTCGAGGGGACTGGTGACGTGGATCGATCCTAGTCCTCGGGGATCAAGCTCATGAGCAGTTTCAAGGGCGACCACGAGCGGCTGTGTCGTGCTGCAGCCTCGGCGCGAGCGTGGGGGTAGTCGAAGCAGGTCCAGGCAGCGAGCGCCTCACGGGCGGCGCCACACCCTGCGCATCGGCGAAGTCGATCGGCCTCGAGACCCGAGCTGCCGAGCGCTTCGACGAGAGCAGCGTCGAAGTCGGCCGCCGAGGCGAAGCGCTGTTCCCTCCGCTTGGCCAGGGCCTTGATCGTCACGGCGTCGAGCGTGGCGGGGATCCCTGCGAGCCGCGCGACGTCGCTGGGCACCGGCACCGCCTGCTCCACATGCCCGGTGAGCACTTGGTAGTCCGAGCCGACGAAGGGGGGCCGCCGGGTGAGGAGGTCGAAGAGGACGAGTTCACCAACGGCGGGATACCTGGTGTGCGGATGCGGGGCTAGACGGCGATGCAAGTGGACCCGCCGATGGCAATTGCCTCAGCGGGAAAGGGCCGGCACGCGTTCGACGAGCGCCAGCGATTTTGTACCGCTTCGCGAGATAGCCTACGACTATAAACGCCCCGACGTAAGCTAGATTAGGTTCGATTAGAGGGCCTCGAGCACCGTGCCGATCTCGGCGAGGTCGCTGTCGCCCGGCAGCAGCAGCGATGCCGCGTCCAGGCGCTCTTGGGCCTCGCTGATCGCGGCCTCTGCATCTGTATTGCTTTGGACGGCCTTGAGGGCGTCGACATAGGCGTAGACAGCCGAGCCCTTGCGAACCAGCGGACTCTCAACCCCGAGCAGCTCGCCAAAGGTCACAGTTGCCGAGACCTCTTTGACTTCGAAGGTGATCGCGTCTTTGAAGCGGGCGGTGACGGTGATCGGCGTGTCGTCCTCGATCAGCTCGGGGGCGCAGGTGGCGATGGTTTGGTGGAAGACCATGGCGTCGTTCGGGGCCAGATGTTGGGGCTCGATCTCGCTGGGATCGTCGCTGTACTCTTCGCCGCTGAACTTGACGATCTCGAAGCCGGGCGGCATGTCCAGGCGGACCTGCACGTCGCGTACGGCGACCGACATGGTGTTGACAAAATCATCGCCGAAGATCCGCCAGGCCTCCTCTTTGCTGGGGATATATACCGAGGCGCCCTTGCCGATGTCGGTGACGGTATCCATGAGCGCGTCGTTGTAGCCGGTCTCAGAGTAGGAGCCGACGCCGACGCCGACCAGGTAGATGCCGTCCTCATCTTGATTGCCCGCGGCCTCGGCGATGATGTTTATGTCGGTGATCCCGGCATTGGCCCCGCCGTCGCTGATCAGCACCACTCGGTTGATCCTGTCGGGGTCGAAGGAGGCTTGGGCGAGCTTGTAGCCCGCGACCAGGCCGCCGTGCAGGTCGGTGCCGCCACCGGGCTCGAGCGCGTTGATCTTGGCGAGCAGCATCGCGTCGTTGGGGCCTGTGACCTTGTAGCCGGCGAGCTTGATCGCGTTCTCGGTGTCCCAACCGACCATCGAGACGATGTCGCCTATCTTGAGCTGGGCGGCGAGGGCCCGGCAGGCCTCCTTTTGCATCTTCATCGGCGCACCGTTCATCGACCCGGACTCGTCGAGCACCAGGGTGATGTTCATCGGAGCGCGATCGTTGTTGGTGAGCGCGGTCGACGAGATACCGATCTGGAGGGTGTATTCGCCGTCATCCTGGATGTCTAGGCGGTAGAGTTCGGGGGTGACGATGACTGTGCCGGGTTCGGCTGTGGGATACTCAAAGGTGTAGTAATTGAAGAATTCCCACATTCGCAGCGGTACGGAGTTAAGCGAGCTCCAGCCGTTCAGCACGGCCTCTCGGGCTTGTACCGGCGAGGACATCGAGTTGGAGTCGTCGGGCGACAGGAATAGAGTTACATCCTCGATGTCGTCGCAGAGTTCTTCGCCGCCGGTGGTGGTGGTGGTATCGCCAGTGGTGGTATCGTCAGTATCACCGGTTGTGCCGTCGGAGTCTCCGCCGCTGGTGCTGGCGCCGTCGGTATCCCCGGCCGAGTCCCCGGTACCGGAGTTGCCGGTGCCGCTGCTACCAGGGCTGCTGTCGGAGCCGGCGCTGGTGCCTGTACCGGTGCCACCGCCGGAGCTGGAGTCGGAGCCTCCGCTGGTGCCTCCGTGGGTCGCGGATTCGTCGCCGGTGTCGGAGCCGACCGTATCATCGCCAGAGCAGGCTCCTAGGCCGAGAGCGATCGATGAGCTGAGAATAACGAGATGCCGACGTGTGGAATAAAAATTAAGCATGAATAGAAAACTCCGGGGCTCTTGCGAGCGATGATAGGCCTGCGCAAGAGACACTCCTTTGTTTGATCACAAACACTTATCGGTCCCCCGCGGGTCCTACAGGCGACCACAGGGGGGCGGTGGAGTCACGACCTCTGACATTCTTGTCGTGCGCGAGGGCGCTCTCGGTTCGATTCTCATGCGACCTGTCGTTGGGGCATCAGGCTACAATTGTGGCATTTGGCCACACGTGGGAGATGTAGGAGCTACCTAGACCATAGGAGAAGTTCTCCCTACATTCGGCATGTACTTTGCACTAATTACCGCACCAAGGTGCAAGGCGGACATTTATGAGCGCGACGCAAGAGCATGAGGTCCAGGTCGTGGTTCTCTCGGGGCCAGAGTCAGCAGAGAGGGCAATTTTCGGCTTCTCCACGGCTCTCGCGGCAGCAGCCTCGGGGGTTTCGGTGCGCGTGGTATTGAGCATGTACGGCGCCTATTGGGCGGCCGCGAGCACAGGGGAGGCGGTCTCGATCACAGATTTCCCGCCGGTTGCCGAGCTGCTAGAGCAGCTACGCGAGCTTAATGTGCCGCTGGAGGCGTGTTCGACCTGCATCGAGAACTACTGCCCGAGCCCCTTTGACGAGAGCGGGCTTCGGGTACTTCGAGCGGGCATTGAGCGGGTCGGTCTGGGCATTGTGGCGATGCGTATGGCCAGCTGCAATACGGTCATATGTTGAGTCAAGGGCCGACTGTTGATGGCTGGCTCGACAGGTAGGCTACGAGTTCGCCAAAAATTGTCCGGTCGCGTAGGCGATCGGGCGGGCGCGATCGTCCTGCCAGGCGGTGGTATGTACGCTGATCACTCGACGTCCTTGGCGGGTGATCGTCGCCTTTGCGTAGAGATCCTGGGGTTTACCCGAGCGGAGATAGGAGACGGTAAAGGTGAGAGCGCGCGGCGGTGTGAGCAGATCAACCTGCCAGGCGATGTGGAGCCATGCCGTCGTCTCGAGCAGGGCGCCGATCACCCCGCCGTGCAGGGCCGGTAGCAGCGGGTTGCCGATCGTGCTCTCACTGTAGCGGAGCAGCCCACGGGGTTCGCCGTCGACGAGTTCGGTGTCCAGGCCGAGAAATTGCGCGTAGGGGATCCGGCGGAGGAAGGGCCGCAGATCGCCGCGCTCTCGGGCTTCGCGGAGCTCTTTGAGGATCATCGGGCTCACGGCGAGTGCTCCCCACCGGCTGCGCGCCCCGATCTCTTGCCACCCGAAATCATGAAGGTCGCCGAGCCTGCGGCGATCGGCGAGGCCTCGTCGCTGTGGAAGGCGATGCCGCGGACAAAGGCGATCGTTTGGGTCAGCCGATAGCACTCGCCTCTGGCGTGCAGGGCAGCGCCCGGGCTTGCGGGCCCCAGGGTGTCGACGCGCAGGTCTAGGGTGGCGACTTGCATCGGCGATGAGAGAGCCATGAAAGCGGCCAGGCCGAAGGTCGCGTCGAGCAGCGAATAGATAGCCCCGGGGTGGAGGATGCCGCTCTCTGGGTCGCCAGCGAGGTCGCTGCGGTAGGGCAGCCGGAGCCGTGCGAGGCCGCTGTCAAAGCCGAGGATCTCGAGGCCGAGCGCTTGGTTTTGGGGGATCTTGAGGTGAAACGCGCGGGCGAGGGCCGAGAGCCGGGAGAGCTCTTGGGCGCGCGATGGGACGACCATGGGTGTGAGTGTAGCGCGCAGACCTGGGTCTGGAGTACGGACTCTCGGTCCTGGGTGCGCTCTTCGAGTGCTCGCGCTCGCCGGCCACCGGGGCCGCGCAATTTGTCCCGCAGCGGGTAGTAGAGTGCCGCTGTGATGGGCCCAGAATCGAACCCCCAGGCGCTCGCGGGCATGAAGGTATTAGAGCTCGGCCAGCTGATCGCCGGTCCCTTCGCGGCTGCGTATCTCGCTGGTTTTGGCGCTGACGTGATCAAGATCGAGGATCCGCGCGGCGGCGATCCGTTGCGGAGCTGGCGAAAGATCTACAGGGGCACCAGCCTCTGGTGGCGGCTCTTAGCTCGCAACAAGCGCTCGCTCTGCCTTGATCTAAGATGTCCAGAGGGACAGGATCTTGTCCGACGCTTGATCGGTGAGGGGCATGTCGACGTCGTCATCGAGAATTTTCGCCCCGGTCGTTTAGAGTCCTGGGGTCTCGGGTACGAGGCGCTGGCGGCTCTCAATCCGCGGCTGGTGATGGCCCGAATCTCAGGCTACGGACAAAACGGTCCCAAGGCTCAGGAGCCCGGATTTGCCAACATCGCCGAGTCGGTCGCCGGTCTCCGCTACCTGACGGGAGAGGCCGATCGAGCCCCGGTTCGCTCGCAGGTCAGCCTTGGCGACTCGATCGCCGGTCTGCAGGCGGCGCTCGGCATCCTTACCGCGATCTACGCCCGGGATCAGGGCGGTCATGGACGCGGCCAATGCATTGACATCGCCCTCACCGAGTCGGTTTTCTCGATGCTCGAGAGCATCCTTCCCGAGTACGACGTCTTTGGCCACGTGCGTGAGCGGGCTGGTGCGGGTCTCGACGGGGTCGCTCCGAGCGGCAGCTATTCCTGTTCAGACGGAGTGTACTTGGCGATTGGGGCCAATTCAGATCCTATGTTTATACGTCTGATGCGGGCGATCGGTCGCGACGACCTAGCTGAGAGGGCGGCTCTGCAAAGCAATGCGGGCAGGGTCGCTGCGGCGGTTGAGATCGATCGGGCGATCGCTGAATTTACAGCCGCACGGCCGGCGAGCGAAGTGAGCCGTCTGCTCCGCCAGGCGGAGGTTGCGGTCGGCCCGATCCAGAGCATCGCCGAAATTGTCCGCGACCCACAGTTCATTGCCCGGGGGCATTTTGAGCCAGTGACGCTCGCGGATGGCCAGGCGATGCGTGTGCCCGCGATTACGCCCAGACTCTCGGAGACGCCGGGCGAGACGCGCTGGCTCGGGCCCGATCTTGGCGCTCATACTCGCGAAGTGCTGAGCGGCCTGCTGGGGCTTTGCGACGCTGCCCTGGACAGGCTTGCCGCTGATGGAGTGATCCGCGAATAGATGTCCCCTGGGTCATGTTACGTATAAAAACAGACGGCGCAAAAATCACTCGCCTGAGTCCAGTATGCGATGATCCAGTGATATAGTCGCGATGTGGACAGTGCACCAGGGCAAAAGAGCGCATCTAAAAAGGCCTTCAAGAGCGGGCTGATTACGCCCAACGAAGGAGATCCCGTAGATGAGGCGGCCGAGTTGATGGCGGGCATCCTCACGAAGATCAAAGGGGCCTGGATCGCGGCCCTCGTGAGCGGAACATTGACACTGGCGGTAGTGGCCTACGTAGTGTTTTTGGATTCGTCCGTGCTGAACATCGACGAATGGGTACTGCTCGACGTGGTCATCATCTACGGCCTCGCATTCGGCATCTACAAGAAGAGCCGAATTGCGGCGGTCTCTATGTTTGTGTACTTTGTCATCAGCAAAGCCATCATGTACATAGAAGGCGAGACGCGGGGTACCTGGATGGCCGCAATCTTCCTGTTTTTATTCGCCCAGGGGGTCTATGGGTGTTTTCAGTATCACAGCCTAAAGAAGCGATCGAACTCGCAGGCATAGGGTTTTGTGCTGCCGCGTAGATCTGCGAAAAGGCGCTCGGGCTTAGCCCTTGACGCCGCCCGCTGTGAGACCTGAGACCAGGTTTCGCTGGAGCACGTAAAAAAGCACCATCACCGGCAATGAGACCACCAATGCGCCGGCGGCGAAGGCCTCCCATTGGGCGTCGTATTCGCCGATGAATCGCTGTAAGACCACCGGCAGAGTGAACATATCTTCCTTGCCGAGCAGCGTTGCTGCGAGGATAAACTCGTTGTAGGCGCTCATGAAGGCGAAGAGCGCGGTGACGGCGATCGCCGGCCTAGCGGCGGGCAGTACGACCTTGATAAATGCCTGGAAGCGGGTTGCGCCGTCGACCATCGCCGCTTCCTCGAGGTCGACGGGGATCGACTCAAAGGCGGCACGGAGCTGGAAGATCGCGAAGGGCACCGCGGTGGTCGCGTAGCAGAGCACAAGGCCGGTACGCGAGTTGAGGAGCCCGAGCGCGTCGAGCATCAGGTAGAGCGGGATCGCGGCGGCGACCGCTGGGAACATCTGGGTGGCGAGCAGCACCCGGAGGCCGCGCTCCTTGCCGACGAAGTTAAAGCGAGCGAGTGCGTAGGCCGCAGGTATCGCGATACCGATGCCGACGAGGGCTGTCGAGATCGAGACGATCAACGAGTTGGCGAGCTGGCGACCAAATAGCCATTGTGTGTCGCCGCCGACCTCGCGGGTGGTCGAGACCACTGCCCAGAGGTGATCGAAGGTCGGCTCGCGGGGGATCGGCAGCACCCGCGCCTCGGGCGTCGCGTTGCCAGAGAAGGCGAGTGCGATCACCCAGAGCACCGGATAGAGCGAGAAGGCGACCGCCAAGACGACCACCAGATGCGAGGTGATCGACTCGATCGACGAGACCCTGCGGCGGGTCTCTTCGTGCCCTTTTGGGCCCTTGGCGCTCAATGTGCGCCTCCTTTGGCGACGGCCTGCGCATCGGCGATCGCCGCAGCCTGGCGGTCGGCCTTGGCCTTTGCGCGCCACTCCCCCAGGCGGGTGACGCTAAAGAGCATCAAGAAGATGAGCACCGCGTAGGCGGCCGCGTACCCGTATTGGGCCTCGCGGGTGAAGGCCCAGCGGTAGGCTTCGGAGACCAAAATGTCGGTGGTCCCGTCCGGCTCGCCGCCGGAGACCAGAAAGACCACATTGAACATATTGAAGGTCCAGATCGCGCCGAGCACGACCGCTGGTAGCATCGTCGGTCGAATGATCGGCAGCGTCACCCGCCAGAGCCGCTGCCAGCGGCTGGCACCGTCGACCTCGGCGGCCTCTAAAACATCACCTGGCACAGCGGTCAGGGCCCCGAGGGTGATCACCATCATAAAGGGGAAGCCGAGCCAGACGTTGGTGGCAAGGTTTGCTGTGAAGGCGGTCGAAAATTTTGAGAACCAGGCGATGGGCTCGAGGCTGAGTCCCAGGCCGCGGTTGAGAGCTTCGATAAGCCCTGTAACCGCGCCGAATTGGCGGTGGAACATGCCCTTCCAGGCGAGTGCGGTCACGTAATTGGGCACTGCCCAGGGGATGATCAGGAGCACCCGGTAGATGCCCCGCAACTTCATTGTGGGCCGCGACAGGATGAGCCCCAGCGAGACCCCGAGCGCGAGGTGCAAGACGACGTTGGAGAGCGTCCAGAGTAGGGTGACGAGCAGTACCAGGTAGAACGAGCCGGTCGCCAAGAGCGGCCCGCCGCGGGCCGTCAGGATATCGACAAAATTGGCGAGGCCGACGTAATGACCGGTCTCGGGGCGCCCGGCCCAGAGCGAAGTCGCGGCGCCGATGACCAGTGGCACCAGCACCAGGAGGCCGATGGCCACCACGGCGTGGGCGATGTAGCGGTAGGCCGGCAGGGAGCGGCGCAGTGCCGGTCGCAGGTCGCCGTCCCTTGCCGCCTTCACCAGGTTAAAGGCGAGGTAGAGCAGGAGCAGGCCGACGACGATCAGCAGTGGCGTCGGCGAGGCCGGTGGCGGGGGTGGCCGACGCACGTCGTCGAAGCGTTTGCGGGCGCCTTCGGTGGCAGCGGCCGCGTCGAGCTCGCCGCGGAGGAAGGCCTTGATCGCGCGGGTGGTTGGCTCCCAGGTCGCGCGCATTGCCGACGAACTGGGCATCGGGATTGCGGTTTTGGCTTGGGCGGCAAAAGTCCCGAGAAAGGCATCGCCCTCGGGCAGCGGCACATCGCGGCGGGCCGTCAGGGTGCGGGCCCTTTGTTGCCGGATCGCGGCGGCCTCACGGCTGGCGATCAGGGTTGCGAGGGCCAGAACCTCCGGCCGCTGCGCACCTCGGGGGGAGAGCATCACCGTTTCGACCGAGAGCATCGGTCGCATCGGCTGGTTGTCGGCGGCGGCGATCTTCGGCAGCAGCACGACCTCGTAGTCGAGGTTGGCATCACCGAGATCGGCAGCGAGCCAGGGGCCGGAGATCGCGGTCGCAGCCTTGCCAGCGCGAAAGAGATCGGTGACCAGCGCACCGTCGGCATCGCTCGGCACGGCGCCGCTCTCGAGCAGCGACTTGACGAGTTCGAGCGAACGGATCGCCGGCTCACCGACAAATCCGTAGCTGTCCTCAGGGCCAAGTAGGGAGCCGCCGAAGGCCCCCAGGATCGCCGAGTGGGCGTAGGCTCCTTGGGCCTCGTAGGCGA
>Ga0256845_1002863_pt1 | contig 12129 bp, 11 predicted proteins | sample RiftiametaG_FD_189101 | JGI IMG/M metagenome (GOLD analysis project Ga0256845, IMG submission 189101) | Tube worm associated microbial communities from hydrothermal vent at the East Pacific Rise, Pacific Ocean - Riftia | ecosystem: Host-associated > Annelida > Integument > Unclassified ... | reverse complement strand
CCGGCTTCAGACCTAAAACAGGGTGTGTAGGCCGTGTATTTAATGGGGAGATCTTTTTCACTTATGGTTTCATCGCGATGGATGTTGGTGACCGGGACTTCGGCAGTGGGGATAAGGTAGAGATCCCAGTCTTCAATTTTAAAGAGATCTTCTGCAAATTTTGGCAATTGTCCAGTTGCGGTCATGGAGGGAGTGTTCACCATAAACGGAGGAAGTACTTCAGTGTATCCGTGCCGTTGTGTGTGGAGATCGAGCATAAAATTGATCAGTCCTCGCTCCAGCCTTGAAGCAAACCCTTTTAACAAAGCAAAACGAGCACCTGCAAGTTTTGCCGCAGTTTCAAAATCGATAATGTCGAGTTGTTCGCCTATTTCCCAGTGTGTTTTCGGGGTAAAAGAAAAGACAGGTTTTTCTCCCCATGTTCGAATCTCAATATTATCTGAATCATCCATGCCAACAGGAACATCATCGTCACACAGGTTGGGAATGGCCATGACGATTTCCTGAAGTTTTTGTTCGATTGTATTCAACTCACCATCGAGTGTTTTTATGCTCTGGCTGGTTTCACGCATTTCGACAATCAGTGGATCTGCACTTTTTTTGTCCGCATCAGAGCCTCTTTTCAAAATTGCAATCTGATCGGAAACGGTGTTACGTTTGTTTTTTAAACCTTCTACCTCTCCAAGCAGAGTAAGGCGTTTCTGGTCGATTGTGGCAAATTCATCAATCAGAGCTGTGTCCATTCCTCTACGCCCTGTCTTTTCTTTTACAAGGGCTAAATTTTCCCGTATGAAACGTAATTCGAGCATGATGTAATATATGGTTGATTTGAATATTTTTTAAACACATCCTGTTGATGTGAAACACGTCAATACACTGTTTATCATGGCTGATTAGGGAAAGCAACCTCAATCAAATTGCATTTTTCCCATGCTTCTGATAGGTTGTCGAGCAGAATGGGTATTGCTTGAGCTGTTCCCGAAAATTTCCCAGGTTACTTCAAATTTATGATCGCACGTACACAACTTATAACTTTTCTCTCAGAACTTCGAAAGTCGGTTCGCAACCTGGGCTTGGCCCTTTTTCTGGCTACCTTTTTGATTTTTCTGCTTTCTCCGCAATTGCTTCATTTTGTGCAGGCACATCTTGCCGAAAAATTATATTTCTTTTCTGTTGCAGGGCCATTTCTAGCCCATGTTAAACTGGCCTTGTTTGCTGCTATTTATTCCCTGATGCCGTGGTTTATGATCGTGTTCTGGAGGGCATTGGGCAAGCCGTTTGGTGTGTCCGGCGGGCAATTGTTTTTCTTTATTTTGTTTACCTGTTTGCTCTTTTATTCCGGTACACTGTTCTGCTATTTTATTACACTGCCTTTTGGTATAAAATTTCTGCTCGGTTTCAGCTCTGAAGAGTTAAAACCAGTAATTTCAATAGGTCGGTTCGTTAATTTTACCACAATTTTTATCCTGGCCTTTGGTCTTATTTTTGAATTGCCAATTTTTATGGTGTTCCTGTCAAAAGTTGGACTTTTCAAACGTAGTTTTTATGAAAAGAACAGACGGTACGCACTGCTTATTATTGCTATTCTTGCGGCACTTTTGACACCAACCCCTGATGTGGTCAATATGCTGCTTATGGGTGGGCCACTTTATCTGCTCTATGAGTCAGGAATTATAATTTTACGACTATTGCGAATTGGTAACGATCCAGATAGTGAGGAAGACAAGCCGGAATCAATGTAGGTTTTTTTTGGTATTAAAATTCCAGAACTTTGATACCATGTTGTTGAAGGAGTGCAGCGGTAACTCCAATAATATTTCCCATGCCGCATGACGGACTGCGTGCTTTAAAGAGTACAGTGTTGATATTCTGGTTTCGTGCAATGGACAGGACCTGTTCTGCCCCTCTAATGAATTCTTGTGTACAGTCACTATTGTCTTTTCTTGTGAGAACCCTTGCCTTGCCGGCAAGAACGTCTCTTCCAGTGCCTCCCACTATATCTGCGGGCTCACGTGGGGTTGGGAGACCACCAAGTTGCTCCGGGCAGACTGGAATCCAGACCGCATTTTTTAAGCGGGCCATGCATTTCGAGTCTGGTGATTTTTTCTGGCCGTCATAGCGGGTGAGAAGACCGACTAGACAACTACTGACCAAACATATTTCCGGGTTATTTGAGGTTTTCATAAGATTGAAATTGAGTATGATAAAATCATGAAGAAAAAACCAAAACAAAAACTCTCTCCCCTGCAAAGGAGAAAGTTAGTTAAAATTGTTGTGGTTCTCATCCTGTTCGCATTTTTATGGATATTTTTTTCACCTAATGCGGGGGTATGGACGGTAATTCAACACCGCTCAGAACTGCACCAGCTAGAGGAGGAGACGATACTGCTTGAACAGGAAAATACCGCTCTGCAAAGTGAAATCGATCAACTTCAGAATGACCCGGCGTACCTTGAAGAAATCGCAAGAAAAAAATATGGTTTACTTAAAAAGAACGAGCGGGTATTCGATTTTTCCCAAAAAAAACCTGAGAAAAATAAGTAATATGTAAGGACTCCCACGGAGCCCTGTCTTCACGATGCTCAGGAAAAACCTGACTTGGCTCCACAACCTGACTGACTGTGCGATGAGAGTGATGAGCCGGAGTTACGGCCAATTATACCTGCAGAGAGTATTTTTTTCACATTTTTACTCTTGCATTTATCGCACACAACCTCCTCAGTTGACGTGCTGGAAGTGGTGAGTATCTCAAACTGGCTGTTACAGTCGTTGCACTGATATTCGTATATTGGCATTATAGTTTTCTCCGAATGTACTGAATAAACGGTCTATTTTAGTAGATCCGTGAAAATATCACATGTTTTACAGATCACAAGTTTTTCCTTTGGGCTGCAATTCTGAGTGCAGTCACATAATGTGCCGGACAGAAACCAGCAGAGATGACCGCTTTGAAATTCCCAGGCGGGACATTGTTCTTTAACATCGCAGGGTTTCTTCTCCCAGCACGGTATTAGAGAGTCTTCTCGTCCTCGCTGATTGATGAGGAGGAAAAAAATATGTCTTTCTATGTGTCCCGGTATTGTTCGCCAGCCTTGTTCGTAGCTGTGGATTGTCTTCAGTGACATACCGAGGAGTGCTGCCAGTTGTTTTTGCGTCTTACCGAGTTTTTTTCTGAAAAGACTGAAATCTTCTTTAGTCAAGAGTGGTAGCCTCGTATCCTGGTGTTAACGGAAAAATACATTTTCTCTTTTTGCTTCAGGTCACTTTGCAAAATACTACTTTTGTAAAGTACCCATCAATATATTGATAATAATCATATCGCAACTAAATACCAGATTCAAAATAAAATGGCTGTGATTTTTTCCAACAAAAAAATGAGAAAACAGTATCCCATCAATAAACAAATGATTATTGTAGCTTGAATGGTACCATTGGGAAGAACGATTTTTGTATCTGTTTGGGAGCATTTACAGGTAGTGTTTGTATATGTTGTTTGATTGAACAGTTTGGTTACTTTTAAAAAAGGGTTGTATGATTATGAAGAATGGTGTGATTTACATAACAGGAGTGTTGTTAATATGCGGTCTGCTCTTTTTCACCGGGTGTGTCAATTACCTGCGCCCTGAGCTTGGAGCAGTTGCAAGAGTTGACGCCCGTGTTTCCCTGGTAGATGATCAAATTTCTAGTGCCGTGCTGAAAACAAAAGATTTGGAACTGGAATATGCACTCTCTAGTGATGGAGAAACATTTGAGATATCGGGCAAGCTTATATTTGATCGCAGTATTACGGCCTCGTATCCGATGTTGCGCAGGTTTGTTATGAGGGTGAATTTTCTTGATGCTACGGGAGCTGTTATTGAAAGTGCCAGCATCGCACCCAATATTAATACTCACAGTGAGGTGCCAGACGTTATACAACTGAGGTCAAGCGGAATAAAACCACCTGGCGCAACAGCTATAGCTTTTAATTATTTTGGTACTTTTTCCAGCGCTACTCTCAGAAGTGGAGGAGATGAGAGCTGGGAAGCTTTTTATATGCCCTTTGATTAATGGCTACCTTGAAAGCGACTTTAAAAGGAATATGGTAGAAGATTTGAAAATGGATAAAGCCGGGTTTCTTGGTCATCTGAAATCGGTTTTACATTTATGTCAGGCATTGGGTATTCAGAGCCTGCCTAAAAATGAAGCAGTGGCATCATTTTTACAGAGTCAACCCGCTGCGCCGTCAGAGCAGGATTTTCCTAATAAATGTCCTGCTAATTTGCCAGAAAAAAGTGTAAATCCGGTAGGTCTGACTGAGGTAGAGCCATTACTGAATTTGTCGGATATTTCTGCAGAAGTAGCTTCATGCAATGCATGTGAACTCCATACACAGCGCCTTTATCCTGTTTCGGGACGGGGAGAAAAAAATGTTCGGCTAATGATTATAGGTGACTGGCTATCGCAGGAGAGTGATGGCTTTCTGCCTCCCGGGCATATCTTTGGTGTACAGCAGGACTTGATGCTTGGCAAAATGCTGACGGCAATTAATCTTTTGCCGACTGAAGTTTATATAACTAATGTTATCAAGTGTGCAATTCCGTCCAGTATCCAGCCCCAGGCCAGTCATGTGCAGAGTTGTCTCTCTTTTTTACGTCGGCAGATTGTAGTGCTCAACCCCGAAATAATATGTACCATGGGAATGATTGCAGCCCGGGCTGTATTGAATCAGTCCCAGTCTTTGTCCCAGTCACGGGGAAGATTTCACGAGTATGATATCGGTAATGGTCGACATATTCCTGTTTTAACAACGTACCACCCGACGTATCTTCTACGGAATTCTGAGATGAAAACCGCGACATGGTCTGATTTGCAGTTTCTTGCCAGGAAGATGGGGCTGCAGACTGTTGCAGACACCAGATAATGATGCTTCAGCGGATGATAATAAGTCCGCGTTTACCAAGATCTCTAAAGAACGCTGTCACGGAACGTTCTGCTTCCGGTAGAGTAACGCCTGTCTTTTTGGCAAATAAGGTCACGATTTTTTTCACATTATTTTTCCCGTCAATCATTTGCCACACCGCACTTCCCATATTATCCAGTTGCAATTTCTTTGTTGCCCGCTCTTCTGCGCCTTGCCGGAAGCGTTTTGCCAATTGTATGAAAAATGGTTTTATGGCTAGAGGATATTCGATGATAATATCACCGTTTTCAAGTATTTCCCAGGATACAGTAGGGGAGACAATGGGGACACAGGCAAGTGCTTCAGGTCTGGTCAGTTGTTGTTTCTGTGGTTTTGCTTTGAATAATTTCATAGTGTTGACATAATGTTTCGATAAGATCTACAGGGATTGGTCGGCGTGACGAGAGAACCACTGCCAAAAGACGGTTACTGCTGGTATCATGCCACAATTTTGCGTCAACAAAAGGTTTTTCCCGCCGTAATCTCAGGCGAATCTGCTGCCATATCGTTGGACTCCTTTGTGCTTTGCAACCGCAATCTTCCTCTATTATTTCTGCAGGAACTTTGGATAAACCCGCTAAAGTCAGTAGAATCTGGTCAAGGGATTGTGTGGCCAGACGACTGTCGGCAGGGGCAAGTCTGCATATTTGGATATCAAGGTTGGGAGCTGTGAAAGAGAGCCGTGTGAGGCCAGGTGCGAAAGTATAATTGGAGAGCGTAAATAAAGGTGGTGTAAGCAGAGAAAAGTCCTGAATACGCCATTCGGTCTCCTGTTTTCGATCAAGAAATGACAGTGTGCTGAGGAAGGAAAGTATTTTCAGGCTTTTTTCACTCTTTGCGGGAAAGAGCTGGAAAAGGATAAGGGTCTTACTTTTCAGGCAGAACCAGATTCCACCGTCAATAGTGTGGCCGTCTGTACTGGTATAACACAGAGTCTCAAATATTTTATCAAATGGAAGCCATTGTTTTTGAGGTTTACCATCGTAAATCTTTGTAGCGGTTTGTTTTTTGAATTTTTTCAGTACTGTCGAAAAGTTACGTTCATGATATTTTGAACCGTCTTCCCAGCGAATTTCAGCTAAAGGCTGAAAGTCCTTTTCAAAAATAAGATGGCGAACACCTGTGACATGAGGCTCCCAGGAAACAGGGATTGTGATACGCGCACCGTTCCATGCGATCTGTTGATATGCGTCTGTATTTATGGGCATACTTTCAGCGCGGAATCAGATATTTCCAATCCGTCTCTTCTGGACTCTGACTTTTAGTTTTTTTGCTTTCCTGTTTGTTTTGCTCTCGGGAATGTATAAAACAGAGGCGCTCCTTTTTGATTTTTTCCGGATAGGCTAATTTTACCATATTGCCTATGGTTTCGTTGGTGTTTTTTGCATTAAACTGCAGAGAGAGGCTCACCCTGTTTTTGTTTTCATCAACAAAATGCCATTTCCATATATAGACAACGCCAAAAGAATCACCATTCCAGGTATCCGGCGGGCCGTATTTACTCCGGAACTTTTTCAATAATTTATGGTAAAATATTTTGCTTCTGTCTTCGTACTTCATCGTGATTTTTAAAATTTCATCTTTATATTTGCATGTACCGTATGAAACGACCCCGCGCCTGAAACCGTGCCAGTCAGAGACGAGGATTTCTTTGAGATAATTTGACTGAACAATATCCTGATAAGATGAAATTGAGGTGCCTAGAGTAAAACCACCGATTTCTCTGGGGGTATCTTTTGCCAAGGAGGCCGGGAGGCCGACAGCAAGAGATAACAGAATGAATAAAAAAGAGAATAACCAACATTGTCTTATTCGCATTAAAGTACTCTCAGTGTAATTTGTGGGGTGACAGATCTATTTCGGGTGCACCATAAGATAGTATGAGCACCTCTGAATATCCTGTCAAGCCTGGAACATTCTGTAGGAGGTTGCATAACAAATTATTGCCCTTTCGGCACGTTATTCCGTAATTAAAATACAATTTTGAGTATTTTCCTGCTAGAATTTAATTTTTTAATATAATATCCTTAACGAAGAGGGAGAAAACTAGCGAATCCTTTGTCAGGGTATCTCTATTTTGAATAAGTGGTGTGTCGATTGCAATTCGTTTGTCGTTTATAGAATTATGTTGGCTGAACGTATCATTTTTATGACCTCCTATTTGGTGAATAGTTTTGAATAAACTAATAGTTACCTGTATATTCTTGTTTTCATCCATTTATGTATCAGCAGCAGAAATAGAACCTGAATATGTCCTTGATATGGACATTGAAGACCTTATGTCCGTTGAAGTGGTTTCTGTTTCAAAATATGGTCAGTTGTTAAAAGATACACCCGCCGCAATAACTGTCATAGATCAGAATCAGATAAAAAATTCCTGCTTCACGGAAATACCAGAAATTCTCCGCCGTGTACCGGGGATGCAGGTAATACGCGGAGATGCTGGCCATTGGATTGCATCTGCACGGGCATTATCGTTTGATTCCACCGGGAAAATGCTCGTTATGGTGGACGGACGATCTATATTTTCCCAGGATGCAGGAGAAGTTATCTGGTCGAGCCAGACCATGTTTCCAGAGGATGTCGATAGAATTGAAGTTATCAGAGGGCCTGGGGGAACGACATGGGGGTATAATGCTGTTAATGGTGTTGTCAATATAATTTCAAAAAGTTCAAAAGAAACGCAGGGTTTTCTGGTAGATACCACCGTGGGCAGTGATGGAAAACTGAATGTACAAAGTCGGTTTGGTGGACATGTTGGAGATACTGTTTTCTATAAACTGTATGTGGGTGCGTCTGATCAGGATCAATATGGCAATCCGGGCGGGGAACCCGTCTATGATATGTTGAAAAAACGAACGGGCGGATTGAGACTTGACTATGAACCATCCAGTAAAAGTCTGCTTACCGTTGAAGGTGGCGTCCACCAGTCAACAGATGATGTTTTAGATTGGGAGGATCTTCATGAAACCCGTTTTTTTTCCGGCAGGTGGACAGAGGCCATTGCAAAGGATATCGATTTTGAACTGTTCAGCTATTATGACAAATCACATGATGTGTATGGTAAAGATGCTTACAACCAGTGGTATGGTATTACCATTGAAGATATCACAACTGAATTTCATGTGGATTGGAGAACAGGTAAAGACAACCGGTTAATAACGGGAGGCGGATTTAAGTACTCTGTGTTTACCCCGGAAGATGGTATCGACTACACTTTCCCTGACTCCAGGGAAACATGGTACTTTTACAATGTTTTTTTCTCAGATGAGTTTGCAATACTTCCTGATCGCTTATGGCTGACAGGTGGAATGAAACTCGAACACAATACTAAATCCGACCTGGACTGGCAACCCAATATTCGTCTTCTTTATAAGGCCAGTCCGACTCAAAGTATCTGGGCTGCATTGTCCCGTGCGTTGAAGATTCCAGATTATGTGACTGCTGCAAAGTATGAATGGGAGTATTTTATATATGATCAAAATAGTGGCGAAACCAGGCAAATTACATCCTGCTGGACAGGAGAGCCGCTAAAAAATGAAAAATTGACCGCCCTTGAAATTGGACACAGGGCACAGTTAACAGCAACCCTTTCCTCAGATGTTGCTCTGTTTTATAATAAAAGCACAAATGTTAGTTCTGTTGGCGCTGTTGAGTTGGCATCGGATGAAGTTAGCTATTTTCTCAAATACGAGAATGAATCGAGTGCATATGGTTCGGAAATTGCGCTTACCTACAATCCTGAAGGGGCTTGGTCGGCAACAGCATCGTATAGTTATTTATATGATGAATTTAAATATGCAAATCCAATCGACAGTCATAATACGCATATCCATAGATTGCAGTTGCACACTCAATACAAACCTGTTGACAGTCTGAGTTTGAATGGCCATCTCTACTGGAATAGTGAAGCTAAAATTAACACATATAAACTGCCGAGTTACCTCCGAATGGATCTGGTGCTTACATACAGATTGACTCAATCTGTGGAATTGTCTCTTGCTGGACAAAATCTTTTAGAGTCTGAACACAATGAAATAGAGAATAGTATCGATCGTCTCTATAATACAGAAATTCCACGAAGCATTGTTTTTAACCTTAAAGTGAAGCTATGACGATCGTCCTGAGGTCAATAGCGAATAAAATTATTTCCACCTTTCTGCTGCTGTTATTTCTCTTACTGTCAGCTGGTGTGACAGATACGTCCGTAGTTGAGTCTGCAAAAATCCCTGAATATTATATAAAAGCAGGGTTCCTTGCTAACTTTGCCCGACTTGTTACCTGGCCCGATGAATTTTCAGATAATTCTAACGGGAACATTACTCTTTGCGTGATTGATCCAACAGTTTTTGGCGAGGCTCTGAATGGTATTGAAGGCAAAGTGGTCAGGGGGAAAAAACTAGAGATAAAAACCTATGATAGTAATGTCGACTTTGATCGAATCCAAATCCTTTTTCTCAACACAAAAAACAGCCACGCCAGGAAGGTTCTTCTCGATAGAATCAAAGGAAAACCGATATTGATTGTGGGGGAATTCCCAAATTTTGCCCAGGATGAGGGGATGATTAATTTTTTCTCTAAAAATAATAGAATTCGTTTTGAAATAAATAGAACAAGGGCAGAACAGGTCGGATTGAAAATCAGCTCACGGCTTCTTAAATTTGGTAAACTTGTTTCAAGTGCTCATTCAAATTAGTTATATATTATGATCCTCTTTTCAAATGCTTCCATAAAACAAAAAATCAGAATTATTCTGATATTGATCAGTGGTTCTGTCCTGGTGGTTGCAGCTCTTTCTTTTTCCATGCACTATATCTTTAGCTTGAAAAAAGATACTGTTCAGAAAATCACTACGATAGCTGAGATTTTAGGCAAAGATGCAAGCTTTGCTCTTGCTTTTAATGACCCGGAAGCAGCCAGAGACACTCTTGCCACTCTAGAGAGTCAACCCGATATTATCACCGCCTGTATCTTTGACAGAGACGGTGAACCATTTGCCCGTTATAAGCTGCAGAAAGTAGAGCTCCCCTCCTGTGATCCTAAAAACATAAATTCGTCTGTTCACTGGGATAGTAAATTTATGGATATTGCTCAGCCTATCATTTTTGATGGTGAACCATTCGGCTCAATAGTCATCAGATATAGTCTTGATACAATTCGCAGCCAGATCCGTGTCTATATTGTTGTTACATCTGTTATTTTTCTCGTGTTAATTTTTTTTATTTTTGTTGTCTCTGTTTTTTTTGAGAAAGTTATTACCGATCCTGTACTGAACCTGAAAGAGACGGCAGACTATATTACCAGCCAGAAGGATTACTCTATTCAGGTGAAGAAATTGCACAGTGATGAGATTGGTGATCTGGTTGATGGTTTTAATAGAATGCTTCTGGAAATTCAGAAAAGGGATAAGGAATTAGCTGCTCACAATGAAGTGCTTGAAGAAACCGTTAAGGAGCGTACGTTTCTACTGGAACTGCAAAATAAAGAATTGGCAGATATTAACAACAGTCTCGAGGTTGCTGTGCAAAAGGCTGAAGAAATGGCTCAAAAAGCAGATGAGGCTAATGTATATAAAAGTTTGTTTCTTGCCAATATGAGTCATGAAATACGCACACCAATGAACGCTATTCTCGGGTTTACAGAACTACTTGAAGAAAAAATTCAAGATGTCAGATACAAGCAATATCTCAGCTCAATCTCGAGTGCGGGAAGAAATCTGCTCAGGTTGATTAATGATATTCTTGATTTGTCCAAGATCGAAGCAAATATGCTGGAATTACGTTACAAACCCGTTCAAATTGAAAACATAATCAAAGATGTTGGACAGATATTTTCAAAATCAATCGAAGATAAAGGACTTGAATTTAGAATTATTTACGGATCAGATTTGCCGGAATATCTCTTTCTTGATGGAGATCGTCTCATTCAAATTTTGATTAATCTGGTTGGCAATGCGATCAAATTCACTTCTAGAGGATTTGTCGAAATTGAAGTGTCAGCACACTTGACAAACGATTATGGTAAAGTCGACATCACCATTCGGGTCAAAGACAGTGGTGTTGGTATTGCATTGAGCCAACAGGATGTGATTTTTGAATCATTCAGACAACATTCCGGGCAGGATAGTAATCAATATGGTGGAACGGGGCTGGGTCTTACAATCAGCAGGCAATTAATCAATATGATGCACGGAGAAATTTCTCTTGAAAGCAGTCCTGGGAGTGGTGCTGTTTTTACCGTATTTTTTAAAGATATTGATATTGTGCAACAGGATGAATCAGAATTGCCTTCGTCTGTACATTCCAATGTGTCAGTTGTTTTTTCTCCCTCAACTCTATTGATAGTTGATGATTCTGAGATAAACAGGACATTATTGAAATACTATCTCGAAGATACGAATCTGCATGTCATTGAAGCAGAAGATGAAAAGCAAGCCTTGGCAGCAGTTGAAAAAGAAAGTGTTGATCTGATCCTGGTGGATATGGATATGGAAATGCCTATCATGGATGGATATGAGGCGGTAACTCGTTTTAGAAAGAACCCACGATTTGCAGACATTCCAATTATTACCACGACTGCCTCTGTGATGGATTTCAGCAGAAAACAAATGTTTGAATCAGGCTGTGACGATATTCTGGAAAAACCTATTACAAAGTACGGATTTCTGGAATTATTGCAGCGTTATCTTCCATATGAACAATTATCCAACGGAAATCGCCTGACCGCAAAAAGTGGTAACGAACAGGATTTTTCGCTTGATGGCGGAAGTGTCACTCCAGAGATGAAGGCAAATATTTGCTCGTTCCTTGTTATTTACAGGAAAGACCTGGCCAGTACATTTAATGAAGTTCAAGAAACGTCATTAATGGTGGATATTGCGATGTTTGCACAAGATGTACGAGTTTTGGCCAACGTGTATAATCTTGATTTTATTGTTCGATGGAGTGAAAATTGCATGAAATGGGCGGATGGGTTTGATGTTGACAATGTTATGAAAACTTTGGACACTTTTCAAACAATTCTTACTAAAATGCAAACAGCTTCCATTAAACCAGATGATTGAAGAAGATATCTCACTGAAGCCCCTGGTAGTGTTGATTGTCGATGATATGCTTGAGAATCTCAAGGTACTAGGCAATATTCTTACCGATTACGGGTACAAAGTTGCTTTTTCTGAAAATGGTTAT
>Ga0256845_1002861_pt1 | contig 12135 bp, 13 predicted proteins | sample RiftiametaG_FD_189101 | JGI IMG/M metagenome (GOLD analysis project Ga0256845, IMG submission 189101) | Tube worm associated microbial communities from hydrothermal vent at the East Pacific Rise, Pacific Ocean - Riftia | ecosystem: Host-associated > Annelida > Integument > Unclassified ... | reverse complement strand
TCACATTGGAACTAACGATAGTATGTCTTCCTCACCTTCCGATATGACAGGTCTTGAAAAGATACTTAATCAAATTGATCGCTATGAAAAAGGCTACCATAAAGATATTACCGTCGTCTTAGCCCGCATCATCCCCCTACCAAAAGCAGGCTCTTGGGTCACTAACTTCAACAAAAGTCTTGACACTATGGTAGCAAATAGAATAAGTGCGGGAGATAACATCGTAAAAGTAAACATGAATACTATTTCCAGTCTTACTGATGGTATCCATCCCACAAATAGTGGGTATCAACAGATGGCAGCTAAATGGTTTACTGTGGTTAAGAAGATTATTAAAGAAAAAGAAAATCATGCATATCTTATCCCTGTCTATGGACTCTTACTTCAATAAATTTTTACATTCCAACGCTACAATGACATCGGTACCTTCTAGCATAAACTTTTTTTCTATCTGCAGGGTCTTGCATAACTTATCTACTATATGCAAGCCTATCCCCAACCCTCTCTCACTCTCTTTATAGAAGCGTTCAAAAACCCTGTCAGGATGACTCACACCATAACTACTATTACGTATAGATAAAAGAGACCCATGTAAAGATATCTCTATCTTCCCTTCACTTGTATTGTATTTACATGCATTACTTAGAAGGTTATAAATAACACGCTCAAAAGCTTGCTTATCTGTAGAGAGTACAAGCTTCTCTACTTGTACATCCCAGTTAAGATAATCATACAAAGGGGTGAAGAATGCAACATATCTATCTACTACTTCATCTATAGTAAATGTCTCTTCTGGCTGTTTTTGTTCTTTAAGATAAGAGTCTAGGTTATGGTGTAGCATCTCTATAGTTTGGGTAGCAGTACGTATACTTTCTATCTCTTCATTTTCTGTTTCTATCATCTTTAAGTTTAACAAAATGGAAGTCAAAGGGGTATTCAGATCATGGATAATATCTTTTATAAAATCTTCAAGCAGACTCAAGGAAGAACGCAGGGGTCTAAGCGTATACCATGCAGCCAACAAAGAGACTATCAATGCTCCCAATATAAACAAGAGTAGCTGTAAAAAAAGGTGATAGTACATCTGTTGCATAAGTACCCTATATGCCGATTTTTGATAAGAAACTTTCTGTACCTTTGCAGTATTCTTGACATAAGGTACCATAATTGCCCCAGAAGGTGTCATCACTACTGCCATTAATTCTTTTGTTTCCATATCAACGATAGGTGCAAAAATATAAAGGCTATTTAACTCTTCATAGAGCGTATAAAGTTTTTCTTTCTGTTTTTTAGATACAACTTGCATAGTAAAACGTTCATCATCTAACCCAAGACTATAATTTTGCATTTCTAAAAAAATATTATTACGAATATGTACCGTTTCGTTTTTCATTTTATCATAAAAAATAAACAATAAAAAGAGGACAATTACAGTAAAAAAAAGTAAAAAACTTTTTATAAACGATTCTTTTTCAGAGAATTTTATAACCCACTCCTCGTACAGCTTCTATCTTTAGCCCTGTCTCTTTTTTGAGCTTGACTATATTGACACGTAAAGCACCATCATTTTGCGTGACCAGTGACTCCATCAGCACCTCTTTTCTTACAGGGTTAGGATAAGCACTTAAAAGCTCTATAAATAAACTCTTTTGCACTTCTCCCATCCCATAAATTATATCATTATGATACACCTCATGGTTAGTCATATCCAGACTATAACCATGTACGGTAACGCTCTCTTTAAATAGCATTGTTTTGGCTTTAATTCGCAAGAGTAACTCTTCTGGGTCAAATGGCTTTTTCACATAATCATCTGCACCTGCAGCAAACCCTTTAGTCATAGAGTTTATATCTATCTGAGCAGAGATGATGATAGTTGGTGTTCGGTCTTCTGCCTGACGTAATCCAGTCAATACATCAATCCCATTAACCAAAGGTACATTCACATCAAATAAGTAAAGGTCATACTTGTTATCGTAGCTCAAGTCTATAGCCTCTTCCCCCTGCTTTGCCCAGTCTACCGCATAGTCGTGTCTCTGCAGATACTTCATTAAGGATTTGGCTAAGTTAGGGTCATCTTCCAATAATAGTATTTTAATCAACCTAGCCTCCATGTTTTTGCTAGTATGATGTTAGCATTATTTGGATTAAAGCATAAAGAAGTTGCAAACCCTCTATATTTTCGGCTATAATACTTATCATATGGTAAAGGATATGAAGTGAAAAAAAGAATAGTTACACTAAATAAGATTTCACTCCATAATAAAGAGCATCATAGTTTTATTTTTGGATTATCAGGTGATGAACTCTTTAAGATGATGACATCTATATCGGCACAACATTATTTCGAGATACATGGTAAATATCCACCAAGATTAGATAAAACAAAAATAGTTTTTAGACCTATGAAGGCATAGATTGTGGACTATTTTAAAGACTATAAAGACATGCTACAGCTCTTTAACACATATAGTGTTAAATATCTAGTTGTTGGTGCATATGCCATGGGAAACTATGGCTACAGTAGACATACATTAGATATAGATTTATGGATAGAAAAATCTGTAGAAAATGCTAAAAAGATACAAAAGGTATTTAATGACTTTCCCGTACCTTATGAAATCACGGTAGATGAACTAAACACAAAAAATATGGTACTTCAAATAGGCATAGAACCTATGCGAATAGATATACTGACAGATATTGATGGTGTTAATTTTTCAGAGGCATGGCAAAATAAAAGTAATAACAGTTTGTTTGGAGAAGAGATTCATTTTATAAGTCTGCATGATCTCATAAAAAATAAAACTTCTACAAATAGACCTAAAGACAAGTATGATGTTCTAGAACTTGAGAAAATCATAAATAACTAACATTTTACTAACATTTACATAGTATACTTTGAAGTGTGTTACTAAATATTCATATTGTTTTAAAGTATGATATTTACAATACAAAGGAAAGACATGATTAAATTTTTACTAGGTTTTGTTGCTCTTATTGTTGTTTTATTGGCGACTTACATGTTTACAAGTAAGCCAACTGAAACTCCAAAAACAACGACAGTAACTAAAGTTGAAAAGAAAGATGTTTCTGAGAAAGAAGCAGAAGTTTCGGAAGTAAAAGAAGAAAGAACTCCTAAAAGAGTAATTTCTGTGGCAAAATCTCCAAAAGTTGTCTCAACAGAGTCAGCCAACTACGAGATGGTAAACGAAGAGGAAATCGGAAAAGATCTCACACTTGAAGGTATTGAAAATACTGATGTAAGTGATGAGGAAAAAGAGCATATGCTTGATGACATGGTATATAATCAAAGTATTAACTCTCCATCAAGTGATCCGATAGGAGACGAGGAGAATTTAAATATACTTTATGAAGACCTTTCATCAGATCATATTTAAAAGGAAAAAAATGAAAAAAAATTTATTAAAAATTGTTATTATTGCTGGACTATCTGTTAGTGCAAATGCTGCATGTGGTCCACTAGGGTGCTATGATGTATTAGTTAAAAAAATCTATATTTTACCCTCTGGTGATATGTTTGTTCAAACAAGTGGAGATCATACAAAACTACACTGCACTAGGAACCCAAAACTTATTAGATTAGTAAAAAGTGATGGGCAAAAAAGTATCTATTCTGCCCTATTGACAGCACAAACTACAAATAAAAAAGTTGATTTACGTATTAATAAGGATTCAAGTGATTGTAGTTTAGCATATTATATAGCTCGCTAATTTAAACAATATTAACGCTACTAAGCGTAATACGGTATGAGAAAAAATGGAAATAGTTTCTTTTTATTTTTTCTCTTTACTCCTTTTAGCCTATTAATACCTTTTTACCTTACTTAATATATTATATAAAGTTGCAATATCGTTCAAAGACTAGACACTTTCTAATTCAGTGAAAATCTCTATTTTAGACATCTCAATAGTATATCTGCTTTCAATATATCATTAAAAATATATAACTAATTTGATATAATAAATAATATTTTTTACTATGCATTTTAAGAATTATCAAAAAATACTTCAAAAATGTCTACTTCCTTTAGGAGAGAAAATTAAAATATAACAGTGACTTCCAGCTGAGATGGGGGGGGGAGATAGGCTCAAGATATTATAATTCCAAACAGTTGATTAGGCTTTCCGAGAAGCTGATCATTTAGCTCATAATAAAACTATCAAAACGTTTTAAAAATAATATCTGTTAGTCATACAGGGAGATACATTGATATCATACATCTCATTTATACTATTTGTAATGTTGATGTCATTATATAATATTACTATAAACAAAGAACAACAGAAATTTATAGGAGTTATATTCCTATCTGTATTTATATTTTTTATAGGGTTTAAATATGAAGTAGGATCTGATTGGCTGGCCTATAAAGAAGTCTATCTCGGTGTAAGACATTTAAAATTTGAATTTATTTGGGAATATTTATATACATTTTTCAGAGAATTAGGAATAAATTTTTATTACATGTCTGCCTTTCTTTCGACAATTAGTATTTTACTCATGTATAAAGGAACTAGAAAACATACAGACTATGCAGTTGCGGTAATAGGATTGTTTTATCTAGCAATGACACCAAACTTTATATGGGAAGCTCAAAGATCTTTTTTAGCATTTTCTATTTTCACACTTTATTTTATGACAGACAGTAAAAAAAAGTTTTATACCTTGACACTACTCACTACCTTAATTCATAGTAGTCTAATCTTTACTATTATTATACCTTTTTTGAAGAACCAAATAAAGACAATAACAATGGTTGTCACAATATTAGTATTAATCTTTATACAAATTTCTGGTGAAAGTATATTAAAAATAGCTCTAGATATAGGTAAGCTATTACCTCTCCCGGGAACAATGATTACAAGAATATATTATTATGAGACAAAATTAATTATCCCAACAATAACATTAGGGTTTTTATTGAAGAATATCGTTTTTTTCATTCTCTTGTTATTTAAATCAAAAGCAGAAGAAAAATACAAAACAATACATATACATTTACTATATAACATGTCCTTCATTTATATTGTGATTTTATATGTATTTCTACCTGCAAATGAAATAATACATAGAGTATTTGTTTTCTATTTATATGGAATGTGCTATTTAATTATTTTAATAGTAATGATGTTCAGAACAAATATAGAGAAGGTACTAATATTTAGTATCTTTATGTTTTATTTTGTATTAACATTTTTTTCATATAGTCAAAAAATACCATTTCAAATGGGCTATTTACCCTATCAAAACTTATTATTAATTGATTTGTATGGGAAAGAACAAATAGATAAAGAAGATATAATTATAGAAAAATGGGAATTAGATAAAGCACGATGATAAATATTTAAATAATAGTTTTAGACGAAGGGGAAAAGCTCATGATAAAAAGAATAAAAAATATATCTAGTGACAAGAAAAGACTCTTTAGCAACTTTTTTTCATTGTCTGTTTTACAAATATTTACATATATATTACCACTTTTAACACTACCCTATTTAGTAAGAGTACTTGGGGTAGAAAAATTTGGTTTAGTGATGTTTGCTCAGTCATTTATTATATTTTTCAATATCTTGGTAGATTATGGTTTTGGATTATCTGCTACGAGAGAAGTGTCCATTCACAGAGACAACAAAGAAAAAGTGACAGAGATTTTCAGCTCAGTAATGATCATAAAATTCATTCTGATAACGGTCTCTTTTGTTTTAATGTCAATTATAATTTTTAGCTTTAAAAAATTTTCATCAGACTGGGAGTTGTATTATGTTAGCTTTCTCTGGGTGATTGGGCAGTCTATTTTTCCTATATGGTACTTTCAGGGAATGGAAAAAATGAAATACATCACTATAGTAAATATCACCTCTAAGTTGATTTTTACAGTACTGATATTTGTTGTTATACATAAGCCTGATGATTATTTATATGTACCAATATTAAATGGGTTTGGTTTTATAATTGGTGGGGTAATTTCTTTATGGATCATCCATAAACAATTCAATCAATCATTTGTATTGCAACCGTACCCTATACTAAAAGGATATTTTTCAGATAGTTCTCAATTCTTTTTATCAAGGGTATCGGTATCAATATATACTTCTGCAAATGCCTTTGTCCTAGGATTATTTCTGGGCAATACAATGGTAGGGTATTATTCCATTGCAGAAAAACTGTATCAGGCACTTCAAAGTTTTTATGGACCAATCACACAAGCTTTATACCCTTATGTAGCAAAAGAGAGAAACATTAAACTGTTTAAAAAACTGTTTAGTGGAATAGTTATCATTAATATACTGGGTATTACCTTGTTATACTTTATTGGACCCTTTGTTTTTGATTTACTATTTACTCAACATATAGGAAATGAATCTATTAAAGTTTTTAATATACTTTTATTGGCAGCATTGGTTGTAGTTCCATCTATCTTAATAGGATATCCATTTTTAGGAGCACTAGGTTTTGCAAAATATGTGAACCTTAGTGTAGTTTATGGATCCATATTTCACATATCAGGACTAGCTTTATTAGTATTTTTCGATAGAATTACAATCTTTTCTGTATCATTTATGGTTGTAGGGACAGAAACGTTAGTATTTTTATATAGAATTTATAGCATTGAGAGGAATAACTTATGGCAAAAACAGTAATTACATATGGAACATTTGACATGTTCCATATAGGGCATTTAAATATTTTAAAGAGAGCAAAAGCATTAGGCGACAAACTTATTGTAGGAGTTACATCAGAAGACTATGATAGATCAAGAGGAAAGCTTAATGTAGTCCAGAGTTTAGAAGAAAGAATTCAAACAATTAAAGAATTAGATTTTGTAGATAAAGTAATTGTAGAAAAGCATAAAAATCAAAAACAAGTGGATATAAAAAAACATCAGGTAAATGAATTTGTAATAGGAGATGATTGGCTGGGAAAATTTGATTATCTTAAAGAATACTGTACAGTTATTTATCTTCCTAGAACAGATGGGATTTCAAGTACGTTATTAAGAGAAAGTATTGAGAATGTAAAAGTTGGAATTATTGGTGCAGGAAGGATTGCCAAAAGATTTATAGAAGAATCCAAATTTGTGAATAATATGGAAGTGCATAGCATTATGTCTCGTAATATGAAAAATGTTAAAATATTTTTACAAGATAATAATATTTTGTATGGATTTGATAAATTAAATGCGTTCCTTGATTCAGATATTACAGCTGTTTATATAGCTTCACCACATGAATTTCATTATGTACAAGCAAAAGCAGCATTAGACGCGGGAAAACATGTCTTATGTGAAAAACCTGCAACACTAGATGCTGAGCAATTATTAGAATTAATTAACATTGCCAAAAGTAAAAATCTAGTTTTTTTAGAAGCTATGAAAACAGCATTTTTTCCAGCCTTTACAAAGCTAATTGAAGAATTACAAAATGGAGCTATAGGTGATATAAAAGAAGTCAGAGCAACTTTTACAAAACTTGTAGATGATAAAAATTCACGTGAATGGCAGGAAACGTATGGTGGTGCGACAAATGAATTGGCTAGTTACCCTTTACTATTAGCACAGAAAGTTTTACCACAAATTAAAACTACTAATTTCTATGACAATATTAAAAATGGTCTAGATAGCAGTAACATGATTATCTCAACACATAAAGATGGTAGCTTTTCAATTGCCACAGTTGGTATTGGTTTAAAGTCAGAAGGTTGTGCCGTTATCTCAGGTACAAAGGGATATGTATATATTCCTGCTCCATGGTGGCTAACAAAAGATTTCTATTTCCGATTTGAAGATCCAAATAAAGAGTTCAGCTTCCATTACAATTTTGAAGGTGATGGTTTAAGATATGAGATATCAGAATTTATCTCATTAATAAAAAGAGGAAAAATTGAATCAACACGATTATTATTTGAAGACATGATTGAAATTAATAAAGTAATTTCTTCTTATAACAAATATAGAACCAATAAAGATTCTCAATGAATAAAATAATTACTTTTGCCATCTATTTTTGTGACATATTGATCCCAAAAAAATATGACCAGATAGCATTCTCTAGCTTTCCTGATGTAACTGATAATAGCTATGCTATGTTTAAATATCTTTATACAAATCAAAGAAAGACAATTAATAAATTTATATGGCTACTAAGTTCAATGGGAAAAGAAGAAGAGTATAAACAAATGTTAATTGATAATCTTGACTTAACTCCATACGATTTTCAGTCAATCATATTTGTCAAGAAAAATTCCATAAATGGTCTATGGTGTTATTTCAGGTCAAAATATGTCTTTTTTACTCATGGCTTGTACCCTAAAGTAAGATTTTCTAAAAAACATGTACTAATTAATTTGTGGCATGGTATGCCATTAAAAACAATTGGACTACTTAATAATCCAAACAAAAAAGATATCCCACAATCAACATATACCATAGCTACCTCTTCATTTTTCCAAAACTATATGTCAAAGGCATTTGGTATAGACAATGATCAAGTACTAATAACTGGTCAACCTCGTAATGATCTACTTTTCCAAAAATCTAATTTTCTTCAAAAACTTGGTATATCAAAAGAAAAATATAAAAAACTTTTCCTTTGGACTCCAACTTACAGAAAATCTATAGTTGGTGCTATCTATAGCGATGGAAATGTAACTAATGAACTCCCTGTTATCGATAAAAATATAGCAGAACTGAACACATACTTAAAAAAAATAAGTTCTTATATGATTATTAAACTTCATCCTATGGATATACTGAATAAAAATGAATTTGAAACTTACTCAAATATTATATTTTTAAAAAATAATGATTTGGAAAAAATACATTGTCAATTATATTCACTATTAAATGAAATTGATGTTTTATTAACAGACTTTTCTTCTATATATGTTGATTATTTACTTTTAGATAGACCCATAGGTTTTGTAATGGATGATTTTGATAAATATGAGAACTCTCGTGGTTTTGTAATGGATAAACCAAGAAACTATATGCCTGGTCAATTTGTTTCAAATAAAACATGTTATTTGATTTTCTTCAAAAATCTACAGAGAATATTGATGAGTATAAATCACAGAGAAATGAACTTAATCAACAACTAAATGAGCCTAAAATAAACTTTTCTGAATGTTTATGGAAAGAAATAATTAAGAGGACATTGTAAAAATGCAAAAAAATGTTTTAATCAAGGCACTTTTTATTCAAAACTTAGGTGACAAATATATATCACCTATGAAATTTGTTATATACTCAGGAAGAATACCATGCTTAATAAACCAATAAATTCGAAACCAAAAATCATAACCATCATTGCACCAAATATTAAAAACGGTGGCGGAAAAGAACTATTATTATATCTATTAGATTATTTAGAAGAAAACTATACAGAGATAAAAGTTATAGTATATCTTGATAGTTCATTATCCGATATCTCAGAAATGCCAAATAGACAAATTATTCTTTTATCAAGTCCTATTGAAAAAATACAACTCTTTTATAAAAAAATAGATAATGCTTTATACTTTGGGAATTTACCCCCATTAAGAAAAGCCAATAATACAATGGTATATTTCCATAATCCATATTTATTAATGGGAATACAGGAACTTTATTCTAAATCAATTAGCTTATTTTTGAAATACTCTTTACAACAATTCTACATAAAACACTTTATAAAAAATGCCCATATAGTCGCATGTCAGAATACTCTTATAGAAAACAAATTTAACATAAAATATAACTTTATGAATGTTAAACTTTTACCATTTTTTAGAGTGTGTTCAAATAGTACTAAACCTCAAAATAAAATTTATGATTTTTGTTATGTATCATTAGCACATCCACACAAGAACCATACAATGCTACTAAATGCTTTAGAAATACTATCCCGTAAAAATATTTCACTTACACTTGCTCTAACTATTGAAGTAGATAAAACAGATTTAATTCAACAAATCGAAAAAATAAATAGTGAAAAAATTATTAAAATTCATAATCTAGGTGTTTTACCTAAAGAAGAAGTATGTACATTATATGCACAAAGTAGATGTCTCATCTTCCCTTCCAAGGAAGAAACATTTGGATTGGGATTAATAGAAGCAATTGACATGGACTTAGACATCATTGCAGCCAATTTAAACTATGTTTATCAAGTTATAGAACCAAGTAATGTATTTGATCCCAATGATCCAGAAGACTGTGCTGAAGTAATAGAAAGATATCTACTAGAGGGTAGTCACAAGAAAAGTGTTGGTCTTATTGAAAATGAAATTAATGCTTTAATAAACATTCTTATAGAAGAATAAATAATATTATACGTAAAGATATCTATCTCTATGTAAAAAAAATGTAAAATATACAATATATAAAAAGGAAAGTTATGTTTAAAGATAAAACCCTACTTATTACCGGAGGAACAGGTTCATTTGGGAATGCTGTTCTTCGACGCTTTTTAGATACTAATATTAAAGAGATACGTATTTTTTCTCGTGATGAAAAAAAACAAGATGATATGCGAAAACAATATAATAACCCTAAACTCAAATTTTATTTGGGTGATGTTCGTGATAGTAACTCCATAAAAGATGCCATGAGGGGTGTAAACTTTGTTTTTCATGCTGCGGCACTTAAACAAGTACCTTCATGTGAGTTTTACCCTATGCAAGCGGTGAAAACCAATGTTATAGGTACTGAAAATGTACTCTATGAAGCCATAGATGCAGGGGTTAAAAAAGTGATTGTACTTAGTACAGACAAAGCAGTGTACCCCATAAATGCAATGGGTGTGTCTAAAGCAATGATGGAAAGAGTAGCAGTTGCAAAGTCTCGTAACTTAAATGATGATGACATCATGATAGCGGTAACACGTTATGGGAATGTCATGGCATCTCGTGGTTCTGTTATTCCTCTTTTTATAGACCAGGTACGCCAAGGTAAGGAGATCACCATTACTGACCCGGCAATGACTCGTTTTATGATGAGTCTTGATCAAGCTGTAGAATTAGTACTCTTTGCTTTTAAAAATGGTAATAACGGTGATATATTTGTACAAAAAGCACCTGCTGCTTCAGTCGAACTTTTGGCTAAAACTTTGACAAATTTACTTGGTAAACCTGAACATGCTATTAAGATTATTGGAACACGCCACGGTGAAAAACTATATGAAGCACTCTTGACGCGAGAAGAAAAAGTATCTGCCCAGGATATGGGAGAGTATTATCGTATTCCGGCAGATACAAGAGACTTGAATTATGCTAAATATTTTGAAGAAGGTGAAGAAGTTGTGACGCAGGCTGATGAATATCATTCACATAATACACATCAACTTGATGAAGAAGAACTTAGAGCAATGCTGCTTGATCTTCTAGAAATCCAAGATGATCTCAAAGAGTTTGGAGTGATCTCGTGAAAAAGGTTATGACGATTGTTGGTACTAGACCTGAAATTATAAAACTTAGTCGTGTCATTGCAGAGCTAGAAAAATATACAGAACACATCTTAGTACATAGTGGTCAAAACTATGACTATGAACTCAATGAAGTCTTTTTCCAAGAGATGGGCATTAAGAAACCTGACTATTTTTTAAATGCTGCAGCAGAAAATGCCGCAGAAACTATTGCAAATGTAATTAGCAAGTCAGATAAGCTACTTGAAGAAGTAAAGCCTGATGCTGTGTTACTATATGGCGATACCAATAGCTGTCTTTCGGTAATTTCTGCTAAACGTCGTAAAATACCTGTTTTTCATATGGAAGCAGGGAACCGTTGTTTTGACCAAAGAGTTCCTGAAGAGATCAACCGCAAGATTGTTGACCAGTTGAGTGATATCAACATGACACTAACTGAACATGCACGTCGTTATCTTATCTCTGAAGGGCTAAGAGCTGAAACCGTAATTAAGACAGGTTCTTCTATGCTTGAAGTATTGAACTATCATAAAGATGATATAGAGAATTCAGATGTCTTAGTGAGATTAGAACTTAAAGTAAAAGACTTTTTTATAGTTAGTACACATAGAGAAGAAAATGTAGACTCAGAACAAAACTTTAATGATTTTCTAGACTCACTCAATAAGATTGCAGAGACTTATGGTAAACGTATTATTGTCTCTACCCATC
>Ga0256845_1002860_pt1 | contig 12135 bp, 10 predicted proteins | sample RiftiametaG_FD_189101 | JGI IMG/M metagenome (GOLD analysis project Ga0256845, IMG submission 189101) | Tube worm associated microbial communities from hydrothermal vent at the East Pacific Rise, Pacific Ocean - Riftia | ecosystem: Host-associated > Annelida > Integument > Unclassified ... | reverse complement strand
CTTGCCGGCAATAAAGGAGAGCTCCATGAAGAAAGAAGACTTATGTATGTAGCCATGACAAGGGCAGAACGTTTTTTATATCTTACCCATGCAAATTATAGAAAAGGAAATTTTGCCCACAGAAGCAGGTTCCTTGACCATATTGAAGAAGCTATCAGTTAAACCTTAAATCTAATGGCTCAGGGTTTTATCCTGATTGAAGGATAAATCCCTTTATTTTCACCTGAATTATAGGGTTGAATTGTATTAAACGAGATGTTTTGATCGTCCTGGGCATGCCCTCGCTCATTTTCTCCATCAAAAAACGCGCCGTTCCCTTCAAGGATATGACCGATTCTATCGCTAAAAGATTTAATAAACACCTTACCGCTTCCTTTGAATGTCATCTCTCCAATATTGAGAATATCTTCTGCTTTGCTAAGTTCATCAAGACAAATTGAGTTAAAGCGCAAATCTTCTTCGCATTGTATAATACCCCAGACAAGATGATTGTCAGGAATACTCAAGGGTTTTTCAATATCAATAATGGTATGGGGCATAACAATACAGCCTTTACCCACAGACAATCTTGCATATTCTTTCCCGTAAAGAAAAGAGTTGAACCCGACAAATATTTTTAATCCCATATCTGCATTAATTATTTTACCGCCATGGGCAGTCACATTAAGACCTGTTAATTTAGAATTAATTATATAAGTATTCTCCTGGGCATTTGAGCCGTCCCCCATTTCTGCATTTTCAAGATAAGCTCTTTGGGAGACAAGGACATTTTCTCCAATCTTGGTATTGCCTTTTATTACAGAATACCTGTTAACAGCAGAGCTTTCAGGTGCTGCAACTCCATCAAAATTAACAAGCTTAAAAATCTCTTCATATTCAGGTTCAAAATTCTTTACAAATTCATAGATTATACCCCTTGGTTGAAAAGATCTATTAACACCAATATATTTTGAAAGAATATTTGCAGGCAGATTATATTTAAACTCAAAATCATTACTTTTTATCCATACAATGCCAGGGTCGATTTTCTTATGGAAAAGCTCGCCGGTCTGGATATAGGAAAACTCACCAATTATGCATGAATGAAGGTTCATAAGATCAACAGTTGAAAAAGCTCCCAGGAAACATCCTGCAATGGTGGAGCCATGGATATTGGCATAATGTGCTGACACAGTATTTCTTATTGTAAATTCTTCAGGTGTTTCAGGATTATGGGAATTGCTGTGAACAAGGGTTTTATAAAGCAAACTATAAGTAATTGCAATGGTCTCGTCCTTTAAAAGAGGGAGGGGATTTTTTGCATCTAAAATATCTCCTTTTCTTTTTAATTCATCTCCCCTTACATCACTCTTATAAACAATTGATCTTCCTATATAACAATTTCCAAGAAAATAACTTCCTGCCATACTTGAATGCTTAAAATTAAAATTTATGGGATGATGGGTGGTAATTCCATAGGAAGCATAGAATTTATCAAGTTTATCATATTCAATTGTATTTTTAGAAAATACTCCTGTGTCAAAATCAAATTCACTTAAGTTTGCGTTTGTACGCCCTATTATCTGTTCATTCAGCATTTTTATATTTTTCATGTTTGGTTCCCAATATGTTTGACATTATGATTTTTTTCCATTACCTTACATGGTTAATAATTCATTGTAAATACCACACTATGATACTGATATTTATGTGGAACTATATAAAAAATTAAAAAGGCCAGCATCTCCTTTTTGGAAAAGGTGCAAAATATTTTGTATTATAAAATTAAGGTGAATTTATGTTAACAAAAATTTTTCCATTCCTGCTATGGTTTAAAAACTATAACAGAGAAAACTTAAGTGCAGACGTAATTGCCGGCATTACAGTGGCAATGGTTTTAATCCCGCAATCCATGGCATATGCCCAGCTTGCAGGACTTCCTGCATATTATGGCTTATATGCAGCATTTTTACCCCCAATGGTGGCAGCGCTTTTCGGGTCCAGCCGCCAGCTTGCAACAGGACCTGTTGCAGTAGTCTCTCTCATGTCAGCTGCCTCTTTAGAACCCCTTGCCACAGCAGGTGGTCCCGAATTTATTGCCTATTCAATTATTCTGGCATTAACTGTAGGATGCTTTCAATTATTTTTAGGTGTATTTAAACTCGGTCTTGTTGTTAATCTACTTTCCCACCCGGTCGTAAACGGGTTTACCAATGCCGCGGCAATTGTAATTGCATCATCACAATTTTCAAAATTATTCGGGGTTTATGTGGATAAAGCTCCCCACCATTACCAAACCATAATAAACGTATGCAAATCAGCTATGCATTATACACATTTGCCAACCCTGATAATGGGAATTTTGGCAATACTTATTATGGTTATTTTAAAACGTGTTAATCCGAAGATTCCCAATGTTCTTGTGGCTGTAGCCGTGACTGTATTGATTGCAAAATTTGCAGGATTTAATAATGACAGATATATAACCCTTGAAAGTATCCATGATACAAATATTGTCAACACGATTCATGATTTTAATACAGACGTTAATAAAATTGAAATACTAAGCACAAAAAGAGCATCATTAAATATAAAACTTAAAAATATACAGAATGAAGAAAAAAAGCATAATGTCCATGGTGCTTCCATTGCAGAACTCACTGTAAGACATGAGCTTGAATTAATTCAGGCTGATATTGATCATTTAAAATATAAAGCACATACCACTCGAGAAAATTTACGACTTACTCATTTTTATACTGCAGACAATACAATAGACAACCCTGTTTTTTATACTGATTCAACATTACCTGCAAATTTTAAAACCGATGGCAGAAAATGGAGAATCAAAGTTAAAAACAAACCTTTAAATCTCACTGATTTAAAGATGATCGGAGCAGGTGCTGTTGTGGGAGATATCCCAAAAGGACTGAAAATAGGAATACCAAAAGCCCCAAAAAATACATCCTATGTGTCAGTATTTTTGCAACTATTTCCATTTGCTGTTATTATTTCCCTTCTTGGGTTTATGGAAGCGATTGCCATTGCAAAATCCATGGCAGCCAAAACAGGACAAAAACTTGATCCGAATCAGGAACTTATTGGTCAAGGTCTTGCAAATATTATTGGCTCGTTCGGTCAAAGTTATGCAGTATCAGGTTCATTTTCCAGATCATCTGTAAATCTTCAGGCAAATGCTGCAACAGGTATTTCTTCTGTTGTTACAAGTATTGTGGTTGCAGTAACTCTTCTTTTTTTCACACCGCTTCTTTATCATCTACCCCAGGCTGTGCTCGCAGCAGTGATTATGATGGCTGTTATCGGTCTTATTAATACAAGTGGTTTTGTGCATTCATGGAAAGCAAAAAGATCTGATGGTATAATCTCAATTATAACTTTTGTCTGCACCCTTTACTTTGCTCCCCATCTTCATGAAGGCATTTTAGTAGGAGTCTGCCTTACCTTTGCTCTTTTTATTTATAAGAATTTAAGACCAAAAGTTGCGCGGCTTTCAAAATCCCATGATGATACATTGGTGGATGCAGTTAAATTTGATCTAAAAGAATGCAATCACATTGCTGTTGTCAGATTTGACGGTTCACTGATCTTTACAAATGCAACTTATCTGGAAGACAAGGTATTGGAATATATTGCTGATAAACCTGATCTTCTGCACGTTTTAATTGAAGCAAGCGGTATTAATGATATTGATGCTTCAGGAGAAGATGCTTTATCAATACTTGTAACCACCATGCGTGACAGTAATCATGATATATCTTTCTGCGGTCTAAAAGAGAGAGTCCTTGCTGTTATGGAACGAACTCACCTTATAAATAAAATCGGAGAAGAAAATATCTACCCTGATGCACGACAAGCTTTGGAATCAATTTATAAAAAAATCCATGCAACAGATGGCTGTGACACATGCCCGCTCAGAGCTTATGTTGCCCAGGCAGCTAACTAATTGATTATAAAAGTAAAAAACCCGGGGTTAATATTCCCGGGTTTTTTTTATGCAAAAAATTCCTGCCTGACCCTTTGAGACAACCCTTTTGTAAGTTCAAGAACTTTTAAAGCAGCCTTAAAGCTTATGGAACCTGTACCACAACTTGGAGCAATAAAAATCTGCTGTAAAAGCATATTTTTGTCTATTCCTATTTTCTGTGCATGGTTAAGCTGAATCTCAAATTTTTGAAACAAACTATCAACGCTCTCTTTTTCAATTATATCTTCCTTGTCTGTAGGCACTATACCCCATGCTAAAAGAGAGCCTCTTTTTAGATAGTCTATAATTTCATCAGGAAAAAGAATAAATTTATCAAAATAAGAATATGCATCAAAGCTGATTACATCAATATCTGACTCAAGCAGCATATCCCATTGTGTATTGGCACAAACATGGACGCCGGCAAGCCCATTTTCCTTGTGTACAGCATCAACTATTTCTCCAACACTTTCTCGTACATCTTCCTTTGTAATTGTGATATATGCTGATGTTCCAAATCCTGCAAGACTTGGCTCATCAATAAAGATAATAGGCATTGCACCTCTTTTATTAAATTCTCTTGCCTGCCATTTAGCATTCATGGCAAGTTTTTTAACAAAGACCTCTCTTAATTGTTCATTATAAAAAATTGATCTGTCATTTTGATCTTTTACAGCAATCCCAAAAGTTACAGGTCCTGCTACCTGACCTTTAAGCGCCATACATGCAAGCTTCTTGTCATTAATTTGTTCATCAAGTTTGCGCAAAAAAGCTGTAAAGCCCTTACCTGTTTCAGAAGTAAATATAAAATCAGATGATTCAATGTCTTTATTACCCTCGGTTACACCAAGATATTGTTCAAAAAAAGCAAGGTATTCCTCATCAAACTCTGGTTTTTCAGTATCAATATATGATTTCCCATCTTTTCTAACCAATCCCGGCATACCCGGAATAAACTGCTCTATCATTCCCTCCTCAATAAACATGGGAAGCTGTGGCCAAAGCGGCACTTCAGGAGTATATTTGAAAATAAGTTCTGTTGCTTTTTTATGATCACTCATGGGTAGACTCCCGATTAGCACAGGGAAAGCATTTGCCTTAAATTTTTCCATAATAACTAAATCCTTTTTGTAAAACATATGAAGATATATTAATATCTTTATATACTTTAAAAAACAATAATCTGTCAAGTAAATAAAATCAATTGAGTTAAAGTCAACCCAGCAATTCTCGATTAAAATTATTTTTGAGATTAACAGGTGTAATCAAGTATGATCAGGTATAATATAGTCAAATCACCTGCATAAAAATTTTGTAAGCTTGGTTATTATACGAGGAAATAAATGGAAGAAGGGAGGCAGCCTCCCTTTACCCTATCTTATACCATAAAAGACAATATGACATAGTTATTCTACAAATAATATACGAATTTACAGGATATTCCTTAATACAATTGTACCTGATTTTGAACTTATAAAGTTGATTACTAAGTGATTGAACATACCAGGTTTATCGAAAAAAAATCCACTATCTGTCAAAATTGACAGGTTATTGAAAAGGTAATGAAACAATAGAATAAGAAGTCCCTGGAAATTGTAGTTCTGACTGGGAGATAACAGGAGTCCTCTGTTGACTATAACAGGATATATATTATCAAAATTATTATATTGTCTTGCAGGGTATCAGATCGGGTAAAGTGAGGCTTGGATATGCTTTTGCAGCGCATCTGTTTCAAGTGAAACCCTAAGCTGCAAAAGCATATCCAAGCCTCACTTCTTCCATTTATTTCCTCATATAATAATCAGATATACAAAATTGTATATAGATATTTTGACTATATTACATTATTACACCTGTTAATCTTTAAAATAATTTTTGACCGAGAATTGCTGTACATATTATCTGCAACTTGATTTAAAAACATCTAATGATATAATTAATATAATATTCAGTTAAACTATAAAATTGGAGAAAAGTACAATGGAAAACATAAATGTTAAAGCCGCACCAGAAGCGTTAGGACCGTATTCCCATGCTGTTAAAACCGGAAATTTGGTTTTTTGTTCAGGGCAGACGCCTTTAAACCCGGACACAATGAAAGTTGATGCTACAACAATTGAAGATCAAACCAGGCAGGTATTGGGTAATCTTTCTGCTGTATTGGCAGGTGTCGGGCTAACCCTTAAAAATGTTGTCAAAACAAATGTATATTTAAAAAACATGGATGATTTTGCAGGCATGAATAAAATCTACGAGGAAATGATGCAGGGGAACAAACCTGCCAGAGCAACTATTGAAGTTTCTAAAAACCCTTTGGATGCATTAGTTGAAATAGAATGTATAGCTGAGTTGCACCCATAAAACAAAACCGGATAAGGAAAAATTATGCGCAGAAAGGAAAAAGAAATAAAGGATATTAAAAAAATCGAACAAATTATTATGAGGGCACAGATCTGCCATTTAGCCCTTTCGCTTAATAATATCCCCTATGTCATACCTTTATCCTTTGGTTATAAAGATAAAAAAATTTACTTACATTCTGCAAAGCAAGGAAAAAAGATAGATATCTTAAAGCAAAACAATCAAGTCTGTTTTGAATTTGTCATTGACCATGGACTCATAGAGTCTGAAACAGGCTGTAATTGGGGCATGAAATTTAAAAGTGTTATTGGCTTTGGCAAAGGGTCTTTTATTGAAGATATCAAAAAAAAACAAAAAGCATTAAATATAATTTTGAAAAATTATTCAGATAAGACTTATGTGCTTCCTGAAAAAAATATTAATAATACAATAATAATCAAAATCGATATTGAACAAATAACAGGAAAACAATCAGGCTTTTATGAATAATGGGATGAATATTAAAATTGGAGCGGGAAACGGGATTTGAACCCGCGACTTCAACCTTGGGAAGGTTGCACTCTACCCCTGAGTTACTCCCGCTCATGGGAAAGATTCTACACCTGAACATATCTTTTTGTCAATTAATTTAAGGGGTCTTAAAATAATGTTAAAAATTTCAAACAATATTTCCATACCAGAGAATGAAATAGAAATTTCAGCAATAAGAGCCCAGGGTGCAGGAGGGCAAAATGTTAACAAAGTGTCTTCTGCAATACACTTACGTTTTGATATCAATGCATCTTCTTTACCAGAATTTTACAAAGACCGATTACTAAACTTAAAAGATAACCGGATCAGTAAAAAAGGAGTGATTGTTATAAAGGCTCAACGCTTCAGAACCCAGGACAAGAACAAAGAAGATGCTTTAAGCAGATTAACAAAACTAATAAAAAATAGCGTATTAGTCAAAAAGCCAAGAAAGCCTACCAAAGCTACGAAGAGATCACAAAAAAAACGAGTTGACAGTAAAATTATAAGGGGTAGGATTAAAATATTACGAAAAAATATATCTGAAGAATAGTGAAATCTTAAAAATTGAAAAAATATAATAAAATAACCTGTACCGCACTTGTCATAATAATAGCATACTACTCTATTGGCTTTTCTCAAATTGTTAAAACCGGCACAATAATTTTTAATCCGCAAAAGTATTCTTTTTCTTTATCAATCCCCAAAGGCTGGGTTAGTGATGATCAAAAAGGTATAAAATTGGGGTGGCAAAAGGTTTTTTACCCTGCAATTTTCAACTTTTCAACAAGCCCGATTATTGTATATGGCAAATCAGTGTTGAAATCAGATATAGCTACTATTAAATTACAAACTGAAATTACGATTCAAGAGCATATTAACAATGGCAATTACAATTATAAAATCAAGGCTAAGGATTTTATAAAAATTCCCGGAAATAAAACTTGTAAAATTTTTATATTTTCAGAAGATCAATGGGGCAATTCCGAAGCAATTGCATATATCGAAGAAAAAAATACCATAAATTATATAGTATATAATGCAAGGACAAACAAAGCATTTAACCAATACTTTAATAAATTTAAAAAAATAATAAAAACATATAAAAATAAATATTTACTAAAATAAACCAAACTATATCAGAAGGATGTTTTACCTATGTCAAACGATTATGATGTTTCAGCTATTATATATGATCCTGTGCTGTTTCTCGCACTCAAACCCGTAAGGATTGCTGTAATGCATGAGCTTTCAGACTATAAAAACAAATCAATAATAGACCTGTGTGGCGGGACAGGAAACCAGCTCAAATTATTATCCAAAAATAATTTTACGGATCTCTCTTGCCTGGATCTATCAAAGTCCATGCTGAAAATTGCTGCAAAACACAATAAAAATATAAAAATTTATAACCAGGATGCAACAAAAACAAATTTTGAAAATCAATGCTTTAATATAGTTATTATAAGTTTTGCAATTCATGAAAAAGACAGAGATACCCAGAAAAATTTAATTAAAGAAGCTCACAGATTATTAAAACATAATGGGTTATTATTGATCGTTGATTATATATTTGATAAAAAATCCAATTTCTTTGCAAAAAAAACAATCAGCTTGATTGAGAGAATAGCTGGCAAAGAACATTATAATAATTTCAAAAATTATATTAAAAACAATGGATTATCAAGTTTAATAAAACAGGATAAATTTAAGCTGTCAAAATCCAAAAGAAAACTTATGAACAGCGTAACAATCTCGATATATACAAAACAATAAAAAAATTAAAGATCCTTATTATCAATATCATTGATATATAATATCAATAAAAGGATCTTTAATACTTAAGACGGAAACGATGCAGCATCTATATCTACTGCAACAGAACTTGTTTTCATTAAACTGTTCATTCTGCCCATTGTAACAGGAGCTTTCACCTCAGCAAAAAAACTTAACGATTTTATAAGACCTTTATAATAGGGGATATCTTTTTTCTTTGCTTTTTCAAGCTTGTCTGCTGCGATTGTTGCTCTCCAAAGCAGCATCCACCCCATCATAACATCTCCGGTTGCATCTAAAAACGGATGAGCATTGGCAAATGCGTTAAGAACTTTTTCTGACATTGCAGTCTGTCCCATATGCAATGCAACTTCTGCAAGCTTATTAAAAAGCTCTTCAATCCTGATAGTTTCGGCTTCAATGGATGGAATTTTTTTTGCTTTGGCAATGGTTTTTTGCATTTCTCCAAATAAGTCCATGATTGGCTTGCCTTTTTTAAGCCCGAGTTTTCTTCCAAGCAGATCCATTGCCTGAATACCATTGGTCCCCTCATAAAGCATTGTAATTCTGCAATCCCTTAAAAGCTGGGAAACCGGATATTCTTCAATAAATCCATACCCGCCGAAAATCTGAACCCCCTGGCTGCATATTTCAAAGGCTCGATCAGTTACATACCCTTTGGCAACAGGGGTTAAAACCTCAATAAATCCTTCATATTTTTCTCGTTCTTCATCTGTTTTAGCAATCTTTGCCATATCTGAACAATAATTCACATAATAAAGAATACTTCTCGCGGCTTCTGTAAACACCTTCATTTCAAGAAGCTGTCTCCGAACATCAGGATGATTAATAATTGCAACAGATTTTGCAGCAGGATCCATCATTTCCAATAAATTTTTTCCCTGAACCCTTGTTTTTGCATAATTGACAGCATGGATATATGAAGCTGAAGCACAGGCAAATCCTTGATAGCCTACAAGAAGGCGGGCTTCATTCATCATCAGAAACATGGCTTTCATGCCCTTATTTTCTTCACCAAGCAAAGTCCCGATACATTCGCCTTTACTCCCAAGGGCAAGAGAGCATGTGCTGTTAGCATGGATACCAAGCTTATGCTCAATCCCCGTACACACAACATCATTAAACTCGCCAATAGACCCGTCATCACCAACCCTGAATTTTGGCACCAGAAAAAGGCTTATGCCTTTTGTGCCTTCGGGAGCTCCTTCTATGCGTGCCAGGGTGGGATGTATAATATTGTCAACAAGATCATGCTCCCCACCGGAAATGAAAATCTTCTCACCTTTGATTGAATATGTGCCATCATCATTTTTTGTTGCCGTAGTTGTCAAAGCACCAACATCAGATCCTGCACCAGGTTCGGTCAAAAGCATGGTGCCAGTCCATTCTCCTGAATAAAGTTTCTTTAAATAAAGCTCTTTTTGTTTATCAGTTCCAAAGGCTTCCACAAGCTTGCCTGCACCATGGGTAAGCCCGGCATACATCATAAAAGGATGATTTGCACCATTAAAATATTCATAGGCTGCAGACGAAGCAAGACGCGGCATTCCCTGTCCTCCCCATTCAGGGTCTTCCACCATGGCAAGCCATTCTCCCTCATTTAAAAGCTCAAAAACCCTTTTAAAAGATTCAGGAGTGGTCACCTTACCATTATCAAAAGTGCAACCCTGCTCATCTCCTTCTTTATAAATAGGCAATAATTCTTTGATGGCAAAATTCCTTGCCTCGGAGACAATCAAATCAATTGTTTTTTTATTAAATTCAGCAAAATCTTCACTTTTTTCTGCAAAATCACCTGCCTTAAATTGTTCATGTAAAACAAAGTCAATATCTCTTCTGTCTGCAATTTGCTGTGCCATTTTTCTCTCCCTGCCTTTGTAATTATTAAGGTAATTATTAATCGGAAAATGAATCTTTCCTCATTAAATTTTTCATATTAACTAATGCCTAAAAAATATGATTTCCTTTTCTTTTTGCTATAAAAACAATTTGTTGTATCTTAAGCATCGTTGTTTTGCCCATAAGATTACTAATTTATAAAAAATGAATCTTCATTCATTATACGTTTAATAATTGTAGAGTCAATGATTTTTTTATAGTCTTGGTCTAAAAATTTTATTTAGATGATGCTAAGCTCTGGTCCATATCATCCAGCCGTAGACAGCTGTCAATACAAAAGCATAAACTATAAGGATATAAAACCATTTACCAGAAAATTTTGGGGTTCGTATGGGAGATATATTAAATATCAAAAGAGCTATTAAAAATACATAGAGGATGATCGAAAAAACCCCATGATCAATAAAACCTTCAAACAAAAATACCAGGGAAAAAATAATGATATTATTGTCTAAAGCCAGTCCCATGTAAGTTTTATCATCAATTAAACCAAAAACGTTGAAATAACTCAAACGAATGGCACTTACAGCTACAATAAGAAACGCTCCGGGTAAAAACCATGGATTAAACCTTCCATAGCTCAGGAGAAAAACAGCAGGGAATACTCCAAAGCTTACAATATCTATCAAAGAATCAAGCTGGGCTCCAAATGCTCTATGGTTATTTGTACGCCCTGTCATTTTACGGGCAATGATTCCATCAGCCCAATCAAAGACAACAGCCCACAAAACTCCAATGATTGCTGCGGGAAAATTACTTAAAACAGCAAAGTAAATACCAAGCATTGCACACAGTAAACCTGCAAGAGAGCAAATATTGGGCAGATCTCTGATGAAAAAAAACATTGTGGGTTGCCGGGAGCATTCAGGTTTAGAGTTTTTCATAATTATTATGCCATGGTTTTCAAATCCATTACACTGATTAAAGCTGCAACCAATTTATTATTTTCTGCTTCGGTTCTGCTGGCAATGCGAAGATAGCGGTCAGAGTCAGGCTGGGTTTTACCAGCACAGTCCTTTATGTAAATATTATGTTTAATAAACAATTCTTTAGTTATTTTTAATGCACTCATAGCTTTATCTGGCAAGCGTAAAAAAATAAAATTTGCATCAGGTTTAAAAACATTCATCCCCTTTATATCACAAAGTTTTTTATAGAGGTTGTCTCTGTCTGTCCGAACCTGTTTACAGCTTTTAATAAATTCTTCTTTATAGTCGGGTAAAAGCCGCAGGAACTCTTCTGCAAACCCGTTAATATTCCAAATATGCAAGCCGTCTCTAACAGCTTTTGCAAAATTTTCATTTGCGGTAAGCATATAACCAATTCTGAGTCCGCATATACCAAAAGCTTTACTCATACTTTTAAAAATTGCCACATTGGGATAATCTTTGATTTCATGTTGCAGGCTTAATTGTTCGGGTTTATCTGCAAAGTCTAAAAATGATTCATCAACTATCAGCATGCAATTATGGTTTTTTATTTTTTTTGCAAGTCTGATCAGATCAGTCTTTGGAATCAGCATTGATGTCGGATTGTTTGGTGTTACCACCACAGCGACATCGGCTCTTCTTTTGATGACTTTAGCTGCAAATTTATCAACATCC
>Ga0256845_1002859_pt1 | contig 12138 bp, 9 predicted proteins | sample RiftiametaG_FD_189101 | JGI IMG/M metagenome (GOLD analysis project Ga0256845, IMG submission 189101) | Tube worm associated microbial communities from hydrothermal vent at the East Pacific Rise, Pacific Ocean - Riftia | ecosystem: Host-associated > Annelida > Integument > Unclassified ... | reverse complement strand
AATCACGTTGGGCCCGTTTGCTTATGGTTGTTATTCAGTTTTCAAGGATCGTTTATAACTCACTGTACGAAACAGCACGTCATGCGGTTTAAGTTCCGCGACAAGGTCGACAATTTAATTCGTTTTGAATCTCTTGTCAATAACTTTGTTATTTATTTTTTGCTTTCGATACGAACGGTTGCTCAGCTCTGATGCTTTAAGCTATCAAGTGGCTCCCTGCGTTTCGAAGGTGCGCCAAACTACAAAATTGGCGGGGTCACGTCAAGCATAAAATCCCCTACGGTCGGTTCTTTTTTGACGTAGTGGAAATACGAATTCTTAACTCCCTATAACACCGTTAATCTTCCTTTGTCCATTCTGAAAGAATACCGATAATTTTTTTCGCCTGTATAGCACTGGAAATATTAAATTTTGATTTCATCATATATTCGCCATTACGTTTCTGGTAGCGCCTGATGGTATACATATCTTTTCCATACTCTCCGGAGCCCCTGTCCAGATTGTTGTATTTGTAAAGAATAGTTGTCCAGGCACCTTTAGTCAGAACCTCTTTGCCGGTTTCTTTTACGATAAGAGTTCCATCTTCCTCATAATTAATTGTCAGATCATCTATAGTTGCAGTCATTATTGTTGTCCTCAGCGAGTTAAAATGAATGTCAGTCGGATAGTTTCAATATGTTTTCATGGTTTTGACCATCCGACTGACTATGTAATGTAAGAATGACTGAGAGTAAAGACAAAGATTATGTCACGATTTTTGTGAAATGGTAAATGTGAGCCCATTTCCCGAACCTTCCACCACTATATGATCCCCTGAGACATATTTTTCCTCGAGGAGTTTTAAAGCGAGAGGATCTTCAAGGTTTCTTTGAATTGATCGTTTAAGTGGGCGTGCACCAAATGAAGGATTATATCCGTTTTCAATGAGAAAAAGTTTTGCGCTTTCCCGCACATGTAATGTCAGTTTTTTATCCTCCAGCCTTTCATTGAGCTTATTTAGCTGGATATCGATTATTTCCAGTAAGTCTTCTTTGGAGAGGCTAGCAAATAAAATTGTTTCATCGATTCTGTTGAGGAATTCAGGCTTAAACTGCTGGTGCAAAAGTTCATCAACCTGAGATTGAATCGCTTCGAGATCTTCACCGCTCTCTCCCATTTTCATAATGAGCTGGCTGCCAAGGTTCGACGTCATAATAAACAGGCAGTTTTTAAAATCAACCGTTCGTCCTTTGCCATCGGTCATACGACCATCGTCGAGTACCTGAAGAAGCACATTGAAGACTTCAGGGTGTGCTTTTTCAATTTCATCCAATAGAATGACTGAATATGGTCTTCTACGTACCGCTTCTGTGAGGTAACCTCCTTCATCGTATCCCACATACCCTGGAGGGGCGCCAATAAGTCTTGCAACGGAATGTTTTTCCATAAACTCTGACATATCAATACGGATAGTTGCCTGTTCATCATCAAAGAGAAAGTCCGCCAGTGATTTTGCAAGCTCAGTTTTGCCTACACCCGTTGGACCGAGAAAGATAAATGAGCCAAGAGGCCGATTGGGATCTTGCAATCCGGCCCGGGCCCGTCGAACCGCATTGGATACTGCAACAATGGCCTGCTTTTGACCAACAACACGTTTTGCCAAGATTTTTTCGGCTTGAACCAGCTTGTTTTTTTCGCCATCGAGAAGCCTGTCGACAGGAATACCAGTCCATTTTGCCACAACCAGGGCTATATCTTCAGCATCGACTTCTTCTTTTAACATCATCTGGTTAGCTTGAATTTCCTTGAGCTTTTCATTGGCGTCAGCAAGATCTTTTTCAAGTTGTACTTTTTTGCCATATCTGATTTCAGCCACGAGACTGAAGTCTCCGGCCCTTTCTGCGCGCTGCTCGTCGTTGTGCGCCTCATCGATACTTTCTTTTATTGTACGAATATTCTGGATTGTGTCGCGCTCAAGAGTCCAGTGTGCTTTCATGGAGTTAAGGGTATCGTTTAGATCGGCAAGTTTTTTCTTTAGCGCCTGGAGTCGAGTTTTTGACACGCTGTCTTTTTCTTTCTTTAGAGCCTCTTGTTCAATTTCAAGTTTAATTTTTTGACGTTCGAGTTCATCGATTTCTGTTGGCATTGAATCGATCTCAATGCGTAGATGTGAAGCGGCTTCATCGATCAGGTCAATTGCTTTGTCCGGCAGAAACCTGTCTGAAATATATCTGCTGGACAGTGTAACCGCTGCAATTGTAGCACTGTCCTGAATACGTACTCCGTGGTGTACTTCGTATTTTTCCTTGATGCCGCGAAGAATTGCAATGGTGTCTTCTTCGCTTGGTTCTTGTACGAGGACAGGTTGAAAACGTCGTTCAAGGGCGCTGTCTTTCTCAATATATTTTTTGTATTCATTCAGGGTTGTGGCGCCTATACAGTGCAATTCACCCCTGGCAAGTGCTGGTTTCAACATGTTGGAGGCGTCCATCGAACCTTCTGCTGCGCCGGCTCCAACGAGTGTATGGATCTCATCAATAAAGAGAATTATTTCACCAGTCTTTTCTTCAACTTCCTTGAGAACTGCTTTTAGTCTGTCTTCAAATTCACCTCTGTATTTTGCCCCAGCAACAAGTGCTCCAAGATCTAAGGTAACAACACGTTTATTTGCTAGCGTTGCTGGGATGTCACCGTTGACAATTCTCTGGGCAAGTCCTTCGGCAATTGCTGTTTTTCCGACACCAGGTTCGCCGATAAGGATAGGGTTGTTTTTTGTTCTTCGCGAGAGAACCTGCACGATTCTTCTGATTTCTTCGTCCCTGCCAATAACCGGGTCAATTTTGCCTAGCTTTGCAAGTTGCGTTAAATCCCGACCATACTTTTCAAGCGCCTGGTATTTTTCTTCAGGGTATTGGTCTGTGACTCTGTGATTTCCCCTTAGAAGCGATAAAGCCTGAAGGAATTCCTTTGGTTGTACGCCGCGATTTTTGAGTGTTTGACACAGATCGCTGTCGCAATGTTTAAGGATAGCCAGGAAAAGATGCTCCTGGCTGATGTAGTCGTCCTGCATCTCCTGTGCTATGGAAAATGAACCATCAAATACTCTTTTCAGGTCTTCCGAGGCATAGCTTTGTGATGTTGTAGCACCGGTAACCTGTGAGAGTTTTTCAATGGCAGTGTCACAATCGGCTAACACTACAGAAGGGGTAATACCCATTTTTTGCAAAACGGGCACAACTATTCCATCAGGTTGGGTGAGAATTGCCTTGGCCAGGTGAGCAGCTTCGATTTGCTGATTGTTATTATTCTGAGCGAGCTGCTGTGCAGCTTGAATTGCTTCCTGTGATTTCAATGTAAATTTATCAAATTGCATTTTTCCCTCACAATATCGATCATATTAGCAGGTAACCCGGGCCTTGCTGTGCCTGGGTGTGAGTATCAATTACAGGAGAGAGTAAGGCGTGGAATAGGGCGTGTCAAGTTTTTGACACAGAGAGAAGTAAAAAAAAGGAGCGGCTCCATATTCTGGAGTCACTCCTTAAAATTTCTCAAAATGTTTAATGCGACTTAGAAAAAAGGAAGCAATTCAGTTTTGAAAAATATTTCAGTGGTTCTTTATATATCAACCACAACTGCCTGAAGAACAGGAACCAGAGCTGCATCCGCCACCAGAGTTAAGCGGATTAACAGAAGTAATACCAAATCCCGAGCGAGGCCCTGCATCGACATAGTCGACAGTTATTCCACCGGTCGTTTCAATTAAACTTTCTTCTACAACAAACTTAATTGAATCATTGTTAAAAATTTTATCGTTGTCTTTAGGCTCATCCAGAGCCAATCCCAAAGAGGGGCCTGCTCAGCCACCCTGCATGAGAGCAACGCGTAGGGCAGAATCAATATTATTCTGCTGCATATATTCCTTTAATTTTGTAACAGCCAGATCTGTTACGGTAAACTCAGACATGAAACGCCTCCTTCTGATTTAATAGTAAAACGCCTTCTCTTTTTGAACACAGACTCTTAGTACCTTGAAAATTCATTTCTTATTTTTAAAGAAGGAATTTTGTGAAGGTACTTATACCCCCTTGTGGGGTGTTAGTGTAAGAGAAGCGGCACATTTCGGTTACAAGATAAGGTAAGATTTCAAATAGTCAATCACCCTTTAATCAAAATAATAATTGTTGACCAAATATTCAAGTAATTACTTGAATAGTTTGTACTGAAACCTTGATTTGAGCGGGAAAAGTTCTTTTGTTATTCTTCGAAAGTTGTACAGAGTTTCCCGTGTTTCGCTGAATAGTAATGTTCTTTTCTATAATCTATTGGATATCTTGCCGTTGTATAGTTTATAGTTGATGACATGAACTACTGTGAATGGACAACAAATTTATATCAAGAGGCGACGTTATGAAAAAAATTGTGATATCTACCGGTGGTGGTGATGCACCCGGTTTGAATGCGGTAATTTATTCTGTGGTACATACTTGTTATCGAAAAGGCTGGGAAGTCTACGGCAGCAGAAGTGGGTATGCAGGTTTTCTTGATATTGATGAAATGATTCGCTTAGCTCCAAGAGATGTTGAAGGGATTTATTCTGCAGGTGGAACTATTCTGGGGTCGACGAATAAAGGTAATCCTTTTTCGCGGCCTGTGATGAATCTGGCAGGAGAAGTTCAGATACTTGATATCTCAGATAAGATACTTCGAAATTTTAACAGAATGGGTTTTGATTGTCATATCGCAATTGGTGGTGACGGTAGTCTCGAAATTGCTCATAATTTTGCACTAAAAGGAATGCCGGTGATTGGTGTACCCAAAACTATTGATAATGACCTGAAAAAGACCGACAGAACTTTTGGTTTTGATACAGCTGTCTCGACTGCAACAGAGGCACTGGATAAGCTGCACTCAACGGCTAAATCCCATAGTCGCGTTATGGTGGTTGAAGTTATGGGGCGCGATTCTGGCTGGATTGCGCTCTACTCCGGAATCTCTGGAGGTGCCGATGTTATATTGATTCCGGAGATTCCATTTGATATGGAAGAAGTGTGCGATAAAATTTCTGACAATGAATTGCATGATAAGCATTATTCAATAGTTGTAGTTGCAGAAGGTGCTCAAACGAAAGAAGGGCAGGTTTTCAATAAAGGTAAAGGTGAACTTGGGCGTGATGAAATGATCCTTGGCGGTGTTGGCGAGTGGGTTGCCGCAGAAATCAGAAAACGGACAGAAAAAGATACACGTTCATTAGTGCTTGGTCACCTGCAGCGGGGAGGGTCTCCAACGACTTTCGACAGGTTGCTTGCGTTGAGGTTTGGAGCAGCGGCTGTCAGGCTTGTTGAGGAAAAAGTTTTTGATCATATGGTTGCGTTGAATAACTCGAAAATGGTTGCTGTACCGATTGCCGAAGCTATAAAAATGCGAAAAAAGGTTGATCTTGGCAGTGATAAGGTGCAGACGGCGAGGGATATAGGAATTTGTTTAGGTGATGTGGATCCTCTTGAATTAAAAAATGATTGTTAGCCATCAATAGGGTGCTGGGCAAGGTGCAAAATAACATTTTTACTGAGGCATATCAGCTTTTGTATGATCATTTCGGTCCACAGAACTGGTGGCCGGGTGAGACTGCGTTTGAAGTGATGGTTGGTGCCGTTCTTACTCAGAATACAAATTGGAAAAATGTGGTCAAGGCACTTAATAACTTGAAGGAGGCAGCTTTACTGGATTATTCTTCTCTTTCGCTTCTTGCAGCTGAAGAAATTGCCGGATTTATTCGCCCCTCTGGTTATTATAACCTCAAGGCACAAAGGTTGAAAAACCTGTTAAATATGATTGCGAAGCAGTATGAGGATGATCTGGAAATATTTTTTGCTGATAATTTAAACACCGCCAGAGAAAATCTGTTGGCAGTGAAGGGGGTAGGTCCGGAGACAGCGGATTCAATCTTGTTATATGCCTGCGATGCTCCTGTCTTTGTAATAGATACCTATACACACAGGGTGTTTAGCCGACATAATATGGTGGAGGAAGAGAGCGATTATCAGACAATGCAGGAAAGCTTTATGGAGTCTTTACCTGAAGATGTGCAGTTGTATAACGAATACCATGCACTTATTGTGCGGGTTGCGGGGGCTTACTGTAAAAAAACAAAACCCCTGTGCGAACAATGTCCGTTACAGGGGTTGAATCTATGATGTGATTTTTAACAATTCTCCTGTCATTTCATCAGCTGCCTGAAGAGTTTTCAGGTTGGCCTTGTAGGCATGGCTGTTAATGATCATTTCCGGCAGTTCTGCTCCCGGATCTACATTTGAAAGTTCAACAAGTTCCATGCCTTCACTGGTTTCCTGGTAGACGCTGCTGCCAGGACTGTTGACTTTTTCAACAGTGGCTTTTACTCCCTGCGGTTCTGCACTTGCCAGGATTACCCTGCTTTTTTTGAATCCATCGGTGTTGGCATTGGCCACGTTATTCGCGTTTGATTGAATACGCGTGCCAAAAGCCTGTAGACCGCTGAGGGCGGATTGTACTGCGGATACCATATAGAGCCTCCTTGAAGATATCATCCTATTTCAACTGAGGAATGCAACATTCGCTCCATTGAGGAGTGGAATGACATGGTGTCATTCAAAAACAATGTATAATTAATATATTATCCCATGGAAGCTGGTGTATCTTAATGTTGATACTCTTCTAAAAGGATAAGCTTGTATCGATTTGGTAACTTGAATTACCAAATAATTCTACACGCATTACTGCACAGTTGTATTAATTATGGTGTCAATGAATTCAGTGGCCTCCTCTTCTGTGTACTCTGCTTTTAAAAGAGCATTGCGGTATCTTTCAAGGATCTCTCTTGCTTTCAGCGGATTGTTGTTCTGGGAATGGAGCCGGTAAAGTTGAATTGTCAGTCTTTCTTCCAGATAATTAATCTGCAGTACGCGTTCGAGAAGAGAAATCGCTTCACTCAGTCGCCCTGATTTTGCCATGTGCGTAGACCAGGTTGAAGCCATTTCACTGAGGATGGTGCCCAGCATGTCATTAAAGGTAAGTACCTGTTCACTTCGAAAAGTATCTTCGGGCATAGCGCCTTTCCATAGGGATAATGCGGTGTGAAAGGAGCTGTAAGACTGCCACCAGTCACTATTTTTGCTGCAGGATAAACCGGTTCTGGCAGCTTCAAGAAATTGCATGGCATCGATTTGATAATTGGTAAGACAGAGAATACCTTTTTGTAATGAGAGATAGTTCTTTACTGGTAATGGCAAATGGGGAGCAATAAGTTTTCGGAGTCTCGTCAGTAGAGTATCAAAGCTTTTACGCGCATTTTCTGGTGTGCTTTCCGGCCATAATTCCAGTTGGATTTTCTCTTGAGGAATACGTTGTCCTTTGGCAGTGATAAGAAGACCGAGGAGCTCTCTTTGGAATGGAGTAAGATCCCTTGCACGTAGGACAACTTTACCCTGAATGCTGAGTTCAAAGTTATCGAGGAGGGTAAAATGTAAGAGGGGAAGAGGTTCTCCCTCTTCTGAAAAATTAACATCCAGGCGTTTTCTGGCAAGTGTCTGGGCAAAACTTGTTTCGATATCTCTTTCTACGGCAATGGAGAGAAGTTGCTTCATCATTGCCGGTTCCCATGTCCAGAAATGATTGTAGCCATTGATTTTCATGAGAGAAAGTCCGGCTTCAAGATCCTCGAGAGCGCTTTCTGGTCCATCCATTTGGTGTTTGAGGTAGCTCAAATTGAACAGGGCGCAAATTGTTAAATAGGTGGAAGGAATGGTTTGCGCTATCGATAAACCTTTTTCAAGGGTGATTTTTGCTTCGCTGTATTTCCTGGCCCTGGTGTAAACCGCTCCTGCGATAATATTATGAAATGAAAGGTAGAACGGACCACCTGCTTTTTCACGCTGTTGGGTCGCAGTGGCGATGTTGTCCAGAGCCTGGTCAATATATCCCGTTAAAACAAGGCCAAAGGCCTGCCATTGCAGTAACTGGCTATGCATATGATTGCTTGAAGCTGTTGATGTTATGCCAAGTCCCTTATTCAAAATCTCCAGTGCCTGTTGTGTCTGACCTATCGAAATAAGGTTGCTGCTGCCCCAGACAAAGAGGTACGGGGCGGCAACTGTCTGATTAACGATAGTTTTTGCTATGGATTGCTGGGTTGCTAATTGCTGAATATGAAAGTTTTTATGTTCACCTGCCATGGAAAGATAGCAGAGATTCATTACATTCATTGTCAGCCTGTTGGACTCTCCGACAAGTGGGTCATTAAAAAGGGAAAAGCACGCCTCGGCTTCACGGAGGTACTTTGCTCGATTACCACTCAGGAGTTCGATATATCCCTGAATAAATCTGGTTGAAGCGATAAAGTTTTTTATATTATGACGGGTGGCGAGTGTATTTGCCATGTCGATATAGAGACGACCATTTTCCATATCACAATTGAAAAAACAATACCCGGATGCAAGATTTCGTGCGGTCATGACAATAATTGCTGTGGGGAGGTTTTTTTTGTGTTTTTCAAGGAGTGTTCTGGTTCGTGCCAGGAGTTTTGAGCCTTCTATGTAATCACCGGAAATAACAAAGTGAAAATAAATTGTCTGCGACAGGGCAATCAGTTCACCAACTTCTTCTTCTGCTTCAATAAATTGGGCACGGGCTGCATCAAAAAAAGGCAGGGTCGTCTGGGGGACAAAATCGACTCTCAGCAACCCTGCATAGAGGGTAAGCCAGCTATATTGAAAAAGAGTGTCATCGGGTATCGTTTGCAGGAGAGTGAGGATGGTAAATGTTTTGTTTCTGGCGATCAGCTGCATTCCTTTATCTTGAAGAATTTCTTCCATTTTGTTGAAATCGCCACCATTTTTGTAGCAGGTGAGCGCTTTTTCCGTCAGATCTTTTTCCAGATAATATTGGGCTTCTTTGTTGTAAATATGAGCAATATCTTTTTGGCTCAGCTGTATTCCAGCTCTTTGCTGAAGAAATTCCTGAAAGAAATGGTGAAAACGAAAAACATGTTGTCGGTCATCAAGGCTGTAGATAAAAGAATTATGCCGGGTCATGTTAAGCAGAATCTGCTTGAAATCAGGTATTCCAGTTATTTCAGTTGCAAGGTCGACAGGAATCTCATGCAGAAAGGATAATTCCAGAAAAGCCGTATGTAGGTTTTCCGGAATTCTATCAAAAATTTCATCCTGAAAGTAATCGAGCATATGTCCTGTTCGGGGGGGGGCTGACAACTGTTCTGCCGATGTATCAAACCAAAAATCGGATCGCCCGGAGATGGGATGGCTGGCGAGAATGATACCCATAATCCAGCCGTTTGTTACCTTTTGAATGGAAATGGCGTCCTGCTTACTGATGTCCTTTTTGAGGATGTCTTTATAAAGGCGTTCAATCTCCTGGTTGTCTAGAGCCAGATCTGCTGTATTAAGATAGTTGATAAGGGAACCATTTCGAATTGTTTTTCCCTTTATTTCAAGAGGGTGTCTGGAGATAAAAAGGAAGTGAACCTTTGGTGGTGACGTGTCGAGGAGGTACTCGAGGAGACCGTTTGTTAAAGCACCAAATTCTATGAGATGGAGGTCATCAAAAACCAGATAAATATCTTCCTGGAGGTAGTGGTCGAGATCTGTGAGGAGTATATTGGCACATCGTGATAAATCGAGTGGCCCGACGCCGCCTTCTTTTAAAATACGTGTAAGTTGCGGGGATTCAAAAGAGGGCAAATGTGTAGTGAGGTTGACAAGGAGTGAAGAAAGCAGCAGTATTGGGTCTGAGTCTTCAGGGCCAACCTGGTACCAGATGGCAGTGTAATTATTGTGGTTGAGAAACTGGTACGCAAGCGTTGTTTTACCCTGCCCAGCCTGGGCTTCAATGATAATAACTTTTTTATTATGTTCTTTGTCTGGCAATTTGCTGGTGAGGAGGTCAGATCTAAGTAGTGATTGAGATTGTTCAATGTGCGGGGGATAAAATTTGTTGGATGGTACAAAGTAGTCAGTGGGTGTCTCTTCTGCTTTCATAATTTCACCAATTAATTACTCAATATATCATAAAACATTATCCGGCTTAGCCGGGTTGGATTCTGTGTGAAAAAGAAATTTTTTGCAGATGCCTCTGACGATGTTCGCATCTTTTGAAGTGAGTGTTATACGGTTGAAAAAATTTCTAATAGTGCTCATCCAATGAGCACAGCTCATCTCTTCTATGAAGTCAATTGTATACAGAGATTTTTCGAGGTACGTATACATGCTTTCCAGTTCGAAGGAAGTCGCAAGTTGTGGTGCGGGGATCATGTTTTTTCGGGCGTGGATAATTCCGTATTGCAGTTCATAACAATGGATTGCAACTGCCTGGGCAAGGTTGATTGAAGAAAAATCGGCCGTCGGAATTGCCGAAGTCATCTGACAATATTTGAGATCGTCGTTTGTCAGTCCGCTATCCTCAGGCCCAAAGATAATGGCTACCTGGTTGTTGGCAAGTTGCGGCAGAAGTGCATCGACCATTTCCCTGGGAGTTTGATGAACAAATCTTTGTCGGCCTCTCCTTGCAGTTGTGCCAACCACGATGGAAAAATTAGAGAGGGCGTCTCCGAGGTTACTATGAAGTTCAAGTGTATCTATGAGGTGTGCAGCCTTGTGGGTGGCCATTTTGGCCATGGGTTCTCGTTCTGGTAAGGAATCCCTTACGAGAATGAGACGTTCTATCCCCATGTTCCAGCAAATTCGTGCAGCGGCGCCTATGTTTTCCGTATTTTTGGGCCGCACAAGAACGACTGCAATATGTGAAAGTAACGGAGTTCCAGTGGCCATTTAGTACCTTACTCCTGCAAAGTTGTAATGGAAAACAAGAAACCAAAGAACATATTTTAGAATGGCGCTAACGATCCAGATTTATTCTAAATGATAGTTCAAGTCAAGAAAAAGGAATGAATATAAAGAAAAAGACAGGGCTGGTAGAAGTCATAATGGGTATCTGCCTTACTTCACAGGTTCTATGAAGCAAGGCACTGGGAGTCATTTGTCAGAGCGTATACCCTATTGTGGGGCAAAATTGATTCGTCGTTTGAGACGGTCGATGCCAATGAGTATTACTTGTATGATATCACCTATTTGATAGGTTTTTGCCGATATTTCTCCAATAAAACGAAATCTTTTTTCATCAAATAAGTAGTAGTCGTCGTCCAACAGTTCAATAGCAATGGATCCACTGACATGAAGGTCTTGGATTTCCACAAAAATCGAAAATTCACTGATACCGGAAATTATGGCAGTAAATGATTCGCCAATACGATCTTCCATGTAGATTAGCTTTAATCGGTCATTCATTTCACGTTCCGCATTGACAGCGACTCTCTCACGAGCAGAGAGAAAAGTGGCGTCGTCTTGTGTGGCTGTGGTTGCCTGGAGTTGTTCTTTTTTCTGCGGTGTGTCTTCAATAAACTGGATTAACTGGCGGTGGACAAGAAGATCAGGATAGCGACGAATGGGAGAAGTAAAATGTGTATAATTTGTGGAGGCCAGGCCAAAATGACCAAGATTATTTCTGGTGTAACGGGCCTGCTGCATAGATCGAAGAAGAAGGTTGTTGATGATATAATCGTATTTTGTGGTTTTACATGAAGTCAATAGACGTGCGTACCAGCCAGGGCTGTTATCGAACGGTTCTTTAGTCAGGTCGAGCGATTGAACAAACGCGAGAAAAATTTCAGTTTTTTCAGGAGCAGGTGGCTCGTGTACTCTATACAGTCCCGGCAGGGATTTTTCTGTAAAAAGAGAGGCTGCGGCTTCATTGGCGGCAATCATGAAGTCTTCAATCATAAAATGAGCAAAATTTCTTTCTGCTTTTTTGATTGATTTGACTACTCCTGTCTGGTTTACAGTTATTTCCGCTTCTGACAGGTTGAAATCGATTGACCCGCGTTGTTTTCGTTTTTCCCGCAGGGCAGTTGCCAATTCCTGTGACCATTTCAGTGGTGTGAGAAAAGGTTTATGTTGGCGACGGATCTCTGGATTTTTATCTATGAGGATCTGTCGTACGGTAGTGTAGGTAAAACGGTGTTTGCTGCAGATGATAGATCGTGTAAACCGCTTTTTTAACACTGTTCCAGCGCGATCAAAATCGAGGATGACTGTCAGGGTGAAGCGATCT
>Ga0256845_1002858_pt1 | contig 12139 bp, 7 predicted proteins | sample RiftiametaG_FD_189101 | JGI IMG/M metagenome (GOLD analysis project Ga0256845, IMG submission 189101) | Tube worm associated microbial communities from hydrothermal vent at the East Pacific Rise, Pacific Ocean - Riftia | ecosystem: Host-associated > Annelida > Integument > Unclassified ... | reverse complement strand
CTCTTCTTTAATACCAATGCCGGTATCTTTAATATGCAAAATTGTATATTGATCGTCATTTTCGGCCGAGATAGATATATCGCCCCCGGGCTCGGTAAACTTTATAGCATTGCTTATTAAATTCCTGAATACTGTATTTATGGTTTGCTCATCAATATAGGCAAGTGTTTTTTTATTGCAGTTATTTGTAAATTTTATATTTTTTGTTTCGGCAGAAAGCTTTAACAATAATAAATTAGACTCAATTAAATCATAAAGATTAACATTTTTATGATTAAGAGTTATCCCCTCTTTTTGTTTTTTTGCCCATTTCAACAGGTTGTCTAACAAATCAAACAGGTTATTTGCCGATAACAATATATGGCTGCCGTATGACTTAACTTTATTAAAACCTTTTTTGCTGTCAGAGAGTGAAATAAGCTCGGCAAAGCCTGCTATTGTTGCAAGTGGGTTTTTTATATCGTGTGCTATTATTGAAATTAACCTATCGCGTGTACTTATGGTATCTTTAAGTTTGCTGTTGTTATGTTTTATTACACTGTTTTTTTCTTTAAGCAATTTGTTTTTATGCTCAAGCTTTTTTGAGTAAAACAGTTTGGCTATTAAAAATAACAGTAGCAAAACCGTTGCCACCAACAATCCTATTGTTCTAACTTTTTGACTATAAAGCTGCGATTCTTGCAGTTTTATTTGGGTTTTTTGCAGTTTTATCTCATCAAGTTTTTGTTGCAAACGGTATTTCGATTCAATTTCGGCAGTACTCTTAATTATATCATCCCTCCAAATAGAGTCTCTTAAGTTTAATGCTTTTTGCGATGAATTAAATGCTTTTTTATACTGTTTTTGCTTATCATACAGTTGCGATTTGATATTGTATATTTCAGGAGTTATTGAGACATATCCTATTTCAATTGAGTTATTCAGGCTTTTATCTATATAATACTCGGCACTATCATAATTGTTTAAATTATAATACATATACCCTAAGTTATACATTAACCAAATAGTGTTATATGTTAAATTATGCTTTGTTGCAATTTTTAAGGCAGTGTGATAATAATAAAGCGCAGAGTCAAAATTTTGTTTTTCATCATATAATATTGCAATATTCATAAGAAATATTGACATATTATCATAATCAGATGTCAACTTGCTAATTTTAAGTGCTTTTTTATAATATAACAACGACTTATCAAAATCAAACATCTCAGAGGTAGAGTAAACATTAGCCAAATTGTTTAATGTTGAAGACAACATATTCGTATCCTTAATTTGAATAGCATACTCATATGCTTCTTCAAACTTATTTTTTGCATACTTGATATTGCTTAAATAAAAGAAGTTATTGCCTATTTCATTCTGCACATAATAAAACTTATTTAAAATATTTAATGAATCAAAAATAGCACCTGCTACCGATAAATCTTCGATAGAGCCTTTATAATCGGCACTGTTAGTTTTGCATATACCCGATAATCTTTTGCAGCTGGCATACTCTAACTTTTTGTTGTTGTTTAAAAAATAGTCTTCGCACAATTGAATATTGACAATCCCTTCAATATAATTTTGCTTTGTAATATTAACCCTTGCCTGAAGCAAATGACATAACGCCAAAAGCTCTTCGTCAGTTTGCAACTCCTTATAAGTAAAGCATGAATCTAAATAAAATTGTGCTGAATCAGGTTTTAATTTTAGGCTTTTTGCTTTTTTATACAAGCTCCACAGTACGGTGTTTTTTTTTGCAGGGCTAACACTTGCAACAGCAACATTAATACTACCCAACCAAAGAGCAAATAGAATAAAAACTATATTAATTGTTTTTTCTAACTTCATTTAAATTATTAAAATTTTATAACACAAAAGTTTACCAATATTATCAGTTGCAAAAAAAACGGCTACCGCACAATAGACATTTAACTGTATATTTTAATAATGGTATAATAATTCCCTAATAGAAGAAAAACATAGATATACAACTTTTCTACGATACAAAAGTAAAAAAGGTTATTAAAAAAATTAAAATGAATATAATACATGCATCAGTAAAAAATGTGATATATACTTGTTCAATAGTTCAATAAAGAAAATTCTTAAAGTTGAGTATCCTCGAGAGTCAAATGGTATTACGCCAACTTTATTTCAGCCCAAAAGCTAAAAATCGAATTTCCATTATTTTACCTTTCAATATTCTATACCTACATTTGGGTGTCCAAACTATATGATATGAACAATGCCATATACTATGAGACATACTTCTAAATATACTCATAATTATTGCTTTTTTGTTGTGGGAACAACATCATAAAGGCAATCATGAGAGATTTATCAGGCAAACCCGTAAAACATCTCTGACCACATTCAGAGAATGCGGTTTTTTATAACGCAAATAAAAATTTGACAAAAAATATAGTTTTGTTACAAAGACTACTTAGATTCGCATTCTGATAATATGTAAATCTGAATTATGACAAACCTTATACTCAGCATACTTTCATCAACAGTAATATTAATACTGTTCAAAATAATCGAAAAGCAAAAAATCAGCATCTTCCCTCCCATTGTCATCAATTACATAGCAGCATCAGCCCTTGGCTTTAGCATTAACAATACTGCAACACCAATACATCTCCACACAATTTCGCCGTGGTTTATGTTTTCAATTATTATCGGCATTTTACTTATAGTAAATTTTTATTTTATTGGCAGCTCAACACAAAAAGCAGGCATTGCCATTACCACCGTTTCGGCAAAAATGTCGTTTGTGTTGCCGGTAATATTTAGCTTAATGTTCGATATTAACGACAGTTTTAGCCTAACAAAAGCAATATTGGTACTATTGGCCTTAATTAGCGTGCTACTGGTAATATCGCCATCAAAATACAACATAAACAAACATGGCAGCATTATTTACCCTGTACTGCTATTTTTTGGTTTAGGCTTGTTAGACTCGCTTGTAAAATACTGCCAGTACCACTTTATTGCCACCCCCGAAAGCTCGTCGCTATTTAGTGCAGTAAACTTTACCGTGGCCGGAATAATAGGGCTAACACTTTTACTATTCAGCCAAAAGCATAAACAAGCATTAAAACAGCCAAAAGTTTGGCTCATAGGCATTACGCTTGGCGTGGCAAACCTCGGGTCGATGTATTTTTTAATAAATGCCCTAAACACACTCAAATTCAACAGCTCGCTTATATTTGGCATCAATAATATAGGCATTGTGATACTATCGGTTATTATTGCGTCTATTTTTTATAAAGAGCGGTTTTCAAAAACAAACTGGGTAGGACTGATACTATCACTACTTGTATTACTTGGTATGATTAGAATTTTTATTTAACATGGTAGAAGAGACAGATAAATACAAAACCATTACAAAACCATCGGAAGGTTTTTACAAAGAAAAAGGTAGCAAGTTTTATGCATTTGCCTACCCCGTAACCACAGAGGAGCAAATAAAGGATATTCAGAAAAAACTGCGCAAAAAATACTACGACGCCCGCCACCATGTTTATGCATTTAGGCTTGGCGCCGATTTAAAAAAATACCGCAGCAGCGACGACGGTGAGCCGTCAAACTCATCGGGACCGCCAATATTGGGGCAAATACAATCGAACGGGCTTACAAATATTTTAATTGTGGTAATACGCTATTTTGGGGGCACAAAGCTTGGGATACCAGGGTTAATAAACGCCTACCGCACGGCTGCAGCCGATGCTATTAAAAACAACACCATAACCGAACGGTTTGAGCAAGATGTTTTTACCATCGAATTTGGATACCCTTCGATGAACAGCGTTATGAAAATAATGAAAGAAGAAAACCCAAAACAGAGCAACCAACAGTTCGACAACACATGCAGCATAACAATATCGGTACGCAAACTAAACGGCGATAAACTAAGAGAAAAACTTAAGAAAATTACAGGGTTAACAATTCTAAAAAATTTAAAGAAGTAAACCACAAAGATATAAAAAAGAAAGTGATTTATCCATAGCAAAAAAAGTTCGTAATCTGGACATACTTACTTATATTTACCCAATTTTATTTTATACTTACCAACAAGTTGTAACTAAATGACAACCAATAGTTAGTATAAATAATTAAAGTGCATATTTGTTATGATTTAATGTTTACATCGTTCAAAAAAACAAAGGCTATCAAAAAATAAAAACAAATGAAAAACAGAAGCTTAGTATCTATTAACGACTACACAAAAGATGAGTATTTAGAGATTTTGCGTGTAGCCGCCGAATTTGAAAAAGAACCTGTACAAAACATCTTAGAAGGAAAGGTTGTTGCTACCCTCTTTTTTGAACCATCGACCCGAACAAGGTTGAGTTTTGAAAGTGCAGTAAACCGTTTGGGAGGAAGGATTATCGGATTTACCGATGCATCTTCGTCAAGTGTTAAAAAAGGAGAATCGTTGAAAGATACTATTCTAACGGTATGCAGTTATGCCGATTTAATTATAATGCGAAACCCGCTCGAAGGTAGTGCCCGCTATGCAAGCGAAGTAGCATCGGTGCCAATTATAAATGCAGGCGATGGAGCCAACCAGCACCCTACACAATGCCTGTTAGACTTATACTCAATACAAAAAACACAAGGCACGCTCGAAAACCTCAAAATTGCAATGGTTGGCGATTTAAAATATGGGCGCACGGTACATTCGTTGCTGATGGCAATGTCGCATTTTAACCCAACATTTACATTTATTGCACCCGACGAATTAAAAATGCCCGATGAATACAAAATGCTTCTTGACAAAAAAGGAATTGCATATGAAGAACATACCGATTTGGCAGAAAATATTAAAGACTGCGATATTATTTATATGACACGAGTACAACGCGAGCGTTTTGCCGACCCTTTGGAGTATGAAAAAGTTAAAAACGTATATATACTCAATAACAAAATGCTCGACGGAACAAAAAACAACCTAAAAGTTTTACACCCGCTGCCACGTGTTAACGAAATTAGTACCGATGTTGATACAAACAGCAAAGCATACTATTTTCCGCAAGCACTAAATGGTGTATATACACGCCAAGCCATAATGGCCAAAATATTAGGACTAAAATAAACTACAAACACATGAAAGAAGATAAAAAATTAAGCGTAAGTGCCATTCAAAATGGTACCGTTATTGACCACATACCGGCACAAAGCCTTTTTACCGTTATCTCAATTTTGGGGCTCGATAAGTTAGATGACAACAGAATGACTTTTGGCACTAACTTTAAAAGTGACAGGTTAGGCAAAAAAGCCATTATAAAAGTATCGGGTAAATATTTTGAAGATTTAGAGATTGACAAAATTGCATTGGTGGCTCCAAATGCCAAACTAAATATTATTAAAGAGTACGAGGTTGCCGAAAAACGCGAGGTAAAAGTCCCGCAAGAGATAAAAGCCATTGCAAAGTGTATGAACCCAAAATGTATTACAAACAACGAGGCCATAACCACAAAATTTACTGTAATTGACAAAAATGGCAGCATTTCACTAAAATGCAACTATTGCGAAAAAATTACCGATCAAGAACATCTTGAAATTATAAGATAAAACAGAATACGGGATTAACGGAGAATTGAGATTTTAGATTGGAGATTTGAGAACGGAGATTTTAGATTTAAGATTTTTCTCTGCGCCCCCTGCGCTCTCTGCGGTTAAAAAAAGCAATTAGCGTTAATTAGTGTAATTCGTGGACTATTTTTGAGGAAGAACAGATATTTGAGATTGAGATTAAGGTTGAGATTTTTCTCTGCACCCTTCGCGCTCTCTGCGGTTTGTTTTTTAATTAGTGTTAATTCGTGCAATCAGTGGGCAGTATTTTTGTGGAAGATTTGAGGTTGAGATTGAGGTTAAGGTTGAGATTTTTCTCTGCGTCCTTTGCGGTTAAGTTTTAAAAAGTAATTAGTGCAATTCGTGAACTATTTTTAGTGTCGGTGTTAATTTGTTAATAATTTGAATATAAGATAATAATACTGTTGCTTTTTGTAAAAACACTCACGCCGACACTTTTAGTAGTGCGTTCTCTGTAGTTTGTTTTTTTAATTTGAGAACTATTTAAGGAAGAGTGGAATTTAAAATTTGAAATTTTTCTCTGCGCCCCCTGCGCTCTCTGCGGTTTGTTTTTTAATTAGTGTTAATTCGTGCAATCAGTGGGCAGTATTTTTGTGGAAGATTTGAGGTTGAGGTTAAGGTTGAGGTTAAGGTTGAGATTTTTCTCTGCGTCCTCAGCACCCTCTGCGGTTTTTTCTTTAATCCGCAGATAATAATTTTAAACTATTCAATTACCCTAACAACAATATCATGTGCATTAACATATTTTTGCAAAAGCAACCGTGCATAATCCAAAGCTGGCATTAAATCATCCTTACCCGTGTAGCCGTTTATATTCATAAAAAAGCGTTTGGTATCAAGCCTAATGGCCGTGCGCACCTCGTCGCTGGTTGGTGTTCCAATACCGCCTTTTTCATCACGTAAAATAGGCAAATTATGGATATTCAGTTTTCCTTTTCCGATACCTTCATAATGCTCGCCCTCAGCACCTATCCCCGCCTCAACATTGCCCACCATATAATCAACATCGAAACCCCCGATAGAGTACCCCGTTTTTAGCGACAGTAAATTAATTAAATCAACCAACGTATTTATTTTATACAAACTTTCGCCCTTTACAATACGCCTCATCAAAGCCTCAGCCGACGGACGGTACCTGCCGGGTTTTTTGCCGCATGCCAAATACATATTGCGTGTAGCAGCAATTTGCGGGTTGGTTTTTATAGTTTCAATCGTGTAATTGTCCTTTACCTGCTGCGATGTTTTTTCAATCTCATCCCACAACAGTTTATTAAATTTAGTGTTATCAACCCTGCAAACAATCGTGCCCAATGCCATATTTGGGTTTTTATCTTTTAACAGTTTGCTTATTACTATCTCAAAATTATCCATATCCCAAAAATAGTTATTTGTATTTTAACAGAAAAGGCAAATTCCGTTTATAAGCTGAATAAATAGTGATATATTTATAAATGAGTTGTTATATTTTAGACACCATATTATCTTATATAAATAAAGAAAATTCTTAAAGTTGACCATCTCCTTGGCAGAACCAAAGGGTATTATGTCAACTTTATTTCAGCCCAAAAGCTGAAAATCGAATTTTCATTATTTTACCCTTCTATCAACCAGTAATTGCTGGTTGAGATCTTCCCCTTATTTGTATAATTTCCCCATCTTAATAAAATGAGAAAACATTGCACTTTACTGAACAACAACCCAATAAAAACAGGATACTCATGTAACACCACTCTATATGCGGTAATCACAACCGCTCTTAAAACTTAAACCAAAAAGTAACCCTGCCTACAACATCGGTTCCGTTTTCGATAACAATATTGTTTAAAAAATTATAGTTGGTTACCCAAACATTTGGCATAATATGCACTCCTTTAACCGGCTGGTAATCAATTCCAAATACTGAAAATTCAAGATATTCATTGGTATTGTCAGAGTTTTTAAAAACATCTAATTTCGCAAAACCAAAAAGCTTTTGGTCAATAATTGTACCCCGAGCCATAAATGTTGACCCGTTCATTTTAATATTTTCGCCAACCATTTGGCTTTGTTGCTTTATAAAAGGCTCTATTCCAACCGTTAACTTATCGTTTTGAAAACCAACAAATCCTTTAACAGTAAATTTATCTTCTGAAAATTCCTGTTGCTCATAATCGCCATATAGCTCAAGCAGAAGCCTTTTATTTAACAGCCGTGCATTAACCGAGCCATAAACTTTTTTAAAAATATCGAATTCGGGTTTTTGAGCAGCACCGTTTCCAACCATAAAATTATACCTAACAGTCCCATCGCTAACAATATTACCCGAAAGGGATACTCCAAGGTCGTTCGACAGCCCTTGCTTCCAATAATCCAATATTGTTTTTTCAACGCTGCGGTATCCCCATATTTTTTCGGTAAAGCGCGACCATGTGGGGGTTGATTGTGCACCAATTATCAAATCGGAACCCGAAAATATATTACGCCACCTAACATAGGCATATTTTATATTTACGCTCCTTTTGCCATTTGTTAAAAGGTTATCGTCATTACCTTCAAACATTAACTTTGCTGTAAATTTTTCGCTAAAATTGTATTTATAACCTAAATAAAACCTTCTGATAGAGAAGCCGTTATCGCCTTTGTGCTTTTTATTATACCCCCCTACCCCATTTTCGAGCGTATCGCCTTTTATCATATAATAATAGTCGCCAAAAACTTCTCCCAACACTTTACCATTGGGCTTAAACTCCTCACGCTTTGCCTCTTGCGCATTAATAAAACCTATTGATAACGCCACGCTAAATACTGCTGATAGTAATATTTTTTTCATTTGTTTATAATTTCAATATTAATTATTTGCAATAATAACCTATTTTTTTTGTTACAATAATTAACTTAAAGTAAAATCAATATTAAATTAATGTTAACCCGCCATTTATTTTTGTATAAACAGGTATGTCTATTATGGATAGCCAATTTGTAGCCATTTCTTTTTTAATGATAAGTGGCAGCGGGCATCATCCGGAAGGCGGCAATACATAACAAGTGCCGTAAGTCTAAAATCCAAAAGTCTTGCATCTAATATCTTGCATCAAACATCCTATGTCTTGTGTCTTAAGTCTTGTGTCTTGTGTCTTGCGTCTTGTGTCTTAAGTCTTGTGTCTTGTGTCTTGCGTCTTGTGTCTTGCGTCTTTGCGTCTTTGCATCTAAAATCTAACAGTCTTAATAATTTATCTCTATTTTTTTTGCATAGTTGCGCAAATTTGAAGTAAACCGTACAGTTTTATTATTGGCATCATACTCAGGCTTACCCTGATATTTTTCACCATTAATAATCACTTTTTTTGGTTTTTTATTTATATTATGAATTACAAGCGTAATCATGTTTTCATCAATCTTATTATGTTTTTTTCCTCTTTTGCGTTCAATATTTATAGTAAGAACCTTTTCGCTATTTTTTGCATCAAAATTAATAAACTCAAACAGGCCTTTCTCATAGCTATTTTGTGTTTCGCCATCGTCGTTATATAATTTATAACTTGTTGTCCTTACTTTTTGATCAGCATAAAAGTGCATCTCAAAATTTTTCAGGCTATACTCTTTGGTCTGTTTAGCTTTGGTTAGCATTGGTATAAACGTACCCCCTTTTACATAAACCGGAATATGGTTAATGCCAACATCAGCACTTATTGTTTGCCCTCCATTAAAAACCTTGTTTGTATAAAAATCTGTCCATCCATTACCTTTTGGCAAATAAACCTCCTGCTTTTTTACACCGGCGGCCTTAACCGGCGACACCAAAAACGCATTGCCCCACATGTAGGCATTATCGTAGGTAAGCAGCTGTTTATTCCTATCCTCGATATAAAACAACGGGTACATTAAAGGTTTGCCCGTTTGGTTGTTTTCAAAAGCCATAGTATAAATATAGGGCAACAGCTTATAGCGTAGCTCAATAGCTTTTTTAGCGTGGGCTTTTACCGTATCGTTCTGAAAAACAGGCTCTGACGGAATATGCTCTTGGGCATGAGGCCTGTAAATAGGCTGAAAAACGCCATATTGTAACCAGCGGATATACAACTCGTTATCAATTGTTTCGCCACCTGCAAAGCCCCCCAAATCGCTATGCATGTATGCCAATCCTTGCATTCCCATTTGCAAAGCAATTTCGGGTTGTGGCATTAAACCACCCCAAGTACGGTTAACATCGCCTGTCCAAGGTATAATGCCATACCTTTGCGACCCTGCAAAACCTGCTCGCATAAGTATAAAAGGCCTTTGTAAAGGAAAATCTTTTTTATACCCTTCATAAATCAGCTTTGCCCACTCGTGCCCATATGCATTATGCACCTCGTCGGCCGAGCCGTTTATGTGCTGCAACGCCGAAGGATGCACCTCGGGCTCGCCCAAATCGCCCCACCAGCCGGCAACACCCTCATTGATGAATCCTTTGTAAATATCCCAAAACCATTTGCGGGCATCGGGCTTAAAAACATCAACCAACCCTGTGTTGCCAAAATAAAAATCGTAAGTAAAAGGTTTTCCTGTGGTATCGGTTGCCAAAACCTGTCTGTCAACTGCCTGTTGCCACCTGTTGCTGGTAGTTAAAATAAACGGCTCGGTAACCAAAATGGTTTTTACACCTTTTTGGGCTAATTGGTTTATCATTTTATCGGGTTGCGGAAAGCTGTCGCGATACCAATCCATATTTCCCATTGAACCGAATATCCCTTTCCCGAACCAATAAATATCAATAATTGCGGCCTCAACCGGAATATCGTCATCAAAAAACTTATTAACTGTATTTACAACCTCTTTTTGGCTGTGATACCCGAACCTACTGCTAAAATTACCAAAAGCCCAGCGCGGTGGTAATGGCTGGCGACCTGTCAACAACGTGTATTGATTTGTCAAATCGAACCAATTGCTGCCGGCTATCACATAATAATTCATTGTGCCGCTTACCGTCTCGTACTGCACGGTATTGTCTTTTTTACTGTCTAAATCGAGAAAACCCTTGCTTGCATTATCGAACAAAACTGCATACTGTTTTGATGATATAAACATTGGGAGTGAATAATTCATTAATGCCGAATGGGTTTCGTAACCATAATGCGCCCTATTATACAGTTCAAGGTTATTGCCTCGCCTGTTCATACCCAATACCCTTGCTCCCCCTCCGTAAAGCACCTCGTTGTCATCAATTTTAAAGTTTACTATTTGCGATGAGTCGGTTTTTATATAACCCTTGTTTTCGGTAAAAAGCAATTCGCCATGACGATAAAAGCTAATATTAAAAGGTGATTTGTTTACAAATACTTTTAGGCTTTTCGACTCTATTTTAAGCACCCCCGATTCATTCCTAATTAAAAAATCAACCTTTTCGGGCTTTTCATCAACTGCGTACGAAAAGTTTTTTACTTCGGCACCTTTAGGGTAAAACAGTATATGGAATGCCTTTTTATTAAACGGCACTATTTTGTACACCCCGTCGGATACGGTTACAACTATCTCTCCAACATTTTGTTTGTAACTAATAAACTCTCGCTGCGAATTTTGCGCATTGGCGTTGGCAATAACAACAATGGCTATTGCAAAAAAAATGATTTGTTTCAATATAGGCTGTTTCATTAGTATTAAATGGTGTTAAATTGTTGATTATTAAATATATCCTTTTACATTTGCCACGAATTTATTTCGGGAAGTATTTCATTATTTTAAAGTATCGTATTTACAAAAATAGGTTATTTTAGTATATCTATGGCTTAAAAAACTAATACAAATAAACTTTTTCCAATTTATTTTGTACCTTAACAAAATCAACAATATAACACGTTTATAGTTATATAACCAAATTGTAAAGCTTAATTACAGTGATATCCAATATTTCAGACTTAAAAGTTAAACTGTTTTATTTGGCATCCATTATATCAATTTTGGGACATTCTGTTGATTTGCTATTTCTTGAAAGCCATAAAAACATACTCTTTTATGACTTTTTTACCATATCGCTAACAATTGCAGTGCTTATTCTATTTAAGTATAAACTAATTTCTATAAATTGGGCAAACGGCTTAATAATCTATTCAGCCTCAATAAATATTGCAGCAAGTATATTGGCTGTTGAAGCACAAAATAAATATACATATTTCCTTATATCAGCCTTAATTTACGGGGCTTTGGTTCTTTATGCCGGATTTACATTAAACAAAACCCATGTTTTAGTTTTTGGGACAGGATATATACTATTTTATATTTTTATTGCCTTATACAGTAATAACGAACTCCTTAAAAATGCTGCTCCCTTAATTTTAATTCTTTTAGGAGGTTATTTAATAGGTGTGAATTATCTTGTCAAGTTTTTAGAAAAATACAATATTCACCAAACTGAGCTTATCAACAGCCTTGAACAAAAAAACCAACTGCTTAAAGAACACGGAAGGGAGCTGAATGTGTTGAACAATACAAAAGACAAGCTTTTTTCGGTAATAGGGCACGACTTACGAACACCATCGAATAGTATAATGGGTTTTGCTGAACTTATTGCCATTAAAGCCGAAAAATTAAACAACAA
>Ga0256845_1002857_pt1 | contig 12141 bp, 8 predicted proteins | sample RiftiametaG_FD_189101 | JGI IMG/M metagenome (GOLD analysis project Ga0256845, IMG submission 189101) | Tube worm associated microbial communities from hydrothermal vent at the East Pacific Rise, Pacific Ocean - Riftia | ecosystem: Host-associated > Annelida > Integument > Unclassified ... | reverse complement strand
AAGTTAATGTCTTTTAAAATAAGGATCTTAGATTTGAACAATTACAAAGCAAAATGCCTTTTCTGCAATGGGCAGCTGATTTTAAAAAAAACCTGAAAGCAAGTTTTTCTCTGCTGCAGGTCATGCAACAAAAAATATCCTGAAAACAGGTATAAAGATTTAATGGATGATTATTTTGAAGATCAACTTGCCAATGTCCCGGTTATCAAATTATGATAAAGGATAAGATTTTTTGACAGGATGTTATGGGTTGTAACACCCTGCCAAGAGATTAATGTGACTATTTCTTATGACACTCTCCACATAAAACAGGTCCTTTTTTCACATCAAAATGACACTGCCTGCATCTTTTATGGAAAGCTGATTTCAAAGTAATTTCATTGTCAGTACTGCTTTTCATCCCATGACAATCTGAGCAAGAGTTCTCTTCTGAAGATTCATCTTCAATAAGTTTTCCATCTTCATAAACATGATGACAAAGCGTACAATTGTCTTCCAACTCTGCCATCTCATTGTGCTCATCATGGTCAAATATTGCAGCTGTTCTCTGGGGATTTTCAAAAATCGTATTATCCATTGTTGGATAATCATCTTCATTGGAATATGTAAATAATGCGGTTACCAACAGGAAAGCAGCTATTATTAACAGATATTTTTTCAATTTCATTTTAGGTCACCTTTCTGAAAAACTGTCTTTTCCATCACTTCATAAATAATATCTCCAAAAAATTTAACCTCCATACCCAACTCAAAATGTTCCACAACATCTTCGAGTCCGCTATGACAATTATGACAAGGTGCAATTAAAACCTTTGCACCTGTTGCTTCAAGCTGTCTTGCTTTCTCTTTATTATTATTCATTCTGGTGCCTTTCCAGGGGGGACCACAATTGATCACACCGCCACCAGCTCCACAGCAGTGGTTATGTTCCTTGTTAGGTGTCATATCTATAAAATTCTCACACAATATGTTCACAAGCTCCCTTGCCTTATAATGAAGCCCTCGGCCCCTGGAAACATTGCATGGATCATGGAGAGTAACACTCTCCTTAAATTTCTCTTTAACCTTAATCCTGCCTGACACAAGAAGACCATGGAAAAAATCAATGGCATGGACAAGTTCAAAGGGAGGCATCCTCCAGCTAACCCATCTGTTTCCAACATCATAAACCGATCTAAAGGCATGACCGCATTCGCCCATGACAATTTTTTTCACATGGAGGTTTGCAGCTGCATCATAATGTGCCTGGGCAATGCGCCCGGATATTTCAAAGTCTCCTGTAAACATTGCCATGTTGCTGTTATCCCAACCAGGTGCCGACGGCATTGTCCAGTCTATCCCTGCAGCATGCATAATAGTTGCTGTCTGATAAATAAGTCCTGCCTGGAACTTGGGTTCAGGAGCAATAACAGAATACATTATATCTGCACCATCTTTATCCAGGGGAATTCGTAAATTCTCAAACTCTTCCCTGGCATCCTCTTCCTGCCATTGAAGAGTATCTATCCATTCATCCTCTTTGACCCACATTTGATTCATGGTGGCAGAGTGGGAATTAACTGTATCCTGAATATAAAGCGGAGTGATTTCCAGCTTATGGCATATACGCCTCACAGTCAGCATCATATAGGCAATATCAATGCCAAAAGGGCAGTACATGGCGCATTTTTTACATACATTGCATTCAGTATAGGAGATTCTTACTGCACTCTTTAAAAACTCTTTTGACACCTCTCCTTTTTTCTGAATCATCTCAAGGATGGTTTGTTTTATTTTTGCTGCTGGTGAATACTGGGGTCGCCTATCATTGGATAAAAAGACGCTGCAGGCATCTGCACACAATCCGCATCGCATGCATGTTTCCACATATGCTTTAAAACGTGCGCCGGTCTCTTTTGTTAAGACCTGATTGATAATCTCAGATATTTTTTCTTCTGTAAGTCTTGCCAATCCTTTTTCAATACCATCATCAACAACTTCTCTTGCCATGGTTTCCGGATCTTTTTTCTCCAAATCTTTATCTATTGTATCCTGCATGGATATCTCCTTAAATATTTTTATTACCAATCTTTTGCATGGCGGACATTGCCAAACTCAGAACCAATATAAGCTCTTGTAAACGGTGCCATAAACATATGAAAAAATCGGGTAAAAGGTATTAAAATAATCATGAGCTCGCCTGACAATACATGGGCAATCACCATGAATTTATAAGCAAAAAACTGATGATATGCAAAAAAACCTGTAACAAATGGAAGAGCCACAATCAAAATAAAAATAAAATCTGAAAATTTCGTTAAATATTTCACCTCAGGAACTGCAAATCTCCTGATAATAAAAAACAGTAATGCAAAAATAACAAAAATTGTCAGGATATCAGCAATAGAATCACCAAAAGCCAACCATGACCAGCCCATTGAATCTTCAAGAAGTGTTATGTGGGATAATAGGAAAATTGGTACTAAAAACAGCAGGAGATGGAACAGGTAAGAGACACTCCAAAAAACAGGGCTCTGTCTGGTACTTCGAGGAAGAAAAGGTGTGAGCCATGCAAAAATTGACCTTAAACTATATTTCAGAGACATATATGAGAAAATAAAATTTTCTGTTTTATCAACAAGTCTGTACATGTTATAAAGCCTGAATACGACTCCGACAAAGAATATTAAAAATGAGATCCAGACCATGGGTCCCATTATAAAATTGATAAAAGCATGCATGTTTTGTTCTCTCCTTTATAAAACGTTGTCTATCTTAAGTATTTGCCTTGTATAAATACCGTTTTCAACCGCTTTTAAAAGAATCTTATCATTATCCGGGCTGATTTTCGGCTCAAAGATCATGTCAAAATCTTCTTTATAAACCTTGCCATTCACAATAAGATAAAACCTTCCATCTTTCTCCATCCTTGTGGCAAATATTTTATCATCCAGGCTTATTGCAGGGTACCACAATTTGTCTGCCCTTAAATTCCATGGCTTCCCGTTTACAACAACATCCCAGGATCCACTGTTCTTATAAAGTGCCACAAGGGAATCACCACTATCTGAATAGCAAAGCTCTGATATCATTGTGTCACAGTGGGGACCCCAGATCATATCATCTTCTGCAACACTCCATTTTCCAAAAGAGTCCGAAACAATTGCAGCAATCTTCTTTTTATTGCCATGCACTGACAACTTCCATAGCTGGTCATATTTTTTTTCCCAGAGAGGAGCCTGATCCTTAAACAGAAACCACTTTCCTCCCTGCCTGACAGGAGCAACCAATGCATTACCATTGTCAACAAACTCAGGCTTCCAGGAAAACTGAAAATTCTTTTCCCACGGTTTGTTATCATTGGAAATAGAATAATCAACACGGTTTTTTCTTATGGAGCAGGCAAGTTTATCATTTATGCTGTCAAAGGAGAGATCCCAGATGTTCATAAATTTTTCAGACTGGGCAATGGAATCCACAGCAACAGAAAAAAGCCCTCGGCTGAATCCCTCAATATCACCCTGCCCCATTGGTTCCACCTGGACAATACCTGCTGATATGCCTTTATCACTCAAAACAACACCTGATATATTGTGATAAAGAGTGTCCCAGGCCTTATCATTAACCACAACTCCATATTCACCTTCCTGCTGGATAGCAGCAGCAATAAAAGATCCATCTGAAGAGCATTTTAAATCCCATATGTAATCAAACCTTGTTTCCCAAAAGTTGCCATCCACACAAACAGTCCACTCTTCATCATTTGCGACCAATGCAGCAAGCCTCCCATCTGGTAAATATCTTAAAGACCAGGCTTTTTCTGCTGTCTCTTCCCAAACCTCACCATTTACACAAATGTTAAATTCCATCTCATCACTGTTTACAATTGCGGCAATTTTCTCTCCGTCCGGGCTGACATGGAACTCCTCCACCCAGTTAAACTTGCCTTCCCACTCTTTTACCGGTATATCTTTTTTGTCTGTCTGCCAATCCCAGTTTTTTTCATCTTTCATTGTTTATCTCCGGTTTAATAAAAAATAAATTTTAACAAAGTGATAACAAATGCAATTCAGGTTGTCAAATACAGTTCACTCATTTTGCAACACTATATCGGTTTCAAGTTCAGGGTGCTTACCACGGATACCATCATAAAATTTCCGAATTTTATCCATATCTTTTTTAACGTCTCCTGTGGGAATAAAACAGAGTCCCACATGCACCTCCTTTTTAGTGAAATCCAGCCCCCCACACAATATCGGAACATTTGCAGTGTGCGCAATCCAATAGAACCCTGACCTCCAGTGTTTTCCTCTGCTTCTTGTTCCAGAAGGTCCTATAACAAGAACAAGGGTTTCAGATTTTTCAAACAATTCAGCTGTCCTACTCACAAGATCATGATTGCTTTTTCTGTCAATTGGTATTCCGCCAAAGTATCCCATGATTGATCCAAAAGGTTTTTTAAAAAGTGTGTCTTTGCCCAGCCAGGAGACTTTTAACCGAAGTGAATATGCTGCACCAAACATTAATAAAAAATCCCAGTTACTGGTATGGGGTTCGCCAATCAGAACAAATTTTTTGTCCTTTGGAAGCTCACCTGTTACTCTCCAGCCTGTCAGCCACATTAATAATCTTCCCAGCATACATTTAATCACCCCACAATCAGGAGCGTTGTGAGTATTCACAAATTTTGATTCAAAAAATCTGTTATTGCTATATTTATCCATGTTAAAAATCGACATTAGTACATTGAGTCTATTATATGTTTATACTTTTCATTGACAACCTGTCGTTTTACTTTCATTGTGGGTGTTAACTCACCGGTTTCAATGGAAAAATTGGCAGGAAGAATTCTAAAATATTTAATTGTTTCAAATCTTGCAAGGTTTGCATTAACTTTATTAATATATTTTTGAACAGTTCCAATTATTGTCTCATTTTTTACAGCTTCACCAGGGCCTAATCTGCCAACTCCAATGTGGTCACAAAACCTGGGCAGGCTCTCTTCATCCAAGGCAATCAAACATGTGAGATATTTCCTTCTATCCCCGATAACAACTGCCTGGGAAATGCAAGGGTATCCCTTAATAAGACCTTCAATATTTTGGGGTGCTGTGTTTTTCCCGCCCGATGTAATGATGATATCTTTTTTCCTGTCAGTTATCTCTAAATACCCATCATCATGGAAACAACCGATATCACCTGTATGAAGCCAGCCATCTTTTAAAACCTCTTGGGTCATCTCTTTATCCTTCCAATAACCCATGAAATTATTATCTCCCTTGATAACAATCTCTCCATCGTCAAGAATGCCCACTTCGCATCCTGGCATGGGGGGACCAATTGTACCCGGGACAACTTTGCCAAAGTTCGTTGCATTGGAAATACCTGTACATTCAGTCTGTCCATACACTTCATTTATATCCATGCCCATTGAACCAAAGAATTTTGCCACATCAATGGAGAGGGGAGCTGCTCCGCTTAAATAAAAATGTGTTCTGTCAAGCCCCATTTTCTTTTTAACTTTGGAAAAAACAAGTTTATCTGCAAGGGCCCACTTTTTCTGTTCAATAAAAGGTATTTTTAAATTATTATTTCTGTAAAGTCTGATTTTCTCTCCCACTTTTAAAGCCCAGGTAAACAAAGAGCGTTTGATAAAGGGAGAGGTAGCAACTGAATCTGAAATTGCAGAATGCACTTTTTCATAAAGACGGGGTACTGAAAAAAAAAGAGTTGGTCTGATTTGAGTCAAATCATCTTTAACAGTTTCAATACTTGTTGCAAAGGATACAGTAAATGCAAGGGCAATACCACAACTTATGGTTTGAATTTGCTCAGCAATATGTGACAGCGGAAGAAATGAAATTGTCTCTTCCTCAAATATATTATCATATAGAGTTGATAAACTCCTGGCTTCAAAAATATAATTCTTCTGCAAGGCAATGGTTCCTTTTGGGGGACCAGTTGTACCTGAAGTATAAATAATACCCACCGGAGACTTGGGTGTTAATTTTTTAATGTGATCTTCTAAAAATGATGGAGGGTTATTCTTGATCCAGACTAAACCTTTATTTATAAACTCATCATATTTGATGGTCCCCTTAAAAGGCTCCCCTGACATTAAAACAATCTCAGGCATATTGTTGACCTGATCATGCCAGCTCTCAATCTTTCTCAATTGTCCATGATCTTGTACAATCAACAGGTTAGCTTCACTATGTTCGACAATATGTTTTACCTGGTCTGGAGTACTGTTGGGATAGATCGGAACAAGATACGCTCCAATACTCTGCAGTGCCATGCTGATAAAAAGCCACTCAGGACAATTTGTAGATACAAGACAAACCCTGTCAAGCGGTTTAATCCCATAGCTTAAAAACCCGGCAGCCACATTTTGAACATTATCAAAATAATCATTCCATGAGTATTCTTTCCAGAAACCATTACTCTTTTTCGTCCTGAGGGCAACCCTGTCAGAGCCATATAACTCTCTCTGTTTTAAAAAAATCTCAGGCAGTGTCTCTCCAGGTACCGGCAGGTCATTTAAAGGTTTTCCCTTAATAATTTTTACCATCTTATTATTTATCCATTTCCATTTAAAATAAATACCAAACAATTATCTCATTTCTAAAATGAACATATAATATAATATACAATTTGTAAATTGATTGATTTAATGGTATAAAATAGATTAACTCTGCTTTTAGCTTCGTATTTTCAAGTGCGTGTTGATATCAGTAACTACTTTTTGCTCTGTCTCCTTTTTCTCCTTGGTAGCTGGAGAAAAAATTATTGTTTTCTGTTAATAATAATTTTTTATGAGGGTTTTCTATTATGGTAATCTTGAAACAATCAATTGATCATGAAAAATATGATGCTGTCCTGTTTGACCTGGATGGTGTGGTCACCAAAACAGCAGATACCCATGCAAATGCATGGAAAAACCTTTTTGATGAATACTTGAACAAAAAGAGTACAGCCGACTGCTTTCTTCCCTTTGACCCTGGAGATGATTATTTAAAATATGTTGATGGCAAACCACGCTACAAGGGTGTCCAGGCTTTTCTTGCTTCCAGGAATATTGATATTCCCTATGGCTATGTTGATGATGCTCCAGATCAGGATACCATATGCGGGCTGGGTAATAGAAAAAACCAGCTCTTTTCTGAATTACTGAAAACAGAAGGTGTAAAAGTTTATGACTCGACCATCCATCTGATCAAGCAATTAAGAAAAAACGGGCTGAAAACAGCCATTGTGAGTTCAAGCAAAAATTGCCGTAAAGTTCTGAAGGCTGCTAAAATCGAAGCTTTATTTGATACCAGAGTCGATGGAGTCGTGTCTGCAAAGCTGGGGCTTACAGGCAAGCCTGAACCAGATATTTTTATAGAAGCTGCCAAACAGCTTGATGCTGACCCAGACAGATGTGTGGTAGTAGAGGATGCTCTTTCCGGTGTAGAGGCAGGGAAAAAAGGCGGGTTTGGCATGATCATCGGTGTAAACCGTGCAGACCATGCAGAAGGTCTCAAGCAAAAAGGGGCCCATCTGGTTGTCAGCGATCTTTGTGAAATCACAGCAGGCATACTGGTTAAAAATCTTCCCCAGGCACTGCAATCTTTTTGGAAAATCATGAAATTGATTGATGGCAAAGAGATAGTTGTTTTTCTTGATTACGACAGCATTATTTCGTATATGTCCCCCCTTCCCCAAGGCAATGGATTTTCCAGTGACATAAAAAAAATAGTGACCACCCTTGCAAACCAGTACACAGTTATCATTGTAACCTGTAAAGGGGTGAAGCATTTAAAAGAACAGATCAATATCAGCACCATCTATTATGCTGACTGTAAAAAGTATGAAATCCATGGACCTGACGGGCTTATAATAAAATTAAATAACAGGGATCATGAACTAAAGCAAGCCATGGACAAAGATAAAGGCAAGGCTTTTGTGTGGTTTCTTAAAAAACTGAACCTTATAAGCAGGATTATTCTTCCAATTTTCCTGGGAGACAATGCAAATAACCTCCATGCGTTTGAGGCAATGGGGGAAAACAGTATCGGCATTGTAATAGGGGATGATTTACATAGTTCAAAAGCTTGCTTCAGGCTGGATTCTCCAAATCAAATCAGACGTTTTCTGCTCAAGCTTTCACCCAACCTGCACAAAGGAACCAGCTGGACACACATATATGTAAACTTTGACCCTGAAGATGAAGGCAGAAGAGAAGCGTTATGTGCTCTTGGAAACGGATATTTTGTAACCAGGGGAGCTGCACCAGAGGCAGAGGCTGATGGTATACACTATCCTGGTACTTACCTTGCCGGAGGATATAATCGTCTTAAGACCAAAGTTGCAGGCAAAACCATTGAGAATGAAGATCTTGTTAACATCCCCAACTGGCTGTGCCTAAACTTTTGTATTGATAAAGATGAGTGGTTTAAAATAGAGGATGTAAAAATTCTTTTTTATCGCCAGTATCTCAATATAAAAAAAGGCGTTCTTAACCGTATTATCCGCTTCAGGGATAAAAAAGAGAGGGAGACAATTATTTCTCAACAGACATTTGTCCATGGAGAACAGATGCATCGTGCCGGGCTTAAAATTATTATTACACCTTTGAACTGGGAAGGTGAAATCAAGATATGTTCTGCCCTGGATGGCAAAGTCACAAATAGAGGAGTCAAGCGGTACCAGGCTCTTAATAACAAACATCTTGACCTGGTTGAATCAAGGCATGTTGACAAAAAAAATATGTGTTTAAAAATGCGCACCAATCAATCATGCCTGGACATTGCCATTGGTGCAAGAACAGAAATCTTCCATAAAAATAAAACTGCTGCAATAAAATATGTTCAAACTGCTGAACCCGATGGATATATTGCCAAACACTTTGTTACAAATATCACAAGAGCAGAAGATATTACAGTGGAAAAACTGATCTGTATACATACATCCCGTGACACTGGAATTTCCGAATGTCTGGCAGAGGCTGAAAACACCATTTTAAATGACACCTCAAACTATGACTGCCTGTTGGAGTCCCACGCCACAGCCTGGGGTCTGTTATGGCGCAAATTTGATGTTAAACTGGAACTTGGCAATTGCAATATTGAGCAATACACACAAAAAGTTATTCGCTTATATATTTTCCATTTACTGCAAAGTTCTTCTGTGCATTCCCTGGATATTGATGTGGGAATGCCTGCCCGGGGCTGGCATGGTGAAGGGTATCGAGGACATATATTCTGGGATGAAATGATCATTTTTCCATTCTTGAATTTCCGGGTCCCCCGCATTACAAAGACCTTGCTTATGTATCGTTATCGGCGGCTTCAGGAGGCAAAACATGCAGCAAAAAATGCTGGTTACAATGGTGCAATGTATCCCTGGCAAAGCGGAAGCAACGGTAGAGAAGAGACCCAGCAAGTGCATCTTAATCCTGAGTCAGGTCGCTGGCTTGAAGACAACACCCATCTACAGCGCCATGTAAACAATGCCATTGTTTATAATATCTGGCAGTATTTTCAAATCACACACGACATAGAGTTTTTATCCTTTTACGGAGGAGAGATGATTGTGGAGATTGCCCGATTCTGGGCAAGTATTGCAACCTACACTCCTGAACTTGATCGATATGAAATCTTGCATGTCATGGGACCTGATGAATATCATGACTCTTACCCAAACGCCTGCGAACCAGGGTTAAACAACAATGCCTATACTAATTTAATGGTAATGTTTGTAATGAACCAGGCACTTAACCTGCAGCATGTTATTCCTGAACAGGATTGGGATTATTTAAGGAAAAAACTCAAAATAGAAAATGGAGAGCTTGCTAAATGGAAAAAAATGAGCCGGAGGATGAAAATAGTATTCCAGAAAGATGGTATTATCAGTCAGTTTGAAGGATATGAAGATTTAAAGGAGTTTGACTGGGATGGTTATAAAAAAAAATATGGCAACATCCAGCGCCTGGACAGAATTCTTGAAAAAGAGGGAGACAGTCCTAATAATTATAAACTCTGCAAACAGGCAGATGTTTTAATGCTTTTCTACCTTTTCAGTGCTGAAACTTTAAAAAAAATGTTTAAACATCTTGATTATCCCATTGAAAAAAATTTTATTCAAAAGAATATTAACTATTATCTGAAACGCACCACAAATGGGTCATCACTGGCAATGGTAATCCACTCCTGGATTGAGGCACGTCAGGCAAGGGCACGTTCCTGGAATCTTTTCAGCCGAGCCCTTGAGACTGATATGGTTGACGACCAGGCAAAAAGTACAAAGGAAGGTATTCATCTGGCTGCCATGTCAGGGTGTATTGACATTCTTCAACGGGGCTATGCAGGCATGGAAATAAGAAGTGATATCTTTATCTTAAATCCCCTGCTCCCAAAATCAATCAATCGCATCTGTTTTCACATTCGATACAGGAAGCACTGGCTTGACCTGAAAATCACCCACAAAGAGGTCAGGATTAAAAGCCTGACCAGCAGGGCAAGACCCATTACAATCATGATTAAAGATGAAATAATCAGATTATACCCAGGTAATAAAAGTATTGTAACTATCTGATGATTGCCTCTAAAAAAGGTTGCTTCAAAGGTTTCAAAGGAGTAGAAAAATGAGAAAAAAACTTATCATTGTGTCCAACCGACTGCCACTGGTTATAAACAAGGGCGTGGACGGAAAAATAGAGGTGAAAAAAGGTGCCGGTGGTCTGGTAACAGCCATGACACCAATACTGAAAAGTTGTAATGGCATCTGGATTGGGTGGCCCGGCTATGTGCAGGAGGAAGATAGTGATGGCACCATGTTGTCAGCAATACAGTCAACATGGCCTGGATATAGTGTAGGGTCAGTTATGCTTAATTCAAATGAGTTGAAAAATTATTATGAAGGTTTTTCCAACTCTATTTTATGGCCACTTTTCCATGATTTTACTGGCAAGTGCGTATTTGCTCCGGAATACTGGACAAGTTACCAGATTGTAAATAAAAAATTTGCATTGGAAATTTACCGCAATGCAGAATATCAGGATTTTATCTGGGTCCATGATTATCAATTGATACTTGTTGGAGGGCAATTGCGAAGGATGCAAAAAAAAAGTAACAAGATTGGTTTTTTTCTGCATATCCCTTTTCCTCCTGTTGATACATTTGCAAGATGTCCATGGCGTTTTGAGCTTCTGTCTGCGATGTTGGAGTATGATATTATAGGTTTTCACACAATTCAAAGTAAGCAAAATTTCATTGGATGTATAAAACAGATCATCAAAAATGCAAAAATTGATGCCCAGGTTGCATTTGATGAAACCATAAGTGAATTAAAACTCAACAATAGGATTGTGCGCCTGGGGGTTTTCCCCATCAGCATTGACTTTGATGAGTTTTTCCTTAAATCCTGGGACATGACTATCTATAAAAGATCAAAGGAAATAAGGAGTAATGCCCATGGTGCTAAAATATTATTGGGGGTTGATCGTCTGGATTATACCAAGGGCATACCTGAAAAATTAGAAGCTTATAAAAGATTTTTAACACTGTTCCCCCAATTCCATAAAAGGGTGCATTTTATTCAATTAGTTGTCCCCAGCCGCAGAGAAATAACAGCCTATGCTGACCTGAAACTTAAGATAGAACAACTCGTGGGAGAGATTAACGGCATATTCAGCACAAATGACTGGCTTCCTGTCCAGTATATGTTTAGAAACCTTGACAGGGATGAACTTATATCATTGTACAGGGCGTGCAGTATTGCCTTTATCACACCTTTAAAGGATGGCATGAATCTGGTTGCCAAGGAGTATTGTGCCTGCAATATTGATGAAAAAGGGGTTATAATCCTAAGTGAATTTGCCGGTGCTGCCCACCAGTTCTTCCAGGATGCAATTATTGTGAACCCCCATGACATTGAAGGAACCGCAAGGGCAATTCATAAGGCAGTTATCATGCCCCAGGGGGGGAAAAGCCAGCGGATGCGCAATTTACGGGAAAATGTAAAAACCGAAGACCTCTTCTGGTGGCTCAACTCATTTTTAAAGACAGCAATTGGAGAGGATCTGTCAAACTTTTCCAGATCAGATGGTTATTATCAAAATGAGTCAGTCAGTTGACCCGTGATTTTTATCTGCAACTGATCTGAAACTTATCTTCAACT
>Ga0256845_1002856_pt1 | contig 12144 bp, 10 predicted proteins | sample RiftiametaG_FD_189101 | JGI IMG/M metagenome (GOLD analysis project Ga0256845, IMG submission 189101) | Tube worm associated microbial communities from hydrothermal vent at the East Pacific Rise, Pacific Ocean - Riftia | ecosystem: Host-associated > Annelida > Integument > Unclassified ... | reverse complement strand
AAATAAAAATATTTGTAAATTTAATTTATTAAATACGTCTGGAGTTGTGCAGTTAATATATCCTAACGCAAAGATTGCAGATGAAATTTATTATAATAAAGAAAAGATTTTACCGAATGAGATATATTATTTAAATAAAAATAAAAAATGGAGTTGGCGAGGAGGAATTGGCCAGAATAATAAAAGTATTAAAATTTTAGGAGCAAAAAAAGGTATAAATGGTAAATTCGTTGATATTACCTTAGATAATGAATATAGAAGATGTATTACTGCCAGACAAATAAAGGTGGAAAATTGGCTAGAAGAAATAAAAGATAGTAAATTGTGGCAGAAAGTTTTGTTTAAAAAATTAAAAAAATAAAAATAAAAATAAATTGACCAAATAATTTACAAATGATAAACTTATTGGTGGTTAGTAGGTAATTTTTGTATTTAATATTACAGACTTAATTGTACAGTTATTAATTAAAATAAAATTATGAGAGTAGTTATTTTAGCGGGAGGATCTGGGTCGCGATTGTGGCCAATGAGTCGGTCAGATGTACCTAAGCAATTTTGTAAATTAACTTCTGACAAAACAATGTTGGAGGAGGCTTTGGATAGGTTTAAAGATTATCCAGAAGATAAAAAATTTATTGCTACAACAGCTCAGCTAGCTGGAGAAATAAAAAATATTTTACCAGATTTTCCTGAAAAAAATATTATTATTGAGCCAAGTCGTCGTGACACTGCTCCAGCAATGGGTTTTACTGCTATGAAATTAGGATTACAAGATTTAAATGAACCAATTGTTTTTATTCCTTCTGATCATTATATTGCTCGAGTTGATGAATTTTTAAATTGCATTAAACAAGCGGAAAAAGTTATTAATGAAACAGGAAAATTATTGGATATTGCTATTCTTCCTACGGAGCCAAACACCGCTTTGGGATACACAAAAATAGGAGGCAAAAAAGAGGAGCGAGAGGAAGTAAAATTTTATGAATTCGCTGGGCATAAAGAAAAACCAGATTTTGAAACAGCAAAAAAATATGTAGAATCTGGAGAGTACCTTTGGCATGCTAATTATTATATGTGGTCACCAAAGAAATTTTTAGAAGCTTACAAAGAGTATGCACCAGAAATGTTTAAAATTTTGAAAGACATAGAAAAGGAAATACAAGGAAATAATAATCAAGATAAAATTGCAGAGCTGTATTCTTCGATGGAAAGAGTTTCAATTGATTATGCTATTACAGAAAAAATTAATCCAAGTAACGTGTTAATTATTAAGGGAGAATTTGGCTGGAAAGATATTGGCACTTGGGACACCTTACATGAGAACTTGCTTATGCAGGCTGACGAACGACGAAATTTAGTGAAAGGAGATCGTTTAAATATAGATACTTCTGGCAGTATTATTTATGGAAAAAAGGGGAAAATAATAGCTACGATTGGTATTGATGATATGATTGTTATTGATACGGACGACGCTTTATTAATTTGCCCAAAGTCTAGAGCACAAGATGTGAAGAAAATAATACAAGAACTAAAAGAAAGAGGGGACCAAAGAGTGTAGGCTAGTAATTTAAAAATAAAAAAAATAAAAATTCTCCATAAATCTAGTTTACGGAGAATTTTTGCTTGTTATTGCCAAATAAGATAAAATAAGATAGACTTTAATAAGTATAGGAAGCTCAAAATTTAAGACTTAAAGTAGAAATTTTAAAAATATAAATTAACCTATAAATTAAATACAAATCTTAGCAGGGTAATATTCGTAGATTTGTAGTTGATTTGTAGATTCATAGTAGCATGAAATTATTAGATAAACTATTTGGAAGTGCCGGAGAAAAAGAATTAAAAAACATTCAGGTTTTTGTTGACCAAGTCAATGCTTTGGAGAGCAAGATGAAAGAATTAAAAGATGAAGACTTTCCAAAAAAGACAGAGGAATTCAAGAAAATAATTGCCGAAGCAATAAAGTATAAAAAAGACGAAGATAGAATATTATTAAGTGATGAGGATAAAGAGGTGGAAAAGAAAAATATAGAGAGTGCTTTAGAAAAAATTATGCCTGAAGCCCTAGCTTTAATTAGGGAAGCTGGACGAAGAGTAATTGGAGAGCGAGCTTATGATGTACAATTAATTGGAGCAATCGCTCTGCACCAAGGTAAAATTGCCGAAATGAAAACTGGAGAAGGTAAAACTCTGGCATCTGTTTTAGCGGCTTATTTAAATACTTTAACAGGGCGAGGAGTGCATATTGTTACGGTGAATGATTATCTTTCCAAGCGTGATGCCAACTGGATGGGGGCAATTTTTGATTTTACAGGGCTAACAGTAGCCTGTTTAAATCATGATGTTTCATATAAATACAGTCCAGTAAAAATAGATGAAGATGAGGTAACCGTAGAAATGGAAAATTTGAAAGCCGTTGAACGAAGAGAAGCTTATGAATGTGATGTGCTCTATGGAACAAATAATGAGTTTGGCTTTGATTATCTGCGGGATAATATGGCACCGAGTGCTGATAAAGTAGTTCAGCGTCCGTTGAATTATGCTATTGTTGATGAAGTTGATTCTATTTTAATTGATGAGGCCAGGACACCTTTAATTATTTCTGCTCCTGATGATGAATCTGGCGCAATGTATCAGCAATTTGCTAGCATTGTTCCACAGTTAGTAGAAAACGATGATTATAATGTTGATGAAAAATTGAAAAGTGTTACCTTAACACAAAAAGGAATTGATAATGTTGAAAAAATTCTAGGCATTGGAAATATTTATGAAGCAGGAAAAATTTCTTATGTCCATCATCTAGAACAAGCCTTAAAGGCTAATGTTTTATTTCAGAGAGATAAAGATTATGTTGTTAAAGATAATGAAATTGTGATTGTAGATGAATTCACTGGAAGAATGATGCCTGGACGTCGCTATAGCGAGGGGTTACATCAGGCTTTAGAGGCTAAAGAAAGTGTTCAAGTACAAAGAGAATCTAGGACTCTAGCCACAATTACTTTTCAAAATTATTTCAGAATTTACAATAAACTTTCTGGTATGACGGGAACAGCTTTGTCATCTGCTGAGGAATTACATAAGGTGTATAAATTAGAAGTATTAGAAATTCCAACTAATCGTCCAATGATTAGAAATGACAAACGAGATATTGTTTATAAAAATGAAAAGGGAAAAATGGAGGCAATTGTGAAACATATTAAAGAGTTGCACAAACAAGGTCGACCAGTGTTAGTAGGTACAATTGCTATTGAAAAATCTGAGCAATTATCAACTTTATTAGGAAGAGCCGGTGTTGAGCATGAAGTTTTAAATGCAAAGAATCACGAAAGAGAGGCTCAAATTATTGCTAAAGCAGGACATTATGGGAGTGTAACAATTGCTACAAATATGGCTGGTAGAGGAACAGATATTAAATTGGATGATAAAGCTAAAGAAGTAGGCGGCTTAGCTATTGTTGGCTCAGAAAGACATGAAGCTCGTCGAATTGATGAACAGTTGAGGGGTCGAGCTGGTAGGCAAGGAGATCCAGGAAGTAGTCAATTTTTTGTATCTTTAGAAGATGAGTTAATGAGAAGATTTGGTGGAGATAAAATGAAAAGTATTATGGAAAAATTGGGTTTGCCAGATGATCAACCAATAGAAAATAAAATGATTTCTAAATCTATTGAATCAGCTCAGGGAAAAATTGAAGGATTTAATTTTGATATGCGTAAGCGAGTGTTGGAATATGACGATGTAATGAATAAGCAAAGAGAAACAATCTATAAAAAACGTTTGAGTATTTTACAAAAAGAAGATATTTCTAAAGAAATTCAACAACTATTTGAAGAAGATGTTGTAAGTTTAACTCAGGCTTTGACAGCGGGTGATGACGAGGATAAATGGGATACGAAAGAATTAGCAGAAGAATTAAATGCAATTATTGGTGAAAATAAAAGTTTGGTAAAAAAAGCCTTAGATGAATTGATAAAAGAAGATAAAATAGTAAAAGATAAGCGTGAAAGTATTGAGAAATTTTTAAAAGATAAAGTTTTTAGTTCTTATGAGAAGAAAGAATTAGAGGCTGGGAAAGAAGTTCTGCAAGCAGTTATTAAAAATGTTTATCTGCAAACTATAGATAATTTTTGGATGGATCATTTAGAACATATGGATCATATCCGTGAAGGAATTGGCTTTCAGGGTTATGCTCAACAAGACCCATTAATTGCTTATAAAAAAGAGGCTTTTGGAGTTTTTCGAGCTTTATTAAGTAATATTAATCGTTCTGTAATAACGGCAATTTTCAAAGTAGATACTACTCCACATGAATATACACAGGCAATGACTGTTAATAATAACCTTAATTATAGTGGAGGAGAAGAGACAAGTGGATTTAGTATGTTAAATGCTGAACAGATAAATAATATTGCTGAAGGAGGTCAAGCTGGTGGGCAGAGTATTTCAAATTCTGGTGGCGGGAAAGAAGCGGAAGTACCAAAGCCAATTGTAAATAAAAATAAAGAAGTTGGACGAAATGATAGATGTCCTTGTGGCAGTGGTAAAAAATATAAAAAATGTTGTGGAAGAAATTAGTTAGAGGTTAAAAATCTATAATGCAAAAAGTTGCTAGCCTAAATTGGTAGTTAGTTCAAACGGTTTAGAAACTAAATATTAGCTTTTTATCATATAAAAAAGTATCGCTTAAAGTATTATTATGTTAAAATATTAGTATGCTAATATTTTAAAGTGCTAGTATATTCAGATGAAAAAGAAAATACAAAAAGTTAAAAAGAAAATTGTTAATAGTGTACATATTATTAAAATGGTTTTAATGACAGCTATTATTATTTCTGTGGGAAGTTTAATATTTAACACAGAATTGGTTAGATTATTTTCTAAAGTGCATAAAATATTTGAATCTACTAAACAAATAGATAAAGATTTAGAATTTAAAATTAAAAAGATTACAAAAGATTATCCTATTGAGGCTATGGCTACAGAAATTGCTAAACAAGATGAAGAAGTTGCAGCGTTTTTAGTAGCTATTGCTAAAAAAGAGAGTGGTTGGGGAAATTATACTCCAAAATACAAAGGTAAAGAGTGCTATAATTATTGGGGGTTTAGGAGGAAGAGATTATTAATGGGATCTGGTGGGCATACTTGTTTTGATAATCCAGTAGATGCGGTGAATACTGTTGCTAATAGAATAGAAGATTTGATTGCTAAAGGAATTGATACTCCACGAGAGATGGTTATTTGGAAGTGTGGCTCACGGTGTAGTAGTGATAGAGGGGCAAGAAAATGGATTGCAGATGTGAGATTTTACTATAATAAAATGACGGAGTAACTATATGAAATTACAAATTGAATATGAATCTATAAATATTTGATTATATTAAACTCTCTTAATTCGAAGGTTAGCAGTTGATTTATAAATTCGTGGCTTAAAATGTTAAGTAATTTTTAAAACAGAAACAATGAATAAAGTTGATCCAGAGAATAGTCCCCAAGTTGGAATTGGTGTAATGATTTTATAAGATGGCAAGGTGTTGTTGACAGCTGAAACAAAAAAAAGAGATCCCTCTGTAATAAAAAAGGAGATAGGGTTGCATCCTTTTGTTATTCAAAAAACAATAGGCAATCTTAATAAATTTTCCCCAATAAAAATAAAACAAATTTATCAAATGATTGCCGAAATAGACCGAAGAACAAAAACCGGTGAAATGGAAATGAATAAAGCAATCGATTGGTTGATTGTTAGGATATAAAAAACGATTTACGATTTATGATTTACGATTTATGAATCAAGACGCGGCTTTGCCGCGTCTTCTTAAATCTTAAATCTTAAATTACTTTAAAAGCACTAAGTTTTCATTTACTAAATACCAAATACCAAATACCACCACCCTAAACGCCTACCTATCGGCGAGGCAGGGGTAATCAGTCTAGACGACTGAAATACTAGATACCAAATACAAGATACTAAATACCAGTGTTAGTTTGCATTTTTCTTCTCAAAATGGTATAAATAAAGGGAAAGTAACCGCGAATCTACGAATTCATTACAAATCTACAAATAGTTATTTGTGAATAATTATTTTAGTATTTGTAAATTTGTAGCAGATTTGTAGATTCGCGGTAGATATTAAAACTTAAATTTTAAAACTATGAAATATATCCCAACTATCGGAATGGAAATACACGTTGAACTAGCAACAGAAACTAAAATGTTTTGTGGTTGTAAAAATGGAATGGGGTTAGAGAAGGAGCCAAACAAAAATATTTGCCCAGTTTGCACTGGTCAGCCCGGAGCAACGCCAGTTCCAAATGAACAGGCCATAGAATTTACAGCTAAGGCTGGATTAGCTTTGGAGTGTACAATTTCTCCCGAGTCGAAATTTGATCGAAAAAATTATTTCTATCCTGACTTACCAAAGGGGTACCAAATCTCTCAGTTTGATTTGCCAATTTGTCGTGATGGAAAAATTAAAATAAGAGTAAGAAAAGACGGAGAAGAGAAAGGAAACAATCAAGCAAAAACTTATGGTAAAACGGTGGGTATTCACAGAATTCACCTTGAGGAAGATACCGCCAAATTGACACATAGCCCTAGCGGAGATAGTCTTGTTGACTTTAATCGCTCTAGCGTACCGTTAATGGAGCTTGTTACCGAGCCAGACCTTATATCATCTGCCGAAGCTAAAAAGTTTTGTGAAGAACTACAAATGGTTTTTAGATACGTAGGGATTTCACCGGCTGACATGGAAAAAGGTCAAATGCGTTGCGAGGCGAATATATCTTTACACAAAGAGGGTGAGGATATTTTAGCAGGAACAAAAGTAGAATTAAAAAATATTAATTCTTTTCGAGCTATCGAAAAAGGAATTGAATATGAGATTGAAAGACAAACAGAAATGCTGGACAATGGTGAGGAGATTGTGCAGGAGACAAGAGGTTGGGATGAAAACAAGGGAGAAACTTTTAGCCAACGAAAAAAAGAGAATGCTGATGATTATAGATATTTTCCAGACCCAGATTTACAACCGTTTACTTTTGAAAAAGAATATTTACAAGAATTGATGAATAAACTGCCAGAGCTTCCTCGAGAGCGACGAACAAGACTGCAGGAGGAATATGATTTACTTCCGGAAAATATTGAAACATTGGTTGTTAATAAAGATTTAGGAAATTATTTTGAGGAAATAGCCTCAGAGCTAACCAATTGGATAGCAGAGGAGGGTGGAAAGATAGATGAAAAAATTAAAACCAAAGTGTATCGTTTAGCAAATAGTTATCTAATTACAAATTTAGCCAAATTAGTAAGTGACAACGAAAGTAATGTAAAAGATGTAAAAATAACAGCAGAGAATTTTGCCGAACTAATAAAAATGATTCACCTGGGAGAAATTAATTCTTCCGCCGCTCAAACTATTTTAGAAGAAATGTTCAAGACTGGTGGCGACCCATCGCACATTGCTGAAGAAAAAGATTTAGGACAAGTTTCCGACACAGGAGAATTGGATGGCATAGTAGATAAAATTTTAGCAGATAATCCATCAGCTGTAGAGGACTTCAAGGACGGAAAAGAAAATTCTATAAAATTCCTCATGGGACAAGTCATGGCCGCGACCAAAGGTAAAGCCAATCCACCAATGGTAATGGAGATGTTAAAAAATAAAATGGAGTAAGAAAATAAATATGCCAGATGAATTAATAGATATTTACGATGAGAACAATAAATTTCTGGGAATTTCTAGAATGAAGAGTGAAGCACATCAAAATGGACTGTGGCATCGAGCGGCGCATGTTTGGGAGTATTGGAAAAAAGTTTCTGCAGAAATTAAAAAACGAGTTAACTAAGATTATATGAAAGCATCTAAGAATAATAAAAAACAGCTAATAATTAGGAATTCTACGGCGGAATTTTTAATGTTTACGGCTGATAATCGGCAAGATGGGATTGAAGTGCGTTTTGAAGATGAAACTGTTTGGTTGTCACAAAAAATGTTGGCAGAGCTTTTTGGTGTGCAACAGCCAGCTATTGCTAAACATTTAAAAAATATTTTTGATTCTAACGAGCTAGAAGAAAAAGTAGTTCATTCCATTTTAGAATATACTGCTTCTGATGGTAAAAAATACAAAACAAAGTTTTATAATTTAGATGCAATTATTGCTGTTGGTTATCGTGTGAACTCAAAACGAGCTACACAATTTCGTATTTGGGCGACAGGTATTTTGCGAGATTTTGCAATCAAGGGTTACGTGTTGGATAGAAAAAGGTTAGAGAACGGAACTTATCTAGGAGAGAATTATTATGAAAGATTACTTGAAGAGATTAGAGAAATAAGACTAAGCGAACGTAAGTTTTATCAAAAAGTTGCTGATATTTATGCAACTAGCCTAGACTACGACAAGAGTTCTAAAGCAACTAAAGATTTTTTTGCTACTGTTCAAAATAAATTACACTTTGCAGTTGTCGGTAAAACGGCAGCAGAAATTATCGCTGAGCGAGCGGATAATGAAAAAGAAAAAATGGGATTAACTTCCTGGGAGAAATCTCCAGATGGTAAGATTTTAAAATCTGATGTAAGTGTTGCTAAAAATTATTTAACAAAAAAAGAAATAAATTCACTTGGTCGTTTGGTAAATGCTTTTTTAGATTTGGCCGAGGAAAGAGCTATAAGAAAAATTCCGATGACCATGGAAGATTGGAAAAAACGATTAGATAAATTTTTAGAATTTGACGATTGGAATATTTTAATAGGTAAAGGAAAAATTTCAGCAGATGATGCAAAAAGTCTAGCGGAGAGCGAATGGGAGAAATATAGAATTGTTCAGGATAAATTGTATAGATCAGATTTTGATAGGGAGATTTTAAAGAAATTAAAATAATAATTAAATTTAAAAATATGTACGATTTAATTTCACAAATTGCAATATTTATTTTAGGAGCAGGTTCTATTATTTTAGTTGCTAAAAAGAATAAATGGGGATTTGTTTTGGGACTGGCTTCGCAGCCATTTTGGTTTATTACAGCAATAGTAAATCACCAGGGGGGGGGTATTATTGGTAAGTTTTATTTATACCGCTAGTTGGTGTTTTGGTATTTATGAATGGTTTTTTAAAGATAAAAATAAAGACAAAGATAATAATAATTAACTCGTTAGTTACTAAAAACAATGAAATCATCAGAAATCAGAAAAAAGTATTTAGACTTTATGGAGGAACGAGGGCATAAAATTGTTGCCTCTGCTTCAATACTTCCAGAAAATGACCCCACAACACTTTTTACAGGCAGTGGGATGCAGCCTATGGTACCTTATCTACTTGGAGAAAAATATCCAGGTGGAGAAACTAGAATTGCCAATTCACAAAAATGTTTCCGCAGTGGTGACATTGAAGAAGTGGGAGATAATAGGCACACAACATTTTTTGAAATGTTAGGCAACTGGTCATTGGGAGACTATTTTAAAAAAGAGCAAATTGAATGGATGTTTGAATTTTTAACCAAGGACTTAAAATTGGATCCTAAAAGGATTTACGTTTCTGTTTACAGGGGTAATGAAAAATTAGATTTACCCAAGGAAGATGAAGCAGTTAAATTGTGGCAAGCACAATTTAACACCGTTGGAATTAAAGCTGAAACAGTAGATTTAATCGATTTACAGCGGAGTGGAGCTGACTTGAAAGGAGTTTGTTTGGTAGAGCAAGATGATAACCGTATTTTTTACTATCCAGATTCGGAGAATTGGTGGTCACGAGTTGGCGCACCAAATAAAATGCCAGAAGGAGAACCTGGTGGTCCAGACTCAGAAATGTTTTGGGATTTTGGTTCAGAGCATAAAATGCATGAAAATTCAGAGTGGAAAAATCAGCCTTGTCACCCAGCCTGTGATTGTGGTCGATTTTTAGAAATTGGAAATAACGTATTTATGCAGTACAAAAAAACCAAGGATGGTTTTGAAGAATTAGATAATAAGAATATTGATTTTGGGGGAGGTTTAGAAAGACTAACAGCTGCAGCTTTAGACACCCCAGACGTATTTTTAACAGATCTATTCGAATCGCCTAGAAAGAGACTCGAAGAAATAAGTGGAAAAAAGTATGAATTTATGAGGGATGAGCGCGGGAAAGGTTTTGCCTCAAAGAGGACTGGAGCGATAGCGGAAGGACGGGAGAGGCAGAACCTTGAGGAGCGCGGAACGACCTCTGCAGATGAGGGTATTAAACGATCCTTTCGAGTAATTCTAGACCATATCAAAGGTGCAACATTTTTGATAAATGATGGTGCAGAGCCTTCAAATAAAGATCAGGGTTATTTCACACGTCGATTAATTCGTCGAGCAGTACGATTCGGACATCAATTGGGGATTGAAAAGAATTTTACAAAAGAGATTGCGGAGAGTGTAATTGAAACTTACGGAGACTATTACCTTGAGTTGAAAGAGAATCAAGATAAAATTTTGAGAGTGATTGAGGAGGAGGAGGTTAAATTTAAAAAGACTCTAGTAAAAGGATTAAAAGAATTTGAGAAGTTTTTTGTAAGTTGGGTGGGGGATGATGGTAATGACGTGGATTGGATTTTAGAAGATGGGACAGAATCAAAATGGAAGACGGCAGATACAATTTCAGGAAAAGTTGCATTCGATTTATTTCAAACCTATGGATTTCCAATTGAAATGACAGAGGAAATAGCAAATGAAAAAGGTTTAAAGGTAAATTTAAAAGAATTTAATGAAGAGTTACAGAAACATAAAGATTTATCACGAACGGCCAGTGCTGGAAAATTTAAAGGTGGCTTAGCAGGAAGTGATGACATTACAATCCAATTGCATACCATAGCACATTTAATGTTGGCGGGACTTAGAAAGGTATTAGGTGAAGAAGTGATGCAGAAAGGTTCTAATATTACACCAGAGCGAATTCGTTTCGATTTTTCTTTTGACCGAGCAATGACCGACGAAGAAAAACAGGCAGTAGAAAAATTTGTTAATGATGCTTTAGCGTCAGGAGCGAAGGTGGATTTAACAGAGATGCCAAAACAACAAGCAATAGACGACGGTGTAACCGGCGCCTTCTGGGAAAAATATCCCGACCAAGTAAAGGTTTATACTATTACCACTCCCGATGGCATAACTTATTCACGAGAACTCTGCGGCGGTCCGCATATTAAAAAACTTTCAGAAGTGAAGGGAATATTCAAGATTAAAAAAGAGAAATCTAGTTCAGCTGGTGTTAGGAGGATTAAGGCAATAATTGAATAGTTACTGGAAGACTTAAGGTCTAGAATTTACGATTTAAGAAAATAATAAAATGGAAAAAGCAAAGCTTGATAGCGTTAAACAATCAGCTGATCAAATATTAAAAGAGGCCTCATTTTCACCGGAGGATGAGGGGTATGAGGTATTATTAGTAGTGTTTGATGCGATATATAAAATGCCCATGACACAGGTATCTGATATGGGTGACGCTGTAAAGCAAAAATTTGTAAAATTGCCAAATGGTGATAAGGCATGGAGATATACTAGACGTGTAATCAAGACAAAAGGAAAGGATGATGATGAGTATCGTTGGCCACGAGCAGAAGAAAATGAACGAGCTTCTTTTCTTTCTCCTCAAGAAAGAATAGGAATTACAATTGCTAAACGTAAAGATGGAACGCTATGTTTGATTCCGCTAAATAGAGATATAGCAGATGTTATAAAAATAAAAGAATATTTTGACAAGCAGGGATATGGTAGGTAAAGAAAGTAATTAATATTATGAAAAGCAACAATCTCACAATCAAAGATGAACTGACAGAATTTTTGCTTTATACAGCGCCGGGTGGTGATGTTAAAGTGGAAGCGTTTTTGCATAGGGAAAATATTTGGTTGTCGCAAAAAAGAATGGGAGAATTGTTTAATGTTGGTATTCCTGCTATTTCCAAGCATTTAAATAATATTTTTGAAAGTGGTGAATTAGACGAAGAAGTGGTTGTTTCCATTTTGGAAATACCCACTCAACACGGTGCCATTAAAGGGAAAACACAAAATATAAAAACAAAATTTTACAATTTAGATGCAATTTTATCGGTTGGTTATCGAGTAAATTCACTTCAGGCCACTCAGTTTAGAGTTTGGGCGAGTAAAATTTTGAAAGAATATATTATCAAAGGATTTACAA
>Ga0256845_1002855_pt1 | contig 12146 bp, 8 predicted proteins | sample RiftiametaG_FD_189101 | JGI IMG/M metagenome (GOLD analysis project Ga0256845, IMG submission 189101) | Tube worm associated microbial communities from hydrothermal vent at the East Pacific Rise, Pacific Ocean - Riftia | ecosystem: Host-associated > Annelida > Integument > Unclassified ... | reverse complement strand
GGCGACGCGGAGAGCGGGCGACGCGGTGGCTATGGTATGCGTACTGAGCTTCTCAGGCATCGATGACAGACCTCCCACAAGCACCCCGGGCGGTGACCGAAGCGATCGTCGAGTTGATCCGCGAGATGCTTCCAGATGGCGAACAACGCCTCGGGTACGAGCGAGAGATCGCCCGCGGCGGTATCGGAGCGATCGGCATTGCGGTCGACCGAGCGTTGCATCGGCACGTGGCGATGAAGACCTTGCACGCGCGCACCTACGACGAGCCGATTCTCGTTCGCGGATTTATCCGGGAGGCGCAGATCACGGGTCAGCTAAACCACCCGAACATCGTGCCGGTGCACGACTTTGGTGTCGATCAGAGCGGGCAGCTCTTTTTCACGATGAGGTTGGTCGAGGGCGCGAGCCTGAAAAAAATCCTCAAGGATGCGCGCAGCGGTAGCGACTACGGCTACTCCTACTCCTACGATCGGCTCCTCAACAGTATTGAAATCCTCCTAAAGGTTTGCGACGCCCTCTCGTTTGCCCACAGCCGCGGCGTGATCCACTGCGATATCAAGGCGGAGAACATCATGGTCGGCGACTTTGGCGAGGTCTACCTGATGGATTGGGGCGGTGCTCAGCTCCTGCCCGAGCCTGCGAGCAGTGAGACGAGCCGGGTAAAAAATGTGCTCGCGGAGCTGCCCGGGGTGGATACAGAGGGCATGGTCTTTGGCACGCCTGCATACATGGCGCCGGAGCAGGCCTTGGGCCACCGCTCAAAGCTGGACGAGCGCTCCGATATTTTTTCGGTCGGTGCGATCCTCTACGAAGTCATCTGCGGGCGTGCTCCCTACCGTGCGGGCAATAATATCGAATCGTTGCGTCTCGCCCAGCGCTGGGAGATAGCGCCGCTCGACGATCTTATCGATCGCGCTGTGGTGCCGCGCGAGTTGGTCAGGATCGCGATGAAGGCGATGGCCAAGGATCCTAACGATCGCTACGGGTCGATCGAGGCGATGAAGCTCGACCTCATCCGCCTCGTGCGTGGGGGCTCGTCGTTCCCGACCCGCAACTACGGTCGAGATGAGCTGATCATCCGCGAAGGCGAACTCGGTGATGCTGCCTACATCATCGCTTCGGGCAGGGTCGAAGCCTTTAAGATCATCGACGGCGAGCGGGTCTCCCTGCGGAAGATGGGCCCCGGAGAGGTCTTTGGTGAGATGGCGATCTTCGCCTCCTCAAACCGAAGCGCCAGCGTGATCGCCTGCGAAGATACGGCCTTGGTCATGGTGACCAGCGATGTCATCCAGCACGAGATGAACTCGATGAAGCCGTGGATGGGGGCCTTTATCCGCGCTCTTGCGACTCGCTTTGCCGGCGCTGAGCGGGCCTTAATAAAGCGCACTCGGAGCTCGCCGCTCGCGGCTTCTTCCAGGTCCGCGCCTGAGGTCTGCGAGAGCATTGTCATCGACCTAAATGATCTCGGCCAAGAGACCGAGCTCTTTGCCGGCGATGACTCCGAATCCCCCGGCCTTACTGTGCTCACGGATGTCCTTGGCGATGGCCTCGACGCTGACGCAGAGTCAGGTGCTGAGGACAGCAGCCAGGTCGGTGATGATGTTGAGACCGACATCTAAGGAGCTGTGTCGCGAACGCACGCCGAGAATCCGGTCGCAGGGGGGCTCCCGTGGTCGCGCTCATTTCGTCGCGGCGGGCCTCTAACTGCTAGGATGCAAGTGCTTTGGACCTGGGGTCAGAGGCAGAGGAGCAGCAGGACGGTTTGCCGGGCGCTTCGATGGGGTCAGGAGCGGGGGCGTTGCGAGATGCTGCGCCGCCGGAGGATGATGCAATCGCTGCGCGTGCTCGTGCGCAGATCGAGGCTCGGCTCTTCGGCGGGGCCGAGCTGCCGCCAGCGGAGCCCGAGCTCGTCGGTCGTTACCAGATCGAGGGCCAGATCGGCGCCGGCGGCATGGGTGTTGTGTACCGCGCCTACGATCCCGAACTCGATCGCCGGGTCGCGGTCAAGCTCCTGCGCGGAGATACCGTCGCCGATGAGCGGGCCCGCCAGCGCATGCTTCGCGAGGCCCGATCAATGGCTCGCTTGGCCCATCCAAATGTGATCCATGTGTACGACGTCGGAGTCGTCGGCGAGCAGGTCTTTGTCGCCATGGAGCTGGTGGTCGGGGTCAGCCTGGGCGCATGGTTGATGAGCGCTCCGCGACCCTGGCGAGAGGTGCTCGATCGTTTTCTTGCCGCAGGTGAGGGGCTGCAGGCCGCCCATCGAGCGGGTCTTATCCATCGCGATTTTAAGCCCGAAAATGTTTTGGTTGCCGCTGACGGGCGGGTGCGAGTGCTCGACTTTGGTCTCGCTCGGTCGGCGGTCCAGGGCGCTGTGAGCGAGAAACCAGCGCTCGCGGGCGGCGGGCTTGAGATCGACACCGACGCCCATGGGGCGACCTTCCGCCGCACGCTCGGCGCTTCGCTCACCCGCACCGGGGCGCTGCTCGGGACCCCGCGCTACATGTCACCAGAGGTCTGTCTCGGGCGCCCCGCGGACGCGCGTTCGGATCTTTTTGCTTTTTGTGTTGCGCTCTACGAGGGGCTCTACGGCCGCGCGCCCTTTGAGGGAGATACGGTCGAGGGTTATCTCAGGGCGGTCGTTGCCGGTGAGGTATGCGAACCAGAAAAAAACGACAACTCGGTGCCCCCGTGGATCTGGCCGGTGCTCCAGCGCGGTCTCGATGCGGATCCAGACGCCCGCTTTCCCGATATGGCGGCGTTGCTCGCTGCACTGCGATCTCAAGAGTCGCCCAAGAGTCGCAGCTGGGTGCGACCTCTGCTTGCTGGGGTTGGGCTCGTAGCTGTTCTCGGGGTTGTCTCTGCTGGGATCGGGCTGAATCCTCAGGTCGTCTCACCTCTGGCCGGATCGAGTGCCGAGGCGAGCGCTTTGTTGACGGGCACGGGCGGAGAGACGGGCACATCGTCATCGACGACGCATGCTGACGGCGATTTGGCGGTGTCTCTGCTCGCCGGCACGAGCACAGGTGGTACGAGCACAGGTGGCACAAACACAGGTGGCACAAACACAGGTGGCACAAGCACAGCAGGCACAACAGCAAGCACAACAAGCACAACAAGCACAACAAGCACAACAACAACGGGATCGCCGGTGATCGTCAGCAAAAAACGGAACACAAAGGCCATGAAGTGGCCCCATCGGCGTGGTTGGTGTTACTTGGGCGAGGACCACTACAAGTTGATCCGCCGCATGTCGAGGCGCCGCTCTAAAATCCGCGACGACGAGGGTCGTTGTTACAACTGCCGCATCGAGGCACGGGCGGCAAGAGTTAAGGGCTTTAAGCCCGACGACTGCGCTCACTACCAGTTGTGCGGTCCGGTGGCAGCTGAGGAGTGTGAGCGATGACGAGTGTTCACAGGCTTGGTGTCGCGTTCGCCGTGCTGGTGTGCACATGGACGTTCGGCGGATCTGGCATCGGTGTCGCAGAAGCACGAACTCGGGTCGCAGAGGAGCGTTACGGCGTAGTTACTGTCGATCTTCGTCCCGAAGGTGGGGAGGTGCCGACGCATCTCTGCGTTGTCTCGGAGGTCGCGGGGCCGCGGGCGCGTTCGCGTTTGAGCGAGCTTCTGGTCGGCGAGCGCGGGGCCTCGGGTACTGAGGGTCAGAGTTGGCGGGTCGGAGCGGCAGCGTGGGGTGGCAGCGGGGAGCCTGCGGCGGTTTCGTGCGGGGCCGAGTGTGCGCCGCAGGTGCTCTTGCCGGCTCGTTTCAAGCGAGCGTCGGAGCTCTTCGCGGCCTGCACGGCGGATACCCTGAGCAGCGATGGCGTTGCCCTGCAAGAGCCTCGGCTCCTGGTGATGATGCTCGAGCATCTCGAGGGATCTCCGCCGGCGATCGAGTCGGTGGCGCTTGCCGGTGGAGTGGTGACGATCGGTGTCGAGGCGGACCTCCGGCAGATCGTCGTCACGGCGCGCTCGCTCGGTGGCCATTACGGTCCCCAGCGACGGAGCGTGCGCGCCGAGGGCGGTGGCGGCAACAATACGCTCGTGGTCCTGCCGATCGCGCCTCGTTGTCAATGGACCGATGTGATGCTGCCGCATGTGCGCCTGCGTGAACGTGATCGGGGTCGCATCGGCGTCAAGATCCTCGATCGAGCGGCTGACATCGACGCCTGTGTCGGCCCCCTTGAGGGCGATGGGCACCTCCGGATTCGAGTGCCTCGGGTCGAGCCTGGACGCGGCGCTTCGATCACCGTCGCGGTTGCGGAGGATCCCGATCGTCGCGAGGGCGCGGGGCATTTTGGTGGCCGTTGGGAGGGTCCCTGGCCGGCGCCTACCCAGATCCTCAAGGCCCACCAGATCGCCTTTACCTGGCGCTCTCCGGAGTGTGTATTTCCCGCGGATAGCTGCCCGCGAGCGGAGCTTGAGGCTGGCATCACCTGTGTCGCTACGCGGGCCGGTGACTCCTGCCACTACCTCTGCCCCGAGGAGGTCGACGTCGGTGATCCGGTCGCCCTTACGCCGCCGCTCTCGGTACGCTTTGAGAAGGAAGACCCGCGGCAGCGCTGGACCGACATCCTCAGTCGTGTGGGTCAAACCCTGACCAGCTACGTCACCGGCGACACCGTTTACGTGCACGCGGATCTCAGCGATTGGCGTCGCGATGTGCCTGGTTCGCGGATCCGTCATCTGGAGATCCTGGGCCCCGATGGTTCGGCCCGTCGCTTCCCGGTCGGCGGTACAGATCGGATCCAGATCCCCTTGCCCTCGTCTGGTTGCGAGCCGCTGCGCACCAAGGCGATCGGCGATCGGCACTACCAAGAGGAGCTGGCGCCGGTGCGCGACGGTGAGGTACATCTCGGTCCCCCGGAGAAGCGGGCGCGGATCATGACCTTCAACCTGTTGCTCGCCCAGGGCGGCATGTTGGCGTTTATTCCCGACGCTCCGGCGGCGATCGACAACCCTTCGTATTTCGTGGTTTTGGGGCAGCTATCGGCCCGCTTTCGGCCGCGCAGGCCCAAGCTCGCCCGCTTCAGCGCGGAGCTCCGGCTCGGCGGAACGATCGGTCAGTGGGGTTACTACGGCACCGGTTCCCTCGAGGATGATCCGCGACGTGCGGACCGCAAGCCGCTGTGGATCCGCTTCCTCGTCGAGCCTGCGCTGGTCGTCGACATTGTGCATCCGGTGTCGATGTCGCTAGGGCTAGGGGTCGGCGGCGCCTGGCCGCTGCGCTCCGAGGACGTCAATGATACGGGCCGCTTTTCGCCGATCTTTGCGCCGAGCTTGGATACACGTCTGGCCGTTCGCCCGTGGCTTTCGTTGGTTTTGCAGGGGCGGGTCATCTTTGGAGAACGCACCTTGACGACTGTTGCCGCGGCTCAGGGCGACGGTGATGTCGTGAGCGCGACTCGATCTGCGCTGCGCACCTACTCGCTCGCGGGGCTCTACGGCCTGCTCTTTTCATTTTAGTCGGGCGTGTAAGTTCGCCTTAGTCGGGCGTACAAATTTGTCCAGAATCGTCGAGGCCGGAGAGCAGGGATCGGGGCTCGATGCCTCGAGAATGAGTTAGCCGATCGTGCAAGAATCCTCTGCGCTAGAAGATGCGCATCGCAGTGCACGTCGGTACGCAGGAAATGCTGTGAAAATGGGGTGCGCCAGGCCACGCGCGGTGCTGGATGTGACTGTAGGTTTGTCAACGGCAGACGCAGCCCTATTGCCTGTAGAACGCTGCTTCGATACCGTGACGCCAAGATCCAGGCATCGACGTGCAGCTGTCGTGCCTCGCATCATCCTCTGTCGCAAGCCGATCGACCGATGAATCAGCCCGTTTCTATGAACTCGCTCGCAACCCTGACCAGGGACTCGATTGCCGATGTCGCCGGCACGGCGATCGCCCTCCCAGACGAACTCGATCTCCTGCCCGTCGACGGTTTGCCGCGTTGGTTTGGTCGCCGTCTCGCCGCGTTTTTCATGCGCTTTGTCAGCATGGAAGAAGCGGCGCCGCGGCGGTTGAGCACGATGCTTACGCCGGTCGTCGGTTATTTTCGCCGGGACCGCCATGTGCACCCGCGGGTTGCCGCAGAGGGCTATCAGCTGCAGGTGACGGGCGTCGGCGGTGACAAGAGCTTTGACCTCGCGGCCCTGCGTTCGCTTCCCTTTGAGGATCGTGTCTGCGTCCAGGAGTGCGCTGGCAACGGCAACCACCTGATGGGTTCGGCAGGTCTTTGCGGACAGGCGCGCTGGTCGGGGCCCTCGCTCGAGACGATCTTGGAGTGCTGCGGTGGTCCCGGTGATGCTTCGCATTTTGCCTTTCACGGCCTTGATCGAGTGCCGTTGCTCAAGAGCGGGTACCACTACGGGCTCTCGCTCGAGGAGCTGCGAGAGGCCCGGGCGATCGTCGCTCTCGAGATGAACGGCGAGCCCCTCTCGCGGCGACACGGCTTTCCGGCGCGCCTAGTCGTGCCCAAGATTTACTCGATGTCTCACGTCAAGTGGCTCGGTCGGATCGAGGGCAAGACGGAGCCGCATGATGGGATCCACAACCGTCTGGTTTTCACCAACAAGGAACTCCAAGGCGATCGCTGGGTCCGGGTGCAAGCGCGTTGGATCGGCCTCAAGTCGGCGATCACCCACTGCCGTCGGGCTCGTGATGGCTGGGTCTTGACCGGTTGTGCATGGGGTGGTGGATCGCCGATCACCCGCGTCGAAGTCACGACTGACGGTGGCGCGACCTGGGAGGACGCCGATGTCGTCACCCCGGACGAGCACTTCGAGCGTGACTCCCGGCTGGTTGCCGATGACATGCGCGGGGCCTGGGCGCTCTTCACCCACCGTTGGCGGCCGCACGCCGGCGAGTATCTTCTGGCTTCGCGGGTGACTAACGCGGATGGCGTTGTCCAGTGCATGCAAGAGGACTCGCGGATCCGCGGTCACTTCGACGTGACTCGGGTGAAGTGGCGACGGGTTCGCGTGCCCGGCTAGGCCGCACAATCAGCGGCAGATCGCCGGCGACAGGTGTTTGGCGGTTGGTTAAGCTGAGGGCACGATGACTGACTCGACGAAGCCCTTCGCTCGCATCCTCGTACCGATCGACTTCACCGCAGCTGGCGATGAGCTGGTCGAGTCGGGCCACGCGATTCTCGTCGACAATCAGTACATCGACTACGCACCGGCTTCGCGGCGGGCGCTCGATCTCGCAGCCAACCTCGCCCGTCTCAGCGGCGGCACGGTCTGCCTTTTTCACGTCACCCCGCAGCTCAACTACAACGCGCTCTACGCCGGTGCCTCGCGCAACATCGGCCTCAGCGGCGATGTCATCAACGAGATCCACAAGGTCGCCTGTGATACCGCGGTCGCAGCCCTTAGGGTCCTGGCTGAGGGGTCCTGCGCTGGCGTTCAATACGAGTGCAGTGCGCGCCCGGGCGTCGCTCTTTACGCGATCCTAGAGGAGGCCGAGGCCTTCGAAGCGGACCTCATTGTGCTCGCGGCGAGCGGTCGCTCGCGCGTCGCTCGTTTCTTCGTCGGCTCGACTGCCGATCGCATCATCCGCCAGGCGGAGTGCCCGGTGACCGTGATCCCGGCGACGGTCGAGTGAGTTGAACTCAACCATCGGGGTCGAGGGCTTGAGCCCGCGGGCTTCGGGTATCGCAACCTAGGCAGGGCTCTAGCCCGGGCGTTGCCGCCTCGATCGTGCTTGCCGCTCGCTCGCGGGGGATCGTCGTCGTCGCGCTCCACCAGCGGCCGCGACGACGGGCGTGCAGGACGACGATAAAGCTGGCGTCGGTGATCGTCAGCTCGGCGAAGCCGGGGTGGTCGCTGAGGTGCTCGGGGGCGGCGGTGATGCCCTGGTAGTAGGACCATGAGCGCGGACCTTGGCCGGCATCGCCGCGACCAGCCGAGCCGCTGACCACTTGAAAGACCGGCGTTGGCAGCCATACGCGGCTCGATCGCTGCACCGCGGAGGTGAGGTCGGTGGAGACCTGCAGCGAATGATCGTGGCCGCTCAGAACCCCCGCAAAACTGCCCGCGGCGATCGCATCCCTGAGAGCCCGGTCGTGAAAGAGGAAGGCCGAATCGGGCCAGAGGCCGCCCAGGCCGTGGGGACCGGAGCTCTCGATCGGGTGGTGGCTGACCAAGAGACGGGGCGAGCCGCTGTTTGGTGGGGTTTTACGGAGAGCTGCGATCAGGCTCCGTGCCTCGGCGAGCGAGCGATCTGCGAAGGGCGCCAAGTCGCTACCAGCAGCCGGTGGATCGAGCCAAGCGGAGGTATCGAGAACGACGAGGTCGATCACTCCCGAGCCGTCGTCCGGCTCGATTATGCAGTTGATGGGCTCTCCTGAGCAATTTGAGATCACACGCCCAGAGCCCCGTGCGTCGATGCGCATGACGTAGTTAAGCGATGTCTGGCTCAATAGACAGGTCGAAGGAATCGCTGGATCACAGGTGCGAGGACCTGCGGCATGCCCGGTGGCGGCGGACTTGGTGATCCCGCATTGCCAGTCGAGCTCGCCGACCGTTGACAGGCTGAGGCCGCCCATCGCGGTGTGGTTTTTGGCCAGCTGGGCGAAGGCGTGGAGCTTTTCGGAGGGGGCGCATGTGTCCTTAGAGCCAGATCTTGGCCCCGTGGTGCTATCACCGAGCCAGACGAGTGCGCTGTGCATGCCGCGATCGTGGCCCTCCTCTAGCCGCTTTTCGATTCGAGCTGCGACCGCGGTTGCGCTCTTGCCTGCCGCACCTGCGTCACCGATGAGGACTAGCCGCAGCGTCGTCGCGGCCTGTTGATCGCTGGGCTCTGTTGGCGTTCGCGACCAGTCTCCGCTCTGGGTCACGCAAGCTGAGAGCATCAGCGCGAGCGAGCATGCCGAGGCGGTCACGGGGGCGCGAGCGCGGAGGCGGAGCAGGTGGAGCATGCAGCTTTTGTTGTATCCTGCTTCCAGCGTTGCCGTCGCCCTTGATGAGGCGTCCTTCTGCGCCTCTCTTCGGGTTCCCCGCTAGAACGCCCTCGGGCGAGCTTTCGCACGGTCTTTTCGGTGCGGCTCGGCTTGCGCCTCCTCGCGCGCTCGGGCAAAGATGGCCCATGACTAAGGCGGCGCTCCTGCTGACGATGACGGTCAACGGCGACCCCGTCGAGGTCGCCGCTCCGGCGCATTGGACCCTACTCGAGGTGCTCCGTTACCGGCTCGATCGCATCGGCAGCAAGCAGGGCTGCGACAAGGGCGATTGCGGCGCGTGCACGGTGCAGCTCGACGGTGTGCCAGTGCTCGCTTGTTTGACGTTGGCGATCGAGGCCGAGGGGCGGAGCGTCACCACCGTCGAGGGTCTCAGCCAGGGGCGAGTGCATCCGCTCGTCGATGCGTTTGACCGCTACGACGCCGCCCAATGCGGTTTTTGTACCCCGGGGATCCTGATGGCCGCGGAGTCGCTGATCCGCGACAGGCGCACGCCGGTGACCCGCAATGAGGTCGCGAGTGCTCTCGCCGGCAACCTCTGTCGTTGCACCGGTTACACCAAGATCCTCGACGCCGTCGTCGACGCCAGCGAGCTGCTCGCAGGGGCAGGTTCGGGCCAAGGAGAGGGCCAGGGAAAAGAAGGAAAAGAGGTGAGCGATGCCGGCTGATGATCGCGAGCGCGACTGGCAGATAGGTGGGGTGCACCGCAAGGTCGACGCTATGGAGCGCATGCGGGGCATTACCCGCTACACCGACGATCTCAAGTTGCCGGGCATGCTGCACGCGAAGATCCTTCGCAGCCCCCATGCCCACGCGAAAATCCTGAGCATCGATGTCAGCGCGGCTGTCGAGATGCCAGGTGTCTTTGCCCTTGTCACCGGTCAGGATTTTAAAATCCCCTACGGGATCATCCCCTGGACGCCCGACGAGAACGCGCTCGCGGTCGCCAAGGTCTGTCATGTCGGTGATGGTGTCGCCGCGGTCGCGGCCATCGACGAGGACACGGCGAATGCAGCCCTAGCGGCGATCAAGGTCGACTACGAGGTATTGCAGGCCTTTTACGACCCCGAGGAGGCGCTCGCCAACCGCGATCGCGAGCTGACGATCAACCCCTACGCCCGCAAGGGCAACCTCTCAAAGCACATTGTCCTGAGTTTTGGTGATGTCGACGAGAGCCTCGAAAATTCTGATCTGGTGGTCGACGGGGAATATTTCTTTGGCGGTACCACCCACGGCGCGATCGAGCCCCATTGTGCTCTGGCCCAGGTCGAGCCCTCCGGCCTGCTCACGGTCTGGTCGGCGACCCAGGTCTCCCACTATCTGCACCGCGAACTCAGCAAGGTTTTAGAGCTACCGCCCCACCAAATCCGGGTGATCCAGCCGCCCTTGGGGGGCGCCTTTGGAGGCAAATCAGAGCCCTTTGATCTCGAGTTTTGTGCGGCCAAACTGGCGATCAAAAGCGGTCGCCCGGTCAAGCTGCTCTACACCCGCGAAGAGGTCTTCTACAGCCATCGCGGCCGCCACCCGATGAAGATGAAGTACCGCACGGGCTTCACCAAAGAGGGCAAAATTACCGCGGTTCGGGCGAAGACCATCATCGACGGCGGTGCCTACTCGAGCTTTGGCTTGGTCACCACGTACTACTCGGGTCAGCTGCTCTGCGCGCCCTACCGCTTTGGCGCCTACAGCTTTGAGAGTACCCGGGTGTATACCAACAAGCCGGCGTGTGGCCCCAAGCGCGGCCACGGCTCGGTGCAGCCCCGCTTCGCGATCGAGATCCAGCTCGACAAGGCGGCGGTCGCTCTGGGCATCGATCCGATCGAGCTGCGACGGCGCAACGACATCGGCGCCAACTCGCAGACGATCAACGAGTTTCGTGTCGGCTCCAACGGTTTTCAGGAATGTCTCGATCGGGTCGAGGCCGCCTCGAAGTGGCGGTCGCGACGACCGACCTTGCCCTACGGACAGGGCCTAGGGATCGCCGGATCGACCTACATCTCGGGGACAAATTACCCGATCTACCCCAACGAGATGCCGCAGGCTGCGGTCCAGATCTGCCTCGATCGATCGGGACGGGCGCGGGTATTTTCGGGGGCCAACGATATCGGCCAGGGTTCCAATACGATGCTCGCGGTGATCGTTGCCGAGGAGCTGGGCATCCCGCTGGAGGACATCCGGGTGCTCTCTGCCGACACCGATCTCTGTCCGGTCGACTTGGGCGCTTACTCGTCGCGGATCACCCTGATGGTCGGCAATGCCTGCCTTGCTGCGGCGCAAAAGCTCCGTCGCAAGGTCTGCGAATCGGTCGCCAAGCGCTGGAAAATCCCGCGAAAGCGAGTGGTCTTGGCCAGACGCATGGCCCTCGACCTGGAGAATCCAGAGCACAACGTGCCCTCCGCCGAGGCCTTCGCCTGGGCCGAAGCCGACAACGGTCTGCTCGGTGAGGTCGGCTCCTACGATACGCCCAAGGACCGACACGGTGACTACCGTGGCGGCACGATCGGTGCCTCGCCGGCTTATTCCTTTACGGCCCACCTGGCCGAGGTCGAGGTCGATCCAGAGACCGGTTTGGTCGAGGTCAAGACGATTTGGGTCGCCCACGATTGCGGCAAGGCGCTGAGCCGGCGCATCGTCGAGGGACAGATCGAGGGCTCGACCTACATGGGCTTTGGAGAGGCGCTGATGGAGGAGCACGACGTCGACCCGGAGCACGGCGGAGTGCATCGCGGTCCGAGCCTGCTCGATTACCGGATGCCGACCTTTTTGGACACGCCCGAGATCGAGGCGATGATCGTCGAGGCCGCCGACGACAACGGCCCCTACGGCGCCAAGGAGGCCGGCGAGGGCCCGCTGCACTCGAGCATCCCGGCGATCGCCAATGCGATTTACGACGCTGTTGGGGTGCGCCTGGACTCGTTGCCCTTTTCACCGCCCAAGGTGTTGGCGGCGATCGAGCTGCGGCGTCAGCGAGAGCAGGCCGGCGAGGTGCCGGTGCATAAACGTGGTGCCACACCAGGACAAGGAGCCGATGCAACGGTTGCCAATGCCGTCCGACCCACGGCCGAGAGGAGCGCCTAATGCTTCGTCTTCCGCAGTTTGAAGTCATCGCGCCGACGACGATCGACGAGGTCATCGAAGCCCTACAAACGACGCCGAGTGCCCGTTTGATCGCCGGTGGTACGGATCTCAAACGGGCACTCG
>Ga0256845_1002854_pt1 | contig 12147 bp, 11 predicted proteins | sample RiftiametaG_FD_189101 | JGI IMG/M metagenome (GOLD analysis project Ga0256845, IMG submission 189101) | Tube worm associated microbial communities from hydrothermal vent at the East Pacific Rise, Pacific Ocean - Riftia | ecosystem: Host-associated > Annelida > Integument > Unclassified ... | reverse complement strand
TGGCGTGTATAAACCCTGTAAAACATTATAATTTAGCCGTTGGTTTGTTGCAAAAAGAGGATGCTGCTGATTTTATTGTAATCAAAGATTTAAAGAAATTTAAGGTTTTACAAACCTATATAAATGGTGAGCTGGTTGCTAAAAATGGACAATCATTTATAAAATCTGTTCCTTTTGAGATCTTAAATAATTTTGATACAGATAAAAAAAATATATCTGATTTTCAATTTAAATCATCCGCAAAAAAAATTAGAGTTATTGAAGCCAAAGATGGGGAGTTGGTAACCAATGAAATTGAAGCAAATTCTTTGATAGAAAACGGAAATTTGGTTTCTAACACAGAAAATGATGTTTTAAAAATGACTGTTGTAAATCGGTATAAAAATGAGAAACCCGCAATTGCGTTTATCAAAAATTTTGGATTAAAAGAGGGAGCAATCGCAAGTTCTGTTGGGCACGATTCTCATAATATTATTGCAGTTGGTGTTTCTGATGAAGCCATTTGTAAAGCTGTAAACTTATTGATAGAAAATAGAGGAGGAATTTGTGCAATTTCGGCATCCGAAGAGAAAATTGTACCGTTGCCTGTTGCAGGAATTATGAGTGATAAATCTGCTGTAGAAATAGGGAAAGCCTATGCGGAATTAGATAAAATGGCAAAAGAAATGGGCAGCTCTTTACGAGCTCCATACATGACGCTGTCTTTTATGGCACTGTTGGTAATCCCTTCTTTAAAACTAAGCGATAAAGGTTTGTTTGATGGGAATACGTTTCAGTTTACTTCGTTGGAGATGTAATTATTGTTTTACTTTTTTAAACCTGTAAATAGTTGCTGTATTGATTTCTGATGTAATATTTTCCAAGTAAAAAATCTTAGTAATATTAGAAATTAATTTTGGCTGAATTTCAAAAAGTATAATGCTGATCGTTTTATTAGAATTACTCGAAAGATCTATCGCTAGAGGTTCGTAACCTAAAAAAGATATTTCATATTTTTCTGTTTGATTATTTTTCAATTTTTGTATTGTACAAGTTCCTTTTTTATCTGTCATCCAACCTTTTCTATTTTGAAAACTTGTTTTGGTAAAAATATTTACCCCTTCAATTGGGTTGTTTCTGATGTCTTTTAAAATAAATATAAGAACGATAGAATCTTTATTTTTTTCAATAGTATTTTGAATATGAATTTTATTAACCTTTTTAGTTTGAGTATTATCAAAATGTAAAGTAAGTTTCCAATTATTTATCTCATATTTTCCTGTTCCATAAGATTGTATTCCTAAACATCCAGAATGTTCAAATTTAAAATAATTATTTTTTAAAATATCAATACATATAATATCTGATTCGGCTATTGCAGGAGTACAATATTTTCCTATACTTAAATTTTGAGAAAATGAAAAAAAGCTATTCAGAAATAAAAAAAATAAAAAAATATTATTCATATTAAAGTTTTATAATTCAAATATATACAAGTTGTCTTTACCACAACCTTCAAAAAACACTTCACTTTTTATAAATTGAAACCCAATATTTTTAAGTAGTTTGATAGAGTTTTTATTTTGTGGTTTTACAATCGCATTTAGTGCTATCATTTTTAATTGATTATGGCAATATTCCATCATTTTTTTGGTTGCTTCTGTGGCGTACCCTTTTCCTCTTCCTTTTGGTAAATAAGCATAACCAATATCAATATTATCTAAAAAATCTCTTTTCATTAAAGTTGCTGCACCAATTTTCTCATTGGTTTTTGTAATAGAAACGGTAAAGATTCCTAATCCATTTTGATTTGTATTTGGGAGTGTTTCTTTTAAATATTTTTCGGTGTCTTTTGCGGTTTTATGATTCTTGTTATTGATAAAACGTTTCCAATCAGGATCGTTAAATAATTCGAAATAAAACGAAGCTTCAGTAGCTTTAGAGAGAGTAATGGTTAATCGGTCTGTTTTTAAAATCATATCGATAAAAATAAGGAATCCGAAGAAAAAACGAAAATAAATAACGCTATTTTTAATTGATTTGTTATTTTAGTCGACTTAAAGAATAAAAATGAAGTATCCAAAGAAAGTTACCATAGGAGATATTACCGTAAGAGATGGCTATCAGCACGAAGAAAAGTTTATTCCTACAGATGCAAAACTTTGGATGTTAGAACAATCGTTATTAGCTGGTTTTAAACATTTAGAGGTAACAAATTTTGGAAATCCGAAGGGAATGCCACAATTTGCTGATGCTGATGAATTATTTCAGAAAATACGGACTTCAAAAAAAGTAGCTCATTTGTTAGATGAAGCATCGTTAACAGCTATTACCATTAGAGAACGTGCAGTGCAAAGAGCTATTGAGGCAAAACAAAAAGGGTTTGGACCCGACAGAATTTTATTGATGGTTTCAACAAGTGAATCACATCATTTAAAAAACTCGGGTTTGTCATTAAAAGAGTATTGGAAAATGGCAGAAGAACAAATAAAAAAAGCCCACGATGCGGGTCTCAAAGTAAATGGTACAGTTTCTACTATTTGGGGATGCCCTATTGAAGGACCAACCGATATGAAAAAAGCCATAGAATATACCCAACGTTGGTTTGATATTGGTGCAGACGATGTAGAACATGCAGATCATGATGGTTCTGCTTCGCCAAATAGAGTGTTTGATTATTATTCGATGTTACAAGAAAAAGTAGGAATGACGGAGAAACAAATCGTGCATTTTCATACAACTCGTGGTTGGGGATTGGCAAATGTATTGGCGGCTTTACAAGCTGGTATGACTAATTTTGAAGCTACCATGGGAGGTATTGGCGGACAACCTGCTAATTTTATAGATGGTATTCCTGTTGCAGGTACAGGTTCTTATTATTACAAAGACCCGAATTTAGTGGGATTGATTTCTACGGAAGATTTGGTAGTGATGTTAGATGAAATGGGGATTGAAACCAATTTAGATATTGATAAAGTTTTAGAAATCGGACAGATGAATGAGCGTATTGTTGGTAGAAGGTTACGATCAGAATCGATTAAAAACGGAAGAGTTCCAAAATCATTAACAGGACGATAATTCTTCGTATTATTGCAAAGCAAAAAAAAAACAGGACATGAGCTTACAACAAGATTTAGAAAGTAGAAGTGGAAACCAATGCGAATTGTGTACTTCAAAAGATAATTTATCAATATATGAAGTAAAACCAACATCTACCGTTGGAGGTAGTGGAGTAGATGGAAGCTTGTTAGCTTGTAAAACTTGTACAACTCAAATAGACAACCCAGAAGATACAGATGCAAACCATTGGCGTTGTTTAAATGATAGCATGTGGTCAGAGCATAGAGCTGTAAAAGTAGTGGCTTGGAGAATGTTGTCTCGTTTACGAGCAGAAGGTTGGCCTCAAGAGATGTTAGATATGTTGTATTTAGAAGATGCTGATTTACGTTTTGCTAAAGAAACAGGAGAGCACTTAGATGAAAGTGAAAAAATAATTCACAGAGATGCAAATGGGGTAATTTTACAAGCAGGAGATAACGTAGTTTTAATAAAAGACTTAAAAGTAAAAGGCTCTAGTATGGTTGCCAAACAAGGAACTGCCGTTCGTAGAATTTCTTTAGATAGAGACAATGCCAAATATATTGAAGGAAAAGTAGGTCCTACACAAATTGTAATTATTACAGACTATGTAAAGAAAATGGCAGAGAAAGAATAACCTTATCATTGCGAAGGAAGTATGGCTGAAGCAATCTCTTAATCTATGGAAAGATTACTTCGTTTTACTCGTAAAGACGAACTTATTTTACAACATTTTTTGTTGTTTTTTATAAAAAGAATCGGCTTGTAGTTGCATTAACTCACGAGCCATTTTTTGTTTATAATTGTATAACTCTTCCTCTTCAGTAATGTCTTTATACACTTTTTTGTTGATATTTATATCTGCCAAAAGCATTTCTTCTCGCTGGTAAACTTGTTGTTTTACCCAAGTTTTTACCATACTTTCTTCATTTTCTAATTTAAAATCATATTCGCCTTTTGGTGATATTAATTTTGCGAAAATAGGCGAAGTTTCTATCGCTAAAAAGAGTAAGAAAATAAAGAATGATGGTAGCCAAGGAAGTTTTTTAAGAGCATTGATTCTTGCCATTAACCCGTCAAAATTTGTAATAATAGTTTGTGTAGTTTGCTCAGATTCTAATTGTTTATTTTTTAAATGATTAATTGTTAGTTCTTTAGAATTAATTTTATCTGTATTCTGTTTTTTTAGAAGATGTAACTCTGTCAAAGCAGTGTCGTGTTTTTGTCGTTTTTCTTTATAAACAGGTCCTTTGCCTAGTAGTTTTGTTCCTTTTCTTCCTTCAGCTTCAGCAATATAGGTTTCATATAAAGCATTGGTTTCTGTTTCTTTAGATAAAATTTCTTGTTTTAATAGCTTAATTTCTGATGTAGTTTGTTTAATTTCTGGAGTAAATTGTGCTGCTATTTGAGTTTTGTTATCTAGTGTCATTTGGTTTTTTTCTGTTAATAAAACCTGATTGATTTCTTTTTCAAACAATTTTAATTCTAAAGGTTTAGAAATGACGATTGCAATAATTACCGCCAATAAAATTCTGGGAGAAGCTTGTAAAAATGCTGTCCATTTAGAGTCAGATTTTTTAATTGTTGAAACGATAAATCGATCTAAATTAAAAATGAGCAATCCCCAAATAATTCCGAAGAAAATAGCAGTATACATATTTTCGAAAACAGTAAACAAGGCATAACTCCCCGCAATTGTTGCCATTATTGCGGTAAAAAAAACGGTAGCACCAATGCCAACGTATTTGTTTTGCTCTCCGTTAGAGCAGTTTTTTATAAGGTTTGTGTCAACTCCAGAACAGAAGAGAAAGAAGTGTGTAAGCATATTAGTTTGTAGTTAGGTCTATAAATACAACGTGTTACAAAGAAAATTGTTACAAAGAAAATGTTAAAAGTGGTTACTCAATCTTATTAAAAAGTCCTGACAGGTTTTGAAAACCTGTCAGGACAAATTATTTATCAAAATAACAAATCTATTTTTTACGGCTTGTTATATACATTGATTTAGAGCCATCTTTATTCTTTTTAATACGAACTGCTGCAATTTTATTAGGGTTTATAAGTTCTATTTCTTTTTTACTGATAAATTTGTTGTCTAGGTAATACTTAACACTACCTAGATTTTTAGTATTTAGTTTTGTTGTTAAAGGTGCTTTTAAGTATAAATATCTATTCTTATTATTCTTTTTAAGGTTTATAAAAATAGTGCCATTTTGTTTTCCCTCTTTCGTTATATTTATTGATTCAATTTCATCAGGTTTTATAAGTTCCATTTCTTTTTGACTGATTAATTTCCTTTTAATATGGGGTTTAAAAATTGTGTCATTCTTTTTTTCTTTCTGATAACTTACTTTTAAATTCTTTGCATTTCCTATATTGTTTTTTGGAGGAAGAGGTGGAGCAACATCCGTTTTTAAAATTTTATGTGGTAATGGCGGCGGCGGAATACACTCAGGAAAAGGTTGGGCATTCTTTTTTTGCTTTTTAGAAAGTTTTGCATACAAATACTCTAAGCGTTTTAAATCTTTTAGTTTTACAATTCTTGTTTCTTTAGGTTGTTTGTTATATTTTTTTGCAAGAAAATTATAAATACCTAATTGTTCTTTTGTGGCTTTTTTTGATGTAGAATTAGACAAAATTTTCTTTACTTTTTTCCATTCTTTTTGCTCTTCTTTAGATGCATTTGGTGCAGAAGGAGGTGGCAACATTAACAGTTTATCTTCACTTGTTAATTCGCTTCTTTTTTTATAGAATTTTTTTCCGTTTTTCCAAAGAGTAATATATGGTTTACTGGCGCTATTTGGATAGGATACTTGGTTTTTCTTTGCTCTTGGCATTCTAAAATAGATCCCCCCTAGGTCAGAAAATAATTTATCTAATCTTTTTTTATCTATAACATTTTTAAAAACATAGTGTTTTCCTGTCTTTTGAAGTTTCTCATAAGTTATATGTTTTTTATTGTATTCTTTTATAATATTTAAATGGGCTCGTTTTTTATTTTTATAATAATTCCAAACTCCATTTGTTTTTGCATAGTAATATTTTTCGCCTCTAATTGTGATAAACCAGTTTTTATAAAATTTTGGAGGATAACTACTCGAAATTACATTTACACTATTTTTAAGTGCTTTTTTTAGTGGATAAATTTTATATTTTTCTTTATATTTTTCGAAACCTCTATGATTATTTTCATTTTGTTTTTTAAAATAGGCATTGGTAGAAATTGAAACCTGATGTGTTTGAGGAAAACGTTTGCTACGAGCATTTTTATAGACAAAACTATCGAAAAAACTAGAGAAATCAGTATTTTTATACTTGTTTAAAATGGTGTTTTTTACTACTTTTCCATCAATCCAAATAGCATATTTACTATTGTTTTTCCAGGTATTCAATTGTTTTTTAGTTGGAATTTTCTTTTTTTGAACTAATGGAGGTGGAGACGAGAATTTCTGTTTTTCTATTTCAGTTAAATCCGTAAAATTTTTTAATATGCGCTTTCCATTTTTATCTTTTGAACTTACTCTCCCATTTCTAAAATAATACTCCTTATAAAGCTCTTGTTCAGTTTTATTTTTAACTTCATTTGTAGGTTTTTTATCTTCAGTAATTGTGATAATTTCTTGTGCTTCTACTTTATTAGCAAATAGAAATACAAACCCTATTAAAAGTGGCAAAATCGCCATTTTTTTTAATAAGATTTTTATGTTTGAACTTTGTGTTGTCATCATTTTTAATCTTTTTTTAGTGAGTGAATAATTCAAATTACTGGCCAAGTAATATTCGTTGTTCCAAGCTGCTTTATTTAGTAATAAATGCTGGTATTGGAATGTGTTTTTATGTTGATGTATAACCTTTTGATCGGCTAAAAATTCGTGATTTAATTGGATTGCTTTCTTCAAGAAAATAAATAGTGGGTTTATCCAAAATATAATTTGTAATAACTCAATGAGTAAAACATCTAACGTGTGTTTTTGGGTAACGTGTGTCAACTCGTGCGTAAAGAGTTCTTCTTCAATTTCATTTTGTTTGTATTCTTTTTTATTGATAAAAATATAATTCCAAAAAGTATGGGGAAGTATTTTATCGTGTACCAAAACTAAGATGGCTTTTTGATGTTTTACCTTTTCATTCAATTTTGTTTTTTGAATGATTTTAAATAGGTTTTTGCCAAAACGAATTGAAAATATTGATGAAATTAAAAAATATATTCCGATAAATAATTGAGTGTAATTAAAAGGCTCTTTTGTAATTATTACTGCTGTGTCTTCAATAAAAGTAGGCTGATTAAAATGTTGAACTGCCTCGACTATTTCTGGTGCAGACGGAATAGTAATTGTTGCTAAAGGAACGAAAAAAGAAAACAAAACACTCCCTAAAAGATAAAAGCGATTGAATTGATGCATTTTTTCTTTCTCTAAAATAAAATGATAAAAGAAAAGTAGCAATGCCAAACAACTTGCTGATTTTAGTAAGTAGGTTATCATTTTTGTTGTTTTTTAAGTTGTGTTTCTATAATTTTCTGTAATTCTTTTAATTCTGAGTTTGATAAATCGGTTTCAGTAGTAAAAAAGGATGCAAATTGGCTTGCAGAGTCGTTAAAAAAGTTTTTTATCAATCCGTTTACATGTTTTGAAAAATAGACAGACTTTTTTACCAACGGATAGTATTCTCTCGATTTTCCAAATAATGTATAATTGATAAACCCTTTATCTGTCATTCTTTTTAATAAGGTAGCTACTGTGGTAGTTGCTGGTTTTGGCTCTGGAAAATCTTGTAGTAAATCTTTTAAAAAAGCTTTTTCTCTTTTCCATAAATATTGCATCAGTTGTTCTTCGGTTTTTGATAGTTGCATAACGTTTTTTTTACTCTACAAACATAGAACAAATAATCTTATTCTACAAGTGTAGAGTAAAGTTTAACATTTGTTTTATTCTGTCATTCCTGCGAAGGCAGGAATCTCAGTAAAGGAAAAATATTGATTAAGTAGATTCCTGCCTTCGCAGGAATGACAGAAAGATATTTTATGGAGTGTTGAACCGCATTTGCGTTAGGGATTGAAACGGAAAGCCCACAGCGAAGCGAGGACTTGTAGTGTAAAGCCCGACCCAAAGGGGGAACGCCCAAAAAGATAAATCCGCTTATTGCTAAACGGATTTTTATTTGAAGTCATTAAAAAGATTGCCACGTTATTTGTTTCTCATTCCTCAATGACATTATTTATTAGATAACTCTGTAAAATATTGATAAAAATATGGAATAGTCTCTATACCTTTTAGATAATTAAAAACCCCAAAATGTTCATTTGGTGAGTGAATTGCGTCAGAATCTAAACCAAAGCCCATTAAAATAGTTTTGCTTTTTAGCTCTTTTTCAAATAGTGCCACAATAGGAATACTACCGCCACTTCGTTGCGGAATGGGTGTTTTACCAAACGTTTTTTCATACGCCTTACTTGCTGCTTGGTAGCCAATGTTATCGGTAGGGGTTACATAGCCTTGTCCTCCGTGATGTGGCGTTACTTTTACGGTAACCGATTTTGGTGCGATACTTTCAAAATGATTTTTAAAGAGTGTTGTAATCTCTTTCCAATCTTGATTTGGTACCAAACGCATTGAAATTTTTGCGGACGCTTTACTTGCAATCACCGTTTTTGCACCTTCGCCTGTGTATCCTCCCCAGATTCCGTTAACATCTAAAGTTGGTCTTATAGAATTCCGCTCGTTGGTTGTGTAACCTTTTTCGCCATAAACTTCGTTAATTGCCAATGATTTTTTATAATTTTCTAAAGAAAAAGGAGCTTTTGCCATTTCAGTTCTTTCTTCTGATGATAATTCTTCTACGTTATCATAAAAACCTGGTATGGTAATATGATTGTTTTCATCATGTAATGATGCAATCATTTTGGTTAAAATATTGATAGGGTTTGCTACTGCGCCTCCGTACAAACCAGAATGTAAATCTCTATTAGGTCCTGTAACTTCTACTTCTACATAACTCAATCCTCTTAATCCTGTGGTAATAGAAGGAATGTCATTCGCAATCATACCTGTGTCAGAAATTAAAATAACATCGTTTGCTAGTTTTTCTTTATTTCTAGGAACAAACCAAGATAAACTGTTAGAGCCAACTTCTTCTTCTCCTTCAATCATAAATTTCACATTGCAAGGTAAATTCCCTGTTTTGGTCATGTATTCTAAAGCCTTAACGTGCATATACATTTGCCCTTTATCATCACAAGCACCACGCGCAAAAATTGCTCCGTCTGGGTGTTTGTCTGTTTTTTTGATGATAGGTTCAAATGGTGGCGAATCCCATAAATCAATTGGGTCTGCAGGTTGTACATCGTAATGTCCGTACACCAAAATAGTGGGTAATTTTGGGTCGATTATTTTTTCTCCATACACAATAGGGTTCCCTGGAGTTTCACAAATTTCTACGTTATCACACCCGGCTTTTAGTAATGATTCTTTTACGGTTTCTGATGTTTTTAAAATATCGTTCTGATAGGCAGAATCTGCACTTACTGATGGAATTTTTAATAAGTCTATCAGCTCATTTATAAAGCGATTTTTGTTTTTTTCTATGTACTGTTTTATGTCTTGCATGTTTTTGAATTCTATTTGTTCAAAAATACAAAAAATAATAATCAACTACTTTGCTATTTAGTAGGATTGTTTATATTTGCAGTCCTTTTGCGGGCGTGGTGGAATTGGTAGACACGCTAGACTTAGGATCTAGTGCCGCAAGGTGTGAGAGTTCGAGTCTCTCCGCCCGTACAAAAGTAAAGCTCTTCATTTTTTGAAGAGCTTTTTTTATTTTTGAAACTAGAAAAAAATTCCTTATCTAAAGGAGTAATTTTAAATTATTTCATTTCTTTTTTTATCCATTGAATAAATAAATCTAAATTCTTTAAACTCCCTCCGTTTGTTTCTTTAAAAGGTTTTGTTTTAGAAATGAGAGATTTAAAGTAATCTGAAAACATATATGCAGATATTTCATTAGGATGATCTATACCTCGAGATGTTGGAAATGCATTTTTATAGAACTCAATACCGTCAAGGTTTGTGTAAACTAAATTATTATCTTCTGATTTTATTGTAGAAAACGTTCCGTTTCGTTTTTTTACAACAAATACTTTATCAGTAAAATCTTTTCCCATTACAGGAATTCCTTCAGTTTCTTTGAGTAATGTTCTTACCCAATAAAATAAATGTACATCTTTAGGATTCGCAATTAACCATTCAGCAATAGGAGCATCAGGGTTTGATACTTGATCTTTTCTGATAGTAGCATCATTCAAAACATGTGCTTTGGTGAAATTCCAGTATTTAGTATATAAATTTTCAAATTTCGATTTAAATGTTCGTTGTAGAGAATGCATTTGTTCATGCACCAATAATGCACCCATTTTTTTTAGAAGTGTTTTTTCCTCTTCAGGGGTCATATTGTCGCTCCAAGTTTTAGTAAGATAATCAATATGTCGCTGACTTAAAATGATATATGTTCCTCTAGTATGAGCAAAGCCTCCACAAAGCCAATCTTCAATTTTAATAAAACGCCATGGTTGGTATACCATTAACCCAATATCATTTTTAAGTAGAATTGTATTAATCTTATCTACCACAAACGAAATACATTTTTTTTCTTTTTCTGAAAAATTGGTAACTGCTGATGCAAACTTTTCTTTTGCATATTCTCTAGCATTATCAAGATTCGTTGTCGGAACTTTCGAATTGGTAAAGGCTTCAATCTCTCTAATTTGTAATTGCGAAAAATAAGGTTCGTAAGACTCATCAAGAATCGCTTTTGAAGCACGCTTAATATTTAAAAAATCTACTCTAGGATGTACTAATGGACTATTTTGAACAATATCTATTTGATATTTATTAAGGCTGTATTTAGGATCAATTCTGTCTTTAAAATCACCATCACCTTGTATATTAGGAATGTTATTTGGTACGTTTTTATCATTAACTGCATGCTTTAAAGATAAATTATGACACCTCATGGGCAATTACAAATGCCTGCATATTTACATTCTCTTTTCCGGTGTCATTGCCAAGAGTTATAAATGTAAGATTACCTCCCATCATCCCTCTACCTAAAGGTCCTTTTTTACCATCAACAGCATTGACAAAAAACATGTTAACAATATCATTTTGTCCCTTTATATATTCTCTCTTTCTGGCTATTTTAAGAATGCTATCTAAATTAATCTTGCCATCTCGTGCTTTCGTATTATTGAAATAAATGGGTTCTAGAAAATGAAAATCAACTTCTGCTTTAGAATAAGCATAGTCTACAAGATTTTCTGGAAGTTCCATAGAGGCGGGGTTAGTTCCTTCATCTGACTGTACAATAATTGGTTGAACGATAAGAATAAAAGGAGTGAGTTTTTTAGTTTCTTGTGCAATAGATTTAAATCCAGCTATTGCTAGTAAAAAGAAGAGTAAATTAAGTTTCATATTTTTATAAGTCATGTTTTTAATGTTAAGTTCTATTTTTAATGTTAAGTTTTTTTTATCTAAATGACCAATTTTTGCAGCTATTAGAAGCTTCCAATTTATCTTCGATAGCGTCAGGTAGGTTAGGGAAAAAATCGATGCCGGTAATTCGTTCTAGTTGATCAATTGAAACTACAAATTCATACAAAGGCCTGTTACTTTCTTTGTGAGGAACTAAAAAAGCAATAGCTTTAATTTCGGGCTGTGTATAATCTAACAATACTTTGTAAAATTGATTAGGAACTGACACTTTTTCTCGCCCAATGGTTTTTAAATCATCTGTTAAGACTCCGCCAGTAACTACATATAAATGTTTGTATTTTTTTGCCCAATAGCGTGTTTTTTGTTCTAATTTATTCCAGATACCAGCATTGAAATTATGATTTTGTGGTGTAATGTTTGATGTGTAAAATGTTTCATCATGGGCATTTTTAGAAAACCGTCTATCTCCTGCCGGACACAGGGCAAACTCACACTTTTTCAAGTTGTTTTTCACAATAATTAATTGATTAATAGTCAGTTAAGTTATTTTTTATTTGTATATTATACTGATAATCAATAATTTAACTCAATGAATAAGCAGAGT
>Ga0256845_1002853_pt1 | contig 12147 bp, 11 predicted proteins | sample RiftiametaG_FD_189101 | JGI IMG/M metagenome (GOLD analysis project Ga0256845, IMG submission 189101) | Tube worm associated microbial communities from hydrothermal vent at the East Pacific Rise, Pacific Ocean - Riftia | ecosystem: Host-associated > Annelida > Integument > Unclassified ... | reverse complement strand
GACCAATCCTTTCTTATTAGGCAGGAGAGCAACAGTCGTTTCCTTCTTTATCATTTTAATAAGCAACATCATCAACTGGCCCGTACCCTCGGTGAAGGTCTCGATATACCGAAACAGGGTAAAGCACTTGCCCGAAAAACGGCAGACGCCCTGTCTACCCTGATTACTGTACAGTCGGATATCGGCGGCGGCACAGAAGCTAAAAAAGTACAGGCGGACGCCTCTCCCCATGTTCAACTTGTGCTGGTTGGCAAAGGATTGCGGCTGGAAATTTTGACCAGACCTTTTACCAATGCCGGCCCTTACTTCCAACCCGGCCAGGGCGGAAAATCCGTTCTTGTCGAAATTGACGATAAAAAACTGCAGGCTGTTCGTAATCTTCAAACCGAACAACAGAGAGCCCTGAAGCTGGTGGATGACTGCCCGACCTTGAGCCGGTTTGAAGATGGCAGCGGCCTGTGGGAATTCACCGAACCGTGCGATTGTCTGGAAGTACTTTACGAACTCAATAAGATTGATAAAGTAATCCTTGAATGGCCCAAAGGAAGGAGCTATCAATTTCGTACCGAGGTCAGTTTTGACAAACTATCACTACAGATTACAAAAGGGGCGGACTGGTTCAAAGCCACGGGTAAACTTGAGGTTGATGACAAACTCATCCTCGATCTCCAACAATTACTGGCAGCATTGCAAAACTGTGAGGACCGTTTTATCCGCCTCAACGACGGATCTTTTATCGCTTTGACCAAAGCATTTCAAAAACGGCTGCAGGATCTCTCCACCTATTCCACAAAATCGGGAAAAGGCGTCAACTTTAATCCCCTGGCCAGCCTTGCTCTGGGTGATCTGCTGGAACAGGCGGGCAGCTGCCGTGGTGATGCGGCCTGGAAAACCCATTTGAAAAAAATGGCAACGGTGATGGAGGCCAAACTCCCCACAACCCTGCAGGCTGACCTGCGACCATACCAGGAAGAGGGATTTCACTGGCTCTCCCGCCTGGCCCATCTGGGGGTAGGAGCCTGTCTGGCTGATGATATGGGCCTGGGCAAAACCGTGCAGGCCCTTGCTGTACTATTAAACCTTGCACCCAAAGGGCCGATACTGGTAGTCGCACCCCTGTCTGTTGTGACAAACTGGCAGGAAGAAGCGCATCGTTTTGCTCCAACCCTGAATGTGATTTTTTTTAACGCGGGTGATCGGCAGCGAATTCTTGATAATCTGCAACCCTTTGATCTATTGCTCTGCAGTTACGGCTTACTGCAAAAAGAAGCAAAAAAATTACAACAGACAACATGGCAGGCGGTGGTTCTTGACGAAGCCCAGGCCATTAAAAACCGGCAAACCAAACGATCCAGAGCGGCCATGGCTCTAAAAGCGGAGTTTCGTCTAATCACCACCGGCACACCCATTGAAAACCATCTCGGTGAATTATGGACACTCTTTCATTTTCTCACCCCCGGCCTGCTGGGCGGATATAAACAGTTTAATGATCGCTACAACAGCGCCGGCAATAAACGGGAAGAAAAAAGCAACCGGGACAGATTGCGACGCCTCATCAGGCCATTTATCCTCCGCCGTTTAAAAAGCGACGTCTTAAGTGAACTGCCTCCCCGTACTGAGATAACGCTCCGGATAACCATGAGCGAGGAAGAACAGGCCCTATACGAAGCGCAAAGACGTCAGGCACTGGAACTCTTTGAAACCGAAGGCACCGAAGCCAAACAGTTCCAGATCCTGGCCCAGATCATGCGACTTCGCAGACTCTGTTGCAATCCGGCTCTCATCCTTACAGAAAGCGAGAATAACGGCGACAAAATAACAATTGCCAGCTCCAAACTCAAGGTCTTCGCTGATACCGTATCCGAACTTATTGCCAACAAACACAAGGCCCTGGTCTTTAGCCAGTTTGTAGGTCACCTTGCCCTCATCCGCGACTATCTCGATAAACAAAATATCAGCTATCAATACCTTGATGGCAAAACAACGGCAAAACAGAGACAAAAACGAATCAGTGACTTTCAGGCAGGCGTTGGCGATCTCTTTTTAATCAGTCTCAAAGCTGGTGGTTCCGGCCTCAACCTGACTGCCGCTGATTATGTTATACATATGGATCCCTGGTGGAATCCGGCGGTGGAGGATCAGGCTTCGGATCGTGCACACCGTATTGGCCAGACCCGACCGGTGACCGTCTACCGACTGGTAATGGAAGGTACTATTGAAGAACAGATTGTTGAACTCCACAATACAAAGCGGGATCTTGCCGACAGTCTCCTGGAAGGCAGCGATATGAGCGGTCGCATGTCATCTAGAGAGTTGTTACAGTTGTTACGGGAACAATATAAGTAACAGATACCACCCGTATTTCTCGGAAAACAGAAGATTCCATGCAAATACTCACCTACTTCTCTATGGTTTTCACCATGCTGTTATGGGGTGGAACCTTTATTGCCGGGCGACTGCTATCAGGCGACGTTGAACCGGCAAGCGCTGCATTCTTACGTTTTTTCATCGCTTCAATCGGTATGATTATTCTTGTACTCGTCTCCGAAAAAAGACTGCCTCCACCTCCCCGAAAACTCTGGCTGCCACTGGTACTGCTCGGCTTCACCGGAGTCTTCCTGTACAACATTTTTTTCTTTAATGGCCTGCATAGTGTCAGTGCCGGTCGTGCTTCCATGATTATTGCCTGCACTCCCCTGGTTATTACCTTTTTTGCCACCATCTTTCTCGGTGAAAGACTTACTCTGTTACAGTTCTTCGGCATTATTCTTTCCCTGACAGGCGCTGTCCTTGTAATCAGCAACGGGCATCCAACGCTTTTGTTTGCCGGAAAGTTCGGAGCAGGCGAAGCTGCCATGCTCGGTTGTGTCTTCAGTTGGGCAGCCTATTCCATCATTGGCCGCTCGGTACTTGGCAGCATGTCTCCCATGACCAGTGTCTGCTATTCTGCAATTATCGGCACTATCCTTCTCGCCTTTCCGGCAGCACAGGAACATTTGTTCAATCGCATCGGTTCCCTGCGAATAGTTGACTGGACATCTCTTGCCTATCTCGGCATCTTTGGCACGGCAATGGGATTTTCTCTCTATTATCGTGGAATACAAAAGATCGGCGCCACCCGGGCAGGAATATTTATCAACCTTGTTCCCGTCTTTTCACTTCTCCTTTCCTGGCTCATCCTTGGCGAAACCATTACTACTATTGTTCTGTCAGGTGGATTATTGATACTCACAGGTGTATCAATCACCAATTACAAATCGCGGAAACAGTAAGCTTTACGGATGAACAAACCTTCCATATGCCCGAAAAAAACATTGACAAAGACAGTCAACTGGCTTTATATATACTGCAGGAGGTGAAGTATATATGAAATCAAAGATGAAATATAAATTTGGAGACAAGCTTCGTGCCGTCCGGGAGCGAAAAGGCTACACGCTTAAAGATGTCGCCCAAAGAGCACATGTCAGCGAAAGCCTCATCTCTCAAATCGAACGAAACAAGGTATCTCCATCCGTTGATAACCTGCTGCTTATTGCCGATATCCTTGATATCGATTACGAGTATCTTTTCAGCAACTATCGACAAAAACGTTTGGTTTCCGTACTGAAAGCCTCGGAACGCGGATCAATCCAAAAGGAGAAAGTTGTCATTCATCAGCTTTCCATCAATGGAGATTCATCAAAGGAGCCGGAAGTTGAAGCCTTCCTGCTTGAAATTAAAAAGGGTGGCACAACAGGCGATCAGGAATACGGACATCCCGGCCGGGAATTCGGCATAATTCTGGAGGGTGAGGCGGAGTTACTCTACGGTAACGAATCCTACATCCTGAGCGAAGGCGACAGCCTCTCGTTCCCGTCTGATATCCCGCACGAATTCAAAAATCGTGGTGAAAAGGTATTAAAAGCCATCTGGGTGGTAACTCCACCCAGAAGACTTTTTAAAAACTAGACGCATAATATAAACAAAGAGGAGAACAATATGGGAAAAACGATTGCAGAAAAAATATTCGATTCCCACCGGGTAGATAACCCTTTTGGTGACATCCATGTGATCAGTCTGGACGCTGTGTTTTGTCATGAAATTACCACCCCTGTCGCTATAAATGATCTGGTGGCAAGAGATATGGATCGAGTGTTTGATCCGACAAAAATCAAGGCGGTAATCGACCATGTCACACCAGCCAAAGATTCAAAGACTGCCATGCAGGGAAAAATCATTCGGGACTGGGCCAATCGTCACAATATCAAAGACTTCTTTGATATTGGAGAAAACGGGGTCTGCCATGCACTGTTTCCGGAAAAAGGGTTTGTCCGCCCCGGATATACGGTTATCATGGGCGACTCACATACCTGCACCCATGGCGCATTTGGAGCCTTTGCGGCAGGTGTTGGCACTACAGATCTTGAAGTCGGCATCCTCAAGGGTGTATGCGCCTTTCAATATCCAGAATCGATTAAAATCAGCGTAAACGGAGCGCTACCACAGGGTGTTTACGCAAAAGATGTGATACTGGCAATCATCAACAAATTAGGCGTTAACGGGGCCACAAATAAAGTTATTGAGTTCACTGGCAATGTAATCGACGCCATGTCCATGGAATCCCGTATGACGCTCTGCAATATGGCAGTTGAAGCGGGCGGCACCAGCGGTATTTGTGCTCCTGACATGGTTACTGTCGACTATTTGTGGAAATTTATCGATAGCGATTTTTCTTCCAAAGAAGAGGCTCTTGAAAAATATCTTGAATTCACTGCAGATTCTGATGCCACCTATGCTCAGGTTATCGAAATTGATGCGGCAACATTTGTACCGGTGACCACCTTTGGTTATAAACCCGACCAGGTGCGTCCCGTAAGTGAAATGTCGTCTGAAAAAGTAGATCAGGTCTATATTGGCTCCTGCACCAATGGCAGAATCGAAGACCTGCGCATTGCAGCACAAATCCTCGATGGCAAACACATCAAGGAAGGGGTTAGAGGGGTTGTTTCCCCCGCATCTCCTGCAATTTACAGCCAGGCCCTGGAAGAAGGTATTATCAAGATTTTCATGGACGCCGGATTTTGTGTCACCAATCCCACATGCGGCGCATGCCTTGGTATGAGCAACGGCGTACTCGCTGCGGGAGAAGTCTGTGCATCAACCACAAACCGTAATTTTAGTGGTCGAATGGGTAAAGGCGGAATGGTTCATTTAATGAGCCCTGCATCGGCTGCCGCAACCGCACTCACCGGTACAATCACCAATTCAACCCTATACAATGCGGGGGAGAAATAATGAAACAGTTCAACGGAAAAGTGATGTTTCTTGATCGGGCGGATATTAATACTGACGAGATCATTCCAGCACGATACTTGACAGAAATCACAAAAGAAGCTCTTAAACCATATCTCCTGGAAGATCTGATCCTGCCAGGGTTCAACGCGCAAGAAGATGTTGAGAAAAACAACGTTGTGGTAACACGAGCAAACTTTGGTTGTGGATCATCGAGGGAACACGCACCCTGGGCACTTGAAGTAAACGATATCAACATCGTTATCGCTGAAAGCTTTGCCAGAATCTTCAAACAGAATATGTTTAATTGCGGAATGATGGCGGTGGAACTCTCAGCAGAGACTCTCGACAGTATTTTCAAGAAATTTGCCAATAATGAAACAACTGTGACAACCGATATGGATAAAATGACACTTCACTTTGCTACAGCAGACGAAGAAAAGGTCTTTCCTTTTGAAATATCGGATTTCAACCGAGCCCTTGTTGAAGCAGGCGGTTGGGTGGGATATGCCGACTCAAAGTATTAATATAAATAGAAGATAGCGAACACAGAGAGATCTTTGGTCCATTCATATTCCCCTGTGGAGTGTCGATTTTTTGACAAACTGTCACAATCGCATTCGTCTTTCAATTCTTGACAAACCGTCACAGTCACGTACACTTGTACAAGCCGTGTCGGTTTGTCATTTCCTGCCCGATTACTGTAACAATACCTCCTGACCATTGAGAAACAATTTCCCATCTTTTGTCTCTGCCTTGTGTCGCAGGTACTTGCCATCCTTTTCAAAAAAACCGGTCTGCATTCCAGGGTACAGTGGTGTCAGCAGTGATGGATAATCACCTGCAAGCTCTGCCGGAAAACTGAGTGAAGATGTAAGGCTGAAAATATCCATCGCCAATGCCGGTTGACCCAAAATTGGGAAAAACTGCATAAAGGTCATATCTTTATTCAGCCGTAGAGAAAAATTCCCTTTAACCTCTCCAGATTGCATTTTGCCGCGCATATCCGAAATAAAAAATTCCAGATCCTTTTTTAATAATTTTTCATATGCCGCCATTGCCTGTGATCCCAAAACAGTCATCTGTTTGTCGACAATAGCTTTTATTTTTTCAGGATCGTCTTCAGCCCCAGATATCTCTTCCATAAGGCTACTTACGGATTTTGCGTACAAACGCATACACTCTTCATATGCAGTCCCATCCATATTGCGCATACCAATTCGGACAAAAGCTTCATCAAGCGAATCATCGCCCACTTTTAGTTTTTCGACACCTGCACTCAATTCAACGGATAAAATATTTTTCTTTCTATCAAAACTGAGTGTGTAACTATTTTCCAGATTGGCAAGCTCAATACGCTCAGTATTTTCAACGGCCCATCCATCTTTGATAGCAAATGAAACACCGCCTGCCCAGATATAAGTAGATATTTTTTCCAACCTGGAATTCAATGTCATCTTGCCAAGGGATAACTCATCAACAAGAGAAAGGCCATTCCACCAGGCTTTTGTTGTAAAGTTCTTTAACTCCTTATCAAAGGAAGTAACCCCATTTGCAGATAAAACATTAAAAACCTTACCTTCATTTTCAATTGTAAATGCATCAAGCGCAACGGTAGATATAATATCACCAAGAAGTTTATATTCGGTTGTAATATGCACCGGGTCTTTACCACTCAGCTTATCTTTCACAAAATCCGAATACCAACTGTTTCCAGCCATACTTGTTGTTGAAACCACTCCAAGCAATCCATGGCTAACCTGATCGACAAAGAAGATTTCATCAACACCGTAAGCTACCTTCATATTTCGTAATTTGACTTTCCATTCAATAGACGAAGAATAGAAATTTCTTTTATATTTAACAATCTCAACAGAAACGTCAGAACCGCTATCACTATGCAGCGTATTAATATCACGATAGACCTTCTTGATAATTTTCTCCATCACGATACCATTGATGACCGGCGCACCAAATCCTGCCACAAGAACAATTAACACAATACCTGCAAAAACTTTTTTCATATCTGCCCCTCATTTTACCCCGAACAATCGGGGGGACTATTTTAAACACGACAAATTACTGAACCAGACACCACCTGTGACTACCATTCACCACGTTCAACTCATTCCATCAAGTCTTTTTCGCCCTGATCAAATACCTTCAATGTATTTTTATTCAGATCCAATTGTTTCTCGACTCTCAAAAATAGTACCACAAATCCTGACAAAACAGTAACCCGGAAGGTAGAAGCGGGAGATAGCCTGACGCCCTCCTGAGCAATATAGATTATATTGACAACACATCCTAACTATTTATTTTAGTGCCTTGCTCCGTAATTACAGTTAAAAAATAAATAGATAACTCCAAGGCACTTACTTGCAGCTGTCTGCATTAGTAATTATATTTTGAAATATATATTGTGTGAAAAACAGTAAAGTGAACGGAACAAATTCAGAAAAAATTTTGTTCTCCTGAAAAACAAACGAGATGCTAAAGGCACAAATAGAAATCATAAATAAGAATAGGGAAAATTTCCTGATGGATTGTTTATCAGTAGATTTAACACCTATAAATCCGTGTGGACTAAATAACAGGCAAACAAAACCAACGACCACAATCCATGCCAATACACCAGAAGCATTTAATTTTCCATAAATTCTACCTAACCACCACTGATGGGTGACTATGGCAATAGCTCCACTTATTAAATATAGATTAATGCCAAGAAAAAGACGATTAAAAATATTTTTGCGCACAACAAACAATAATATGACAACAAATGCCACTACACCACTTATAAAAAATGGGAGATTCCAACCTTGTGCAGTATCAATATCAATATATCTGATGTAATATATGAAAATCAAAAAAGGAAGCATCTCAAATAATTTCATCCTGTTTTTCCTCATTTTTAGCTTCAAACATTAACACCAAGATCATTTGCAACATAATAATAGACTGAGAGGGTGTGACTTCAAACCGACAATAGTCTATAAATTACTCATTAATCTGACAAGTCGTCTTGTCAGCTCTTTTATAAGTTCATTTGTGTTTTGAATGCAACCACAGCACTACCGCCAACCTGAACCTTAATAGGCTTCCCATTTTTCAATTCTACGGTAACTGTAACCACACCTGGTCTACTTATAGCTTCTCCCTGCTTTGCTTTAAATGTTACCGATGCCCCGGACGGTTTTAAAATAGTATTATGGATTAGATATGCCCCAAGCGGTCCATTTGCATTTCCAGTAACAGGGTCTTCAGCAATTCCTATCGCAGGTGCAAACATCCTGCCATGGGAAAGAATATCACAATCATCAGAATCCAATGTGAAAACAAAGAAGCCATTGCTACCAACATCCTTGCTGATATTCAACAATTTTGTTAAATCAGGGACGAGGGAATTCAAAACAGCTCTACTTTTAATTCCAATCATGACTTTTGAATGCCCTGTTGATGCAATTTGAATCGGGCATTTATAATCCAGATCAGACTTTGACAGATTTAATGCGCCAAGGATATCTTTTTGTGTCTTTTCCGTGAGTGGAGCGGAGATCTCAATATCACCTTGTGTCATAACAATACGGTAATCAGAATTATTTTTTTTAATATCAACTGGTAAAATTCCGATTCCGATTTGTTGTTGAACTGTGCACGTTGGCAGATTGTTTTCAAGTGCACGAACATAGTGTGCTGAGATAGTGGCATGACCACAGGAGGGAACTTCGATTGTCGGTGTAAAAAATCGAATTCTTACATCATGATCAGGACCAGTTGGAGAGAGAATAAAAGCTGTTTCAGCATTGTTTAGTTCTCTTGCAATTGATTGCATCTGAGAAGAGGTAAGTCCGTCTGCATTAGAAACTACTCCTGCAGGATTTCCTTCAAATATATTTTTTGTGAAAGCATCAATTTGATAAATGTTATAAGTCGGCATGGTTTTCTACTTATTATTTTATTTTTCAGAACACAGTTGGCGCCCCAACCCATATCCTATTTCACTTTATTGTATTTTTTAATTGGCGAAAACCATCTTGAAAATTAATTATTAAAATAATATTGCAGAACCAGACAATCCAATTGATTGTATTTGGGAAAATTGTAAACTCTAAAAGCAACCAACAATAAACTAAAAACCGTGGCCTCAGCACCCAAAGATAAGGAATTTTTATGGCATTGCGAACCATGGAAAAAGTAACCACTGCTGTATAGATAAAGATATAAATACCACCTGGAAAAACTCCCAAAATTTCTCTTTCCATTAAAACTATTGCAAGCGAAACAATAACAATTTGATCGACTAAAGTATCTACAAATGATCCTGCATTGGAACTATTATTTTGATACCGTGCTAAAGGTCCATCAATTCCATCTAAAAGCACATGGACCAAAAGTAAATATAATGAACTCTTATAATAAGAAATAAAAATCAAATATGAGGCAGCCCAACCACAAAGAAGAGACAAAAAAGAAATATGATTTGGCCGTATGTGAAGTTTTGTAAATATTTTCAAAAGAGGAAGCAAAAGCATTCCTCGTATTTTTTGTGACAGTTCCATTATTTTTCTGTCCCCGGCACTATAGCAATCACTTTTTTCAATATTTTTAGGGGTCATATTGTACCTCTATCAAATTGATGGTCACGCCATGGACTGCGGATCCTGTATTATAGAAAGTGAATTTTTTATGGAAATATCCATCGAAAGGTAAGTGTGTATGACCAAAATAAATATGTTCGATATTTTCCAAAAAATCTTTTTGATATTTTTCTAATGCTTTACATATTCGATCTGAACAATATTCAGGTGAAAAATATGAATACACTATTTTATGTAAACGATATTTAATCGCATATTCATAACACAGATGAAACAAATAGTTATTTTTAGAAATTTTCCTCTGGAGATTTCGTACCCATGGATTTTTATGTGCCAAAGGTAGGTCTCCATGCACAAACAGATGTTTACCCAATACCAGATGTGTATCACATATACATAGATTCTTAAGTTTATCTGTCATACTCAAAATCAATTGCACGAAAGGCTCAAAATTGTCATGGTTGCCGAGTATGTAATAGATACGACAATCAGGATATTGAAAAGACAAATTACTTAACCAGTTTACAGCTTCACTAATTGTTTGTTCAATTGAATCAAGAATTGTCCACGCAAAGTCAAAAATATCTCCATTTAAAACTAAGAAGTCCGCATTTCTAACCTGTTTATGCATTGATTCTGTTATATCGTGAGCATAAGAACGACTTGAAAAAATATGCAAATCAGATACGACAAAACCTTTCATTATATGCAGTGACCTTTTTTAAATCTTTCAATGGCATTATCACGCTTTATTTCTTTGAAACACCCGGGGGGATAACTATTAAGGGCAGAAACGAGAATTACTTTGACATTTAAGCATCTTACAAAACTCTATTTTTTTTCAATCAAACCATGTAATCTTCGAATTCTATTCATTCTTCGTATAATTTTTAAGGTATTAGAAAAGCAGTACTCTTCAATTTCTATATAAATATCATCTGCAGGAGAAAAAACAGTTTGGAGTGCAACCAGACGTCCGTTTCCTTCAAAGGCGATATAAGAATTTTTGTTTTCCTGTACTGCCTTAATTGCCGAAACAGATGGCAAACACTGATACAGTTCATCTTTTGAGATCTTTTTATTTTTCAAAAGGTCGTTTTTTCTTACCTGCAACATATTAATCCGGTTTTCAGTTGTCTTTAGTGAATTATCACGATTTATCGGGTGGATCTGGTATAGAGAAAACAGAGGCACAAAAACAAACTTGGAATGAGATCTTTTCCGATGAATTTCCATGACCACTTTTGCAAGAAGAACATCACATTCATCCAAGCTTTTCAATTCTGATTTTTTTCCCCACAGATAACCTATGAATTTATTAATTTGTGAAAGCAATCGTTTCATTTCTCTGATACTGGAAAAAATTGTCTGCTAATATGCATTTTCAGATTTTGACTGACGCAGGAAAATAGTAGTTACAAGAACATAACCGCATGGACACCATACTTATTTATTCATTTTAGGGCCAGACTTTTGTCTCTTTAACACTCTGCCCGTGATCTGTTCCAGGCTGGTTAAAAAATTGATGGCCTCGTGTAACGGCGCTGGGCTTTTGTTTTGGATTTTTGGATTTTTGCGCACCTAGGAGCTTGTCCGAGAATAGACATTTTGGTTAAAATCGAGGTTTTTCAAAAAAATACGCACAGTCATATAGTTGATATCGAAGTCTGCGCTTATCTGCGAGCATTATTTTTTTGACAATAACGAAGAGTTTGAACAAAATGGAATTCTCAGACAGCCTCCTAGAGCTCTTAACCTGCCTGCCCTTTTCCGACAACAAACTTGCCTGTGAAATATCTTTTCCTGATTTGCCAACTTCCTCAATCCAGTGTTCTAACCCAAAATTCTTGATTCGACAGAGATTGTAGACTTTCATATTATGAGGATACGTTGGAGCGCCGTCAGCTGTAGGCGCGAGAAAGGCGCACGGGAAATCATCGCAATCACAGCAAAATTCAACACCTTTGGCTTTCACACAATCTAGAGTTGCACACCCCTCTGGCTGGAGATGGTAATGCTTCCCATCCTGTTGGCGACACCCCTTACAAGCGACATCTTCCTTTGAAACACCCATTTTCTCATGAATCCATTCAGTAAGATCGTTGGTCAAATTATCCACATAGATATCGCAATTGAAGCAGTCTAGCCCTGCCCTTTACCCACAAATTAGCTATTACCGTCAACCGTAAGCCAAAAGCAAGAAACCGTCGCACATCAGTTGCAGGTCAGTATATCCGCGCCACATTAATTGATGCCCCGGAGGTGGGTCATTGGA
>Ga0256845_1002852_pt1 | contig 12150 bp, 15 predicted proteins | sample RiftiametaG_FD_189101 | JGI IMG/M metagenome (GOLD analysis project Ga0256845, IMG submission 189101) | Tube worm associated microbial communities from hydrothermal vent at the East Pacific Rise, Pacific Ocean - Riftia | ecosystem: Host-associated > Annelida > Integument > Unclassified ... | reverse complement strand
TTTTCAAAGGTATTATTGTATGCATTAAAGTATGCATCAGGATTTGAGCTTGCATGTTTATATTTAAGGCACATTCCAGATTTTGTAGCGGTTATTGGTACAGAATTATAAAATTGACTGTCATGAACACTGATATTTTCACCTCTAAAAAACACCATATTAGAACTATTTGCGGTACTTTCTCCATTGGTGTCTGCGTTAGTTCTATCGAAATTATCATGGAAACTGCTATTGAAAATTTCGATATTATTACATCCCGCGCAATGAAGACCAGAGATGTTGTTATTGTCAACACCATCGGTATCATAAATTTCTATATCAGAAAGTTTAACATTTGATATTTCTGCCAATTTAATACCACCACCTTCACCTGCTGAATAGGCATTGCGCACAGTAACACCAGAGATATTCCAATAGCTACTTTGATATATTCTCATGCCCAATCCTGCACTATTTGGGTCTAATATTGGATTTGTACCAGGATAAGCCTTTATATTGAACCAGTTGTTGGCACTGCCATATTTGCCACGAAAATAAACCAGGTATGATCCGCCATCAGCAGGACCTGCATCTCCACCTGGGTTTAGCATGTAATTATGTACACCATCCATTAGATAAATGGTATCACCAGGATTGAGATCAACCCAAAAGGGAGGACGGAAATCAGATTGATAATACGAAATAACATTTTTAAATGATTGCCATGAATTTATTAAAGTCCCAGTGTTGTCATCGCTTCCATTAATGGGATCAATATAATAGTCTGTGGCATGAACGGGGTTGCTTTCGGCTCCTAATAATATGAAGAGTATAAATACCAGTGTTTTCATAGTGATAGCCTGTATAGTTGCATTATGATATTTTAACATTGTTAATTAACAACATATAAACTAAACTCAGTAAGTATCAAATAATGTTTAAATTTCTACAGTCAATTGCTGGTTTCATTAAAACTTAACTCAAAATATTTAATAAAATTTCATCCCATTGGCTTTCATCTGTTTGTGACGAAAGAGATTGGTTGATAATAAGCCAATCATCAATACCCATACCTTCACAGTATTTCCTGTATAAATTATAAATAGAGTAATAAGCGTACTTAATATTTCTTGGTGGTTCCCAATCCATATCTTGCAGCGCACAAATAGGCTCACGATAACTACCTGCAATAGCATTGTTTGGTGTGTTTTTAATCACTGCTTTCAAGGCCTTTTTTGGGAGATCCTTCTCAATGTTGTGATCCATAAGCACCACTGAATCTTGATAAAATAAATCCCTGCCTTGTCGTGTGAATTTATCCCACACGGCTAATGAGTAAGTGCACGCTTTGATATGCGCCTTCTTTTTAGCTGTAACACCAAGTGTCGTAAATTTAGTTTGTAGATCATTCATATAAATTAAAGAGTATCACACATAATGCCAGAATAGGTGACTTGCTTGTCCATTACATTGTTTCAACTAAAAAGCAAGGGAGGTTTTGATGAAAAACCTATATTAATCAACAAAATTAGAAGGTTCTTTTAAATCTGGCTTATGGTATTACCCAAATCCCGATATAGAAATACAAAATAGAGTGCAATCAATTGGTACGTTTAGTGAATCTATAAAATTCGTTGACACCTTATTGGTGTTAAGATATTTTTCAAGTTTGCTTGGCGTTCCAAGGGGTTGTGCTATAATTGTATTTTCCATATCGGGGTTTGGGTATTATTCTTCTCATTAAAATCAAGTAAAACATCTATGAAAACTAGCAGTCATTTTGATCACATCCAAACAAAACAATCTGAATTTTCACTGCCGTGTTTCTAAGCATTATTAATTTTTCATGAAATCATATGGCCATAAAGACAATTCCTTTTCCGCATTAATAGTGGAAATACATGTCGCATTTAAACAAATACAAGCTTCAGGCATAAGAGCCAGTATTTCAGAAAATGCCAGATGGCATACCCCAAAAAAGGATAACAATAAGTATTGGATAAAAAAAATATGCTGGGATTTAATAAATATACATCACAGAGGACTTAGCCAGCCTGATTTCTGCTTTGTTCATGGTGGCTTAGATGAAAAGGATTTAGAAAAAGCGCTGTCTAAGGCCTTTCCAAAAAAAATGGTCGTTATAGAGGTAGAACACAAACCCATATTAAAGAATAAAAAATAGTACAATATTTTCTTATATATTTCCTTGCACATAACTACGAATGATACCTTTTTCTTTTAACTCTTGTAGTAATTGTATACGAACACCTGGATAAGCTATTACACAATCACGATGAAAATTATCATAACCACCAAATACCAACTTGCCTTTAGATTCTATTTGTACATGAATAATACCTTCGTTTACAAGGTGATCTTTTTCAGACAGTTCAAGCCAGATTGTTTTTGATGTTTCGATAGTTAAGGGAACAACCATAAAATCTTGTATTGGGGAAATTGTTTGCCTTTTTAATGCCTGTGTTTCCTCAGTTGATACCCCATCAATAGCAGTGAAGTCAACGTGGCTCAACTCACCTTCAAAGGAGATATGAGAACCGCCGCTAAACTCCTTTAACATTACTAGCAAAAGAGCTGGCTTATCTCTTGTATTAATCCATTGTATTGGTGTTTTCATTGTTTTTTATTCATCTCTACAGCACAGGCGGCGCGTCAGCGACGTCTAGCTGGCGTGTGTGCTTGTTATGCATTGACTGTATTACGCCTAAATGAGCGTGCAGCGTGAATTTATTCCCAGAAGGATCAGTGAATTTTAGGTAATGACCACCCAAATTACTTGTATCTTCAAACTCTACACCATTTCTTTGCAAGTGATCTAAAAGCTCAATAGACTCTTGGCCTAGGTCTCCACCTATATGAATCCAAAACGACGACTTTACGTGTGTGCTTTGATCAAAACATTGAAAGTGCCCTTCCGTTTTGCACTCATTAAGATCAAGTATTAGATCAACTCCCATATTACATACAAGTCTTCGAGCTGTACGATCAAAAAATCCTAATTTATCTGCGTAAAATATTTCTGCAGTTTCAATACAGCCTACCGATAAATTAATATACACCATTTAATTCATTCCAACTCTTCTTTTGGTCGCCATGACTGCACTTGTTATAAGACACTCTTAACTACCCCAATTTCCATATTTATAAATAGTATTGCAAGTGCAATGAAACATCCACCACGTCCTAAAGGTATGGCCAAATCCATTGTTCTTTTCAAAGAACGTTCTTCTTTTAATACTGACATTATTAGAAATTTAATATCTTGAAATGCAATGCCGCCAAATAATAAAATTAGCGAAGGATATACCAAAATAACCGTAACCCAGCGTGTTCCTTCTTCTCCGTAGATAAGACTAGCAGCAATTAAAGCTAAACATGAGAATACAAATATTCCGGCGGAAATTTTGGTTGTTAATTTTCTTCCATTCATATCTATATTCTGTAGAGCTCCTTTGGCTTATAACGCCTCGTTAAGCGGCAAATGCTGTTGGGTATTTTTTGCATATTTCTTCTTTTTTGCAAAAAAAGGCCCAACAGTATTTGTCCGAGCCTACGAAGCAGATGGTTTTAAACGATTTGTTAGAAGCACCTTTCACTATTTTTTCTCGGACTTCGCTTTATAGTCAAACAACAATTTATTATGTTTATTTTGATGCCATTTAATCATTTTTTCTGATTTTTTAACTGCAATAGTTTGATAATCTATAGCCTTATTTACTTCATCAGTTTTCATATATGCCGCTGCCAATGCGGAATATGCATAAGCGGATTCAGGATACAACTTGACAACTTTACGATAGATGGTTAGTGCTTTCTGTGGATCAATTGTCAAAAATGATTTGGCGAGATTGTTGAGTGAACCTTCAGCTGAAACAGGAAAGCCATATTTGTTTTTTGATAGCACCATATAGTAGTTAATTATTGATTGAGAACCTTGTTTGGAAATTTCTGAACCAGCTGCCAAATTATTGTGATAGTCATCAAAAAGTTTTTCTATTCCGTTTAGGACGGTGAAAATCGGCCTGGACATATAGTGGTGTTCATCATCTTTGATCACGCTCCAATCAAGCTCTTTGGGAGCAGAAGTATTTAATACTTGCTCAAATAAACCAACAGCTTCAACGTGTAATTTTTCATAATCATGTTGACCGATTGTGATGTATAGAAACCTAGACTTGTCAGTTAGCTGTGGCAGTTTGTTTTTGCCATCTGAATTAATTGCAAGAAAGTTATTACTTAATGTTGGACTTGATATGAAATAGGCATTAAACAATTGAGGTCTATTAAGTAATGCGTATAAGCCAATGGCTCCATTGCTCATGAAGCCACTGTATATTTTAAATCCATTGGTTCGGTATTTTTCATCCACAATTTTAAGAATCTCGAACTCTAATAAATCGAGTAGCCTATTGTCCGAAGGCGTTTCAACTGTTTCTTCAAACAGTTTGGCAAGTCCTGAGTGATAACTTGCAGGTGTAACAATAATGCTTTCCAACCAAGGCCATTCGCCATTATGGCTTAGCCAGTCATGTATACCGCTCAAATAAGGTTGGCTTCTAGGGTGGAGATCAAAGATCAAAAAATACTTCTTATCTTTAGCTTCATTATAACTAGCAGGAAGAGTAATATTGAATTCGATTGGTTCATCAAACGCTTTTGACTTAATGCTTATTTTTTCAATTGGATTAAGCTCAGTAATTTCTACAGCACCAACTAACCAAGAATGGCTCATACATACAAACACTATAATTACTTTTATTATTTGACTCATCGTTTAACTCCGAAATTTCCAGTGCTTACGCCCAGCACAGCGGACGGTTTGTAGCGGCGAAGGAGCGAAAAAGCGTTCTGACTGCTGCCGCTTGTTAGCATTTTTCATGCTGCAAAACCTGTTGAATAAAAGGCCATTTTTTCTCTGTATATGCCTCTCGGTCTTCTTTATGAGAAACTGCCAAGTCACGCTTTAACTTTGCATATTGATCAAAAACCAATTTATCCGAACGTAATAACTCACGAAATTTTATACGTTCTTGCCATAGCGGACTTTCAAATGGTATTAAATGAAGGTGATGAGTTCTGAACGCATCCGAAGGCTTGCAGAACCAATGCATTATCTCATTTTTATAAGGCCAATATTCATATCCGTTTTCAATAAGAACTTTGATTGCTGGCTTTGAACCTTCGAGTGATTTAACACCAAACATAATATCTATGATTGGTTTGGCAACCATTCCGAGAACCGCTGTACTGCCAACATGCTCTATACTGCCATAATTCCAAGAACCCACGATAGACATTAAGTGTTCTTTCTCCTTCTCGAATTTTTCGGGCCAAGATGAATCATACTCTTCGAGAATTACTGATGCTCGTTTCATGTGCTATAACTTCCCTAAAATGCTAACGTTTCGATAATGGGCCAGAGCAGCGTAGGTCCAAGCCCTGTAAGGGTGGCATTGATCGACTTGTTAAATGTTGCCACCTGTTACCGCTCCTCAATTTCTTTTTGAACATTTTCTGGCAGCCAATTCCAAACAGTTTCATAATAAGATTTGTGTATCTCGGGGTATATGTGGCTTACAAAACTCTGGAAATCTTCTTTTGATTCATAGTTCGTGGACTGATGCATAAAGTTTTGTAGCTTTTCAAGAAGAAGAAGAAGATAGATTTCTTTCACTTCTTCTAGTTGCACCTTAATTTCACTCATTATCAAATCCTAGAAAACATTTAACAACTTATTATATGTATATTAAAGCTATATATCACAATATTTACGTATTTTAATGCGTCGTTTTTCATGCTTTTTATTGTAACATAGTGCTTTTTATATTGAAACAGCAAAACATACGCTCTTGAGAACCAAGATAACGTGTTATTTATACATAAATGCATGAATTTACGAAAATATCAGAGATTATATGCAAATTATGAAGTTATTAGATTGAGTTCGAACAAAAATAAAATTGACCAAATATTGCACGGCATTTAGTCAAGGTCTTCTATACTTTGATGTTTACTACAAACCTTGCATTCGAAGATTATATCGTATGGTTCGTCGCGTGTGGTAAATTCCGCGGGCTGATACAAAGCACCCACTATTAAACGTTCCGCAAGATTTTTTTTGTTAGGAGCTTACTGCGCAGGGCAATCAACTGATTTAACTACGAGCTCTCCAACGAATTCATTATTTTTGTCGCTATATCTAAATTGTATAACAACTTCATGCCCAAGAAACTCTACACTTTTTTCATCTGTACAGACTTGATTTTTTACGTTTGGAAAAAATTCGTTTTGAACCTTTGTTAAATCTATATCCGCAAGGGCATCTTGAGTAAAAGTGTAATAATAAATAAAAGTGTTTCCTATGGACTCTGTTTTCTCAAGTCTTGTCCCTTGATCGATATTAATTGGAAGTTTTGTATTCATATCAGACGATAAGTCTTTAAGGAATTTAGCATCCCATTTGTCGCCAATTGAAGAGGATTTAGGTTGCTTACTGACATACATAAATGTACTAATAGCACCACATATTAATATGGCAAAAAATATATTCTTCATGATTACTCCTAACAACTTATTATATGTGCATTAAAGCTATATCACAATATTTTGACCTATACTGACCTATACCCAAAAAACGGACACAGTTTTATTAACTTGCATTTTCATACTCATCGAGCGATTTATAACGCCCCATTAAGCAGCAAAAGCTGATTGGACATTTTATTGCGTCTTTTCCTTTTTGCAATAAAAAGGCCAAGTAGTATTTGTTCGAGTCTTTGAAGCATGCGGTTTTAAATCGTTTGTTATATGCCGTTTTCACAAATTATTGAGCCAATTTTCCTGCTCCTCTGTATCTGGCACTTGAACGCCTCTCGCTGCTGAGATTAAATCAAACGCATCCTTTGCGGAAAGCCCCAAGTTAAGAAGAACAGCTCCCGCAATTATGCCAGTGCGCCCGATACCAGCTCGACAATGAATTACTACGTGTTTTCCCGAACAAATATCTGAATACAAGTTCTGGGTATAAATAATAGCTTCCTTAGTATTAGGTAAGCCTCTATCTACTATTGGGAAAGAAGAAAATTCGATGTTGTTTTTAACACATAAAGAATTTTCAGAGCCTAACCCAACCTCAAATTGTTCATCGCGCTCTAGCAATGAAACAACTTTATCAACTCCTAATCGCTTTAAGCCGATAAATTCATCTTCTATCCATTCACCTGCAACAGGTTTAGCCATAACGGATAGTATTCCATTTTCTATTTTAGAGACTTTATATATAGTTGGTAGCATAATTTCCTAAGGCATATAACGCCGTAATAATTTGCAGTCTGAAGCGCAGCGTAAGGCTGTCAAATCGATTACCTTGTTATACATTTCGTTAAGCAATTCTTTGGTCAATGTTGCTGCGCAATGCAGATTTTAAAATTTTCTCTTGATCATACATTGAAGTGTAGATCACCTTTAACTCTGAATGCCGTAAAAACGCGAATATATTTCCTCTAGCTTCGTTGTAGTCGTACTGTTCGTGACTCTCTAAGATCAAGATTGCAACTTCTTCGTCTTTTTCTAAGACACTGTTAGTCTCCATAATTTTACCGTATGAATAATAACCCTCGCCTAGCTCGTTGTCTGCTAATAGGCACATCTCTTCAAGTGTCTCGAAACTGATTATTCTATTTTCTTTCATCAAAACCATGCTGGATATAATTGCTGGCCCAAACCCATAGTTCTTTAAGGATACGATCCTTTTTCTTCCATCCCAATCATGTTTTAGAGAGAGATGAGGCCTAACGCTAAGTTTATCATGATATTTGCGTATTTTAATGCCTCGTTTTTCATGCTTTTTATTGTAACATAGTACTTTTTGTATTGAAATAGAAAAACATACGCTCTTATAAGTGAAGATAACGTGTTATTTATGCGCAAATGCATTGATTTACGTGAATAACGGGGATTATGTGTAAATTATGAAGTTATTAGATCGAGTTAGAACAAAACCCAACGACTATGGACTGAAAGTCCTTTTTTAACCTCATAAATACACACTACTATCCAATTAAACACTGCTGGTGGGTAAACCCGAATGGCACTTACTTAAGCTTTTTTGGGTGGCCATTTTGTCTTATCTTCTGTCTAGCAATGCTGCGTGGTTGCTTAAGTCTTGGCATGTTATTATGCCGTCGTTTAATTGCTCTTGGTTCAATTCTTCCATTACGTTTACCAACAGTTTTTGATGATATAAATGCTAGTATTCTTTGTGCAACTTCAATTCCATCAACTGAAGTGTGATATTGATTCCACAACAACCAAAACTGCAATGAGTGCTTAAAACTAATACCCCTTGGAGTAATACTGGTATGAATTGCAGCCTGAACCATAAGCATTCGTATTAAATTATAGGCTAAAAAATAAACCCACATTTCTTTAATAATCATTTCTGGTGACTTGCAACTAAATTCTGTCATTCCCATTGTGGTTTTTATGTTCCTTAAATCTAATTCTATATGCCAACGACATTTGTAAAAGTCTTTCAACTGTCTTTTTGTTATTTCTTTAGGCTTTAAAAATGTGGTGATTAATAGTTTCCCACCTACCTTTAACTCCCTTATTTTAATTGACTTTGGCGATGATTTAAATGCTTCTTTTGTCATCCAATGTGGTCTTGTATTAGGCCTTTTCAATTCAATTATATGGTCTTTAGAACCTAGTTTTTCTCCTTGGGTAAAATCACTACTATTTCTTCGTGGACCCATTTGCTCAAATACGCCATCTATGCCCTTTTCTTGTAAAAAAACTAAAAAGAAGAAGGTGCCAAAATTAGCATCTCCAAGCAAGATATCACCCTTTTCAAAAGAGCTATACATTTCTCTAAGTAAGCTTTGTTCCCCTGTTCCCTTACCTTTGCATGCCCCAATTGATGCATTAAGCAATGCTCCGCTTGACAGGTTTGTAATACCAACAACGCGAGATACAGGAAAGCCAAGACCCGTTTTCTGACTTAATGATTGTGGATAAATTTCTTGATTAGCTTTGGTATCTGGCATTGATATAGTCGTTCCATCTATGAGCTTCACTTGTCTTCCCTTGAAAAGCCATTTATTAGGAACCTGTTTGTCAATCAAGTTAGCAGAGTACTTAGCTAATGTAGAAATCATCTCTTCAGGTATACGCCCTCTTGCTCTGCTATATCCTCCCGTAGATAGACTAATACTTTTGTAGCCTGTAATTAAACGTTTAAAAGTAGAATCATTTACTGCTTTTTGGCACGAACTATCGGGATTCACAACTTGAGCTAAAAACATTGATAGTGTTTCTGTTGGCGTAAGTAGTCTTTCTCTATGTTCTGGAAGTAATTCTTCTAATTTATCAAACAAGTCATCATTAGTCAGGATGTTAAAGAAACTATCTGAAGTACTTTTTGTTGATGTTTTTGTAATTTGTTGTTGAATTAAACCTCTATTGTGATTGATACTAAACATTAAGACTGGTCTCCTGTGTGATATATGGTTGCGTAGTAACAAACAGTATATCACTTGATCAGTCTTTCTATATATAATTCAATGGGTTACACCTTAAGTAAGTGCCATTCGGGTTTTACATTCGGGGCTTGCCCACAAAAAATAGAAGCTATGGATTCAAAAGGTTTCTATTAACAATGCTTGTGGGCAAGCCCCACCCTACAAAGGAGAAACACCATGAATAGCAAAAAATTAAAACGTGCTTTTTTCTGATTGTATTCATATTAAATTATGCTTAAGTAAGTGCCATTCGGGTGGAACCCACCTTACGTTTAGAGCTTAGGTAAGTGCCATTCGCTACTGGCCGCTTACTCTCGGGAAAAATTTAATTATTAAACAAGTCACATGACCCGTTATATTCCGTTATATTCTATTCCAATGTATAATTGTGAATAAGGTCTCTAATAGATAAATTCATATACTTTTATTATGGTATGATTTAATTTTTTATAAAAGCAGCATTAAATTGACGATGGTTATTCAGAAAATGAATAGTTATTTCAGCACAGCTCACTTTAATGATTGTTATAATACCAAGCTAACCATGACCTGATGGCTATTTATAACAAATTAAACAGGAATACACAATGACAAGTACCCAACAACGAGTAGAACTACAACACCAAATTTGGCAAATTGCAAATGATGTACGTGGCTCAGTCGATGGTTGGAATTTTAAGCAGTATGTATTGGGCACTTTGTTTTATCATTTTATTAGCGAAAATTTTGCCGCCTATATCGAAGGCGGTGGTGAAAGCATTAACTATGCCGAGCTTGCTGATGATGTCATTACCGCAGAAATCACAGTAGCCAAGATTGACACCATTGTTGTGGAGATTGAGGCATGAGTAATGTTGTTTTTTATACCACCGATGACGGAACGACAAAGATTGATTTGCGCTTAGAAAATGGCTCGGTTTGGTTGTCTCAATTAGAAATAGCCGATCTTTTTCAAACCAGTAAACAAAATATCAGCAAGCACATTCAAGCAATTTATGATGAAAATGAGTTAGAAGAAAAAGCAACTGTCAACCATAAGTTGACAGTTCAAAATGAAGGCAGTCGAGCCGTTTCACGAAACATAGCACTGTATAATCTTGATGTGATTTTGGCTGTTGGTTATCGTGTGCGTTCGGTTCGTGGGGTACAGTTTAGGCGATATGCGTCAACAGTTTTAAAAGAGTATCTCGAAAAAGGCTTTGCTTTAAACGATGAACGATTAAAAAACCTCGGTGGTGGAAACTACTGGAAAGAGCTACTTGATCGCATTCGTGATATTCGCTCCAGTGAAAAAGTCATGTATCGTCAAGTGCTGGAATTGTACACAACAGCTGTTGATTACGACCCCAAAAGCCAAGGCAGCACCAATTTTTTTAAAATCGTACAAAATAAACTACACTATGCCGCCCACGGCAATACCGCCAGTGAAATGATTTACTTACGTGTGGACAGCGACCAACCGTTTGCAGGTTTAACCAGCTTTAAAGGCAGCCAACCCACACAAGCCGAAGCCATGATTGCCAAAAATTTCCTGAGTGAGAAAGAGTTGCGCGTACTGAATAATCTTGTCTCGGCTTATTTTGACTTGGCCGAGTTAAACGCCATCGAAGAACGCGAAATGCGCATGGCTGATTATATCCGTGAGTTAGACAATATCCTATCATCAACAGGGAGAAAAATACTCACCAATGCGGGAAACATAGCCCACACCCAAGCAGCAACCAAAGCCAAACTAGAATATAAAAAATACAAAGCCAAAACACTAGAGCATGTCGAAGAAGAATACCTAAAATCCATTAATGCTTTAGAAATCCAAGCCAAACAAGAAAGCCGTAAAAAATGAGTGACACCAATATGAAAAAACTGCTTGAGGGTGTTGAGGTGGACAGGAAGACGTTGGAGAGGTTCTTATAGCAAATACTGGCGGCGGTACTCCGCCTAAAGCAAAATCAGAATACTGGAACGGGAAAATTATTTGGGCATCAGTTGGAGATTTAAGTATTGAAAGCAACTTTGATAAAAAAAACCAGAAATCATATTACTGCTGAAGGTTTGAAAAAGAGTTCATCAAACCTGATAAGCAAGGGGGATGTTATTGTTGCTGTAAAATATCATCTGGAGAATAAAAAGGGGTGTAAGAGTAACGTGATAATGTCCGCTTTCTATATTAAAAGTGAGCTGCATGATCAAAGAGGTGTTAGGAATGAGTCATCAAGAATTAGATCGTCTTGAAGGTATTAATGCCGTTAATTATATTGCTCTCCAACTTCGCATGCCTGGTAGCAGTAATGAAAATGTTAGCCAGAAAATCATGGCATATACCGTTCAAGGATCCATTAATGCCTATGGAAACAAACAAATGCGTAAAAAAACCTGGGTAAAAGGTGTTTGGGTACGTGGCGTACTTCATGCTAAAGGAAGTGGCAGCTACCCTTACTCATTGGTTGTTGATTATATTGGTAAGCTATAGTTAATTATCCAAGCTAGCTGGACAAGCACTTCTAAAACAAGCTGAAATCTTATGGGTTTTGGCTTGTTTTTCTTTTCAAATCTTGAAAATACGATTTACCTCTCATTGTACAAACCAGTCTCATTTGTTGTTTTGTTTGTTAAACAAGTCACATAGCCCATA
>Ga0256845_1002851_pt1 | contig 12150 bp, 11 predicted proteins | sample RiftiametaG_FD_189101 | JGI IMG/M metagenome (GOLD analysis project Ga0256845, IMG submission 189101) | Tube worm associated microbial communities from hydrothermal vent at the East Pacific Rise, Pacific Ocean - Riftia | ecosystem: Host-associated > Annelida > Integument > Unclassified ... | reverse complement strand
AATGGCTCTTGAAGGTGCCGCAATCGCATCTACTATATCAGATGCAATTGGAACTCTTTTTATTATAATCGCACTTTTCGTTTCAAAAACACAACGAAAATTTGAACTATTGAAACACATCTCATTTGGTTGGACAAGTATCAAGCAATTATTCTGGGTAAGTGCACCGATTATGTTTCAAGGATTAATTGCTTTAAGTACGTGGACTATTTTCTTTGCTTGGATAGAACAAATGGGAACTTACGAGCTTACAATCTCCCAAAACATCCGTTCCCTATATTTTCTTGCTTTTGTACCCGTTTGGGGATTTGGCGCAACCACAAAAACATACATTAGTCAATATATTGGAAAAAAAGATTTTAAATCCATTGAGATAATAATCAAGAGAATACAAATTCTGACAACGATATTCATTGTTGTCTTTTTTCATGGCGCCGTATTGTACCCTAAGCAAATGCTCAGCATAATCAATCCTAACGAAATATACATGCAAGACAGTATTGCTATTCTCCAATATGTTTCTGGAGCAGTCTTAATCTATGCAACTGGAAGTGTTTATTTCCAAGCAATAAATGGAACGGGAAATACACGTTACACCTTTTATGTAGAGCTAATATCCGTAACCGCTTATCTATTAGGCGCATATCTATTAATCAAAGTTTACAATGCTGATATATTTTGGGTTTGGTCTGTAGAATATATATACTTTATCACCTTAGGAATTCTATCATTTTCTTACATTCGCTTTTTTAATTGGCAAAAGAAAGAAATATGAAGAAAGATTTGAGTGTTATTTTCATGGGTACTCCTGGGTTTGCAACAGAAATACTGCGTAGAATTCACAAAGATGGCATTAATATAAAGGCCGTAATCACTGCTCCCGACAGAAAATCAGGAAGAGGACAGAAAGTTAACATGAGTGATGTCAAGAAATATGCTCTAGAACAAGATTTCACGATATTACAACCAAACAATCTAAAAGACGAATCCTTTATAAATCAATTGAAAGAACTGAATGCTGATTTATTTGTAGTTGTAGCTTTCAGAATGCTTCCAGAAGTTGTTTGGAATATGCCGACAAAAGGAACAATTAACCTTCATGCTTCATTATTACCTAATTATAGAGGTGCAGCACCAATTAATTGGGCAATTATAAATGGAGAAAAAGAAACAGGTGTTACTACTTTTTTCATAGAAAAAGAAATTGATACTGGATTAGTAATCGAACGCGAAAAATTATCCATCACTCCTAACGAAGATGCTGGAGAACTTCATGATCGATTAATGTTCTTAGGCGCAGACTTAATTAGTTCATCTATAAATAAAATAGCCACAGATTCTATCGCACCAATTGACCAAGCAGAGTTAAGTGAAGGGGAATTACCAATTGCTCCAAAGATTTTTAAACCTGATTGCTTAATTAACTTCAATAACGAAGCACAAATAGTGCACAATTTTATTCGAGGCCTCTCACCTTACCCTGCCGCTTGGTGTAAACTTTTCAATTCAGAAAAGGACGAATTAAAAACATACAAACTTTTTTCTTCTCAAATTTCTACAGAATCAAGTCGTGGAAAAATAAAAATAATCACAACAAAAGAAGGTATTCTTTTTCCCACAAATGACTTCTATATTTTAATAAAAGAAATACAAATGGAAGGAAAACGGAAAATGAAATTTAGCGACTTTTTAGCAGGAAATTCTACTGAACACCTTACCATTTCTAAGCAGTAGAACATTTTATTTTAAACGACAGAATACTGTTATTCGTCGAATACACCTTTAAAAACGGGCTTTTTAGGGTGATTTATCAACAAAATGGCAGGTTTTTCAACATTTTACACAAAAAAATAGCCAAAACACTTGTCTAATAAGGATATTAGGATATATTTGTTGAGAATTAATTATTAATAAACTAAAATTAACAAACTATGAACAAAGCAGAATTAATTGATGCAATGGCAGAAAATGCTGGATTATCAAAAGCAGACGCAAAAAGAGCATTAGATGGATTTATCGATGCAACAGGATCAGCATTGAAAAAAGGTGATAGAATCTCTTTAGTAGGATTCGGATCTTTTTCTGTTTCTAATCGTGCTGCGAGAGTTGGACGTAACCCACAAACTGGTAAAGAAATTCAAATCGCAGCTAAAAACGTTGTTCGTTTTAAAGCTGGTTCTGATTTATCTGGTAAAGTTAACTAAGAATAACTTAAAGGAATTAGAGGGAATCGAAAGATTCCCTTTTTTTTTGCCTAATTTTGCCGTATGACAACAGATGAAAAAGTATTAGAGGGGTTTTATAACATCATTACTGAAAGCAAACAAGGAATGTACGATAAGATTGCAGCAGACCGAACAAAACACCTTACTGTTGTCATGGAGAGCATTTCAAAAGAGCACAATTCTTCTGCTGTACTCAGAACATGTGACTGTTTTGGAATTCAAGATCTTTACACCATTGAAAAAGGAGAAAAAAAATACGAACCTATGCGTGATATTGCATTAGGGGCTGGGAATTGGGTAGACCTACATATATACGACCAGAATGAATCACCAACCACTGCTTGTTTAACAGAATTAAAGAAGAAAGGTTATAAAATTGTAGCAACTACTCCACACACCGACATTAATATAGCTGACATTTCAATTGACCAGCCTATTGCTTTAGTATTTGGAACAGAAAAAACAGGAATTTCTGAAGAAGTTTATGAAATGGCAGATGAACTGGTCAAAATCCCAATGTACGGATTCACAGAAAGCTTTAACATAAGTGTTTCTGCTGCTATCGCTTTAAACATTTTACGTGATAAATTAGAAAAATCTAATCTCGACTGGAAGCTATCACATGAAGATCAAGTGAAACTTAAAATTCAATGGTCAGCTAAAATCATTAGAGATGGTGAAAAAGTAGAAAAAGAAATTCGTAAAAGAGTAAAAGAATAACTGTTCAACCATTCTATTTATTTAAAAAAGAATAATATATTTGTAAAACTAAACCAATTAATTTACAATTAAACTTTATATTATGGGAAGAGGAGATAAAAAAAGTAGAAAAGGAAAAATTGCAAGAGGTTCTTTCGGAATCACGCGAAAGAGAAAATCTTCAACCTCCTCGGTAGCACCTAAGCCTAAAGCTAAGAAAAAAGCAGTTGCTAAAAAAACTACTGAAAAGAAAGAAACAGTAAAAAAAGTAGCCGCTAAGAAAACAACAACAGCAAAAAAGACTACTGCAAAAAAAACAACTGCCGTCAAGAAGACAACAACAAAAAAGGCAGATGAGAAAAAACCTGCTGCGAAAAAGGCAACAAAAACAACTTCGAAAAAAGAAGATTAAATATAAAAGCTGCCTGACTGGCAGCTTTTTTTTATACAGAATAAACAAAAGAATGAAACATAATTTCGGTGCTGGACCATGTATCCTTCCTCAAAACGTATTCCAACAAGCAGCTGATGCAGTGTTGGATTTTAATGGACTTTCTTTATTAGAAATTTCTCACAGAAGCCCTGACTTTGTTAAAGTAATGGCAGAAGCTCAATCTCTCGTTAAGGAAGCATTAAACGTTCCCAAAGGGTATTCTGTATTATTTATTCAAGGTGGAGCATCTCTTGGATTTACTATTATTGCATTGAACATGATGCGAAATACTAAAAAAGCAGGTTACATAAACACCGGAACTTGGGCGAAAGGAGCTATAAACGAAGCTAAAGCTGTTGGAATTGATGCAAATGTATTTGCCTCTTCTGAAGATAAAAACTTCAATTACATCCCTTCTGCTTCTGATATTCCAACAGATGTAGATTACATTCACTACACATCAAATAATACAATTTTCGGAACTCAATTTCAAGATGTAATCGAAACGAACTTACCGTTAGTTTGCGACATGTCTTCAGATATTTTCTCAAAACCTGTAGATGTTTCTAAATTTGATATTATCTATGCTGGTGCTCAAAAAAACTTAGGACCTGCTGGAGCAACTCTTTACATTGTAAAAGATGAAATTCTAGGAAAATCAACTAGTGAGTTTATGCCTAAATACTTGAATCTAAAAAATCATGCTGATAAAGATTCAATGATGAATACACCTCCTGTATTTTCTATTTACACATCTATGCTAAATCTACGTGATTTAATAGCTAACGGTGGCGTAAAAGCTGCACAAGAAAGAAATGAAGCTAAAGCTAAGTTATTATACGATGAAATCGACAGTAACCCACGTTTTAAAGCTGCTGTTTCTGGAAAAGATCGTTCTTTAATGAACATTACATTTTTGTTGGAAAATGACGAAGACAAAGATCGTTTTGATAAACTATGGAATGATGCAGGAATTGTTGGACTGAAAGGACATCGTTCTGTTGGTGGATACCGTGCTTCAATGTACAATGCTTTGAAAATTGAAAGCGTACAAGCACTCGTTAATGTAATGAAAGAATTATAATAAATTACCCATAATTAAGATTTTAAATATGAAAGTTTTAGCAAATGATGGTGTTTCTCAATCAGGAATTGATGCACTAATAAAAGCAGGATATAATGTTATTACTGAGAAAGTTAACCAAGAAGACTTAATCAATTACATCAATAAAGAAAATATCGAAATCCTATTGGTTCGTAGTGCAACAACTGCACGAAAAGAATTAATTGATGCCTGTCCAGAATTAAAACTTATTGGACGTGGCGGAGTTGGAATGGACAACATTGATGTGGAATACGCACGCAGCATCGGAAGAACAGTAATCAACACACCAGGAGCTTCTTCTCAATCAGTTGCGGAGTTAGTAATGGGACATTTATTCTCTATTTCACGCTCTTTGAATGATTCATACAAGAACATGGAGAACGGTGATTTCAAAACTTTGAAAAAGAAATACGGAAAAGGAGTTGAATTAAGAGGTAAGAACATAACTATTATTGGATTCGGAAGAATTGGTCAATCATTGGCTAAATATGCTATCGGAGCAGGAATGAACGTTACTGCAGTAGATACATTTTCAGAAAACATTGAATTAGCTATAGAATTAGGAAACAATCTTTCAACTACAATTCAAATTAATCCAATCAAATCAGTTTTAGAAGGGATTAAAAATGCAGATTACATTTCACTACACGTCCCTAAACAAGCGGATGGATCAGCTGTGATTAGTACAGAAGAATTCAACGCGATGAAAGACGGTGTTCGACTTGTTAATGCTGCTAGAGGTGGTGTAATCAACGAAGATGCTCTTATTGCTGCTTTGGAAAATGGAAAAGTTGCTTCGTGTGCATTAGATGTTTACGATAACGAACCAAATCCTCGGAAAGATTTATTATCTCACCCTTTAATTGCTTGTACGCCTCACGTTGGTGCAGCAACTGTTGAAGCACAAGATAGAATCGGTACTGAATTAGCAGAAAGTATTATTGCTCAGTTTGGAACACATTAGTGACCGATTAGAATGACAAAGATTACTTCGTTCAGGGCAATTCGTCCTACCAGAGATAAAGCGCACTTTGTAGCGTCACTTCCTTCGTATGCATATAAAAAGAATGTTTTAGAAGCAATTCTACAGGCAAACCCATATTCTTTTTTACATATTATCAATCCAGAATTTGGACCAATTACAACAAAAGCAAATTCTGAAGAAAGATTTCAATTAATCCATAATTCTTACCAGAAATTTATCGATGACGGAATTTTCATTCAAGACGAGGAACCAAGTATTTACTTATACCGTCAAACAAAAGACAGTCATGAATACCTAGGAATCATTGCTGGAGCAGATGTTGAGGAATATAATAATGGAAAAATTAAAATCCATGAAGCAACAATTACCAGTCGTGAAGAAATGTTCACCGACTACTTGGACATTGTTGGATACAACGCAGAACCAATACTCCTATCCTATTCAGACCCAGATCATGTAATCGATGCCATAATCGAACATAAAGTAATCGAAAGACCTGAATATGAATTCTCTACGATTGACACGATTAAACATGAGTTGTGGATTCTTTCTAAAGTGGAAGAAATTGCAATAAAACAATCATTTGAAAAACTGGACAATGTTTACATTGCTGACGGTCATCATCGTTGCGCTTCTTCTGCAGGATTGAAAAGTAAAAGAAATCTTGCCGGGCTAGAAAGAAATCACAACGAAGATTCTTTCCTTTCTTTCTTTATCAATGAAAATAGAATTAAAATACTAGAATTTAACCGATTAGTAAAAACAACAAACGGACTTACTCCTTCAGAATTCATACTCAAGTTAAAAGAAAACTTTATAGTTACTCCAATAAAAGAATCTAAAATACCTCTTCAAAAACACCACATTTCAATGTGTATTGATAGAAGTTGGTATACATTAGTTTGTAATGAAGATATTATTGAGAGTAATCACCCTGTGAATTCATTAGATGCAGAAATATTAACTCAATACATTCTTTCTCCAATACTTGGAATCAATGATTTAAAAAATGATGATAATATTGATTTTATCAGCGGCGATCATTCTTTGACTGAATTCGAAGAAAAAATGGAGCAAACTGACTTTAAAATCGGATTCATACTCTACCCTATTACAATTGAAGAAATCAAGAAAGTGGCAGACAATAACATGATTATGCCTCCAAAATCGACATGGATAGAGCCAAAACTAAGAAGTGGATTAACAATTTATAATCTAGACGAATGATTAAGGAAAATTTAGCTATCGTACGCAAAAACATTCCCTCCGACGTAACACTCGTAGCTGTTTCAAAGACAAAACCGAATTCATCAATTCTAGAAGCACACGAAGAAGGACAGCGAATATTTGGAGAAAATAAGGTACAAGAATGTGTTGAAAAACAAGAAGCTTTGCCCAAAGACATTAAATGGCATTTGATTGGACATTTACAAACCAATAAAGTAAAATACATTGCCCCATTTATTGAATTGATTCATGCCGTAGATAGCTTTAAATTACTAAAAGAAATCAACAAACAAGCAAAAAAAAATAAGCGTACTATTGATTGTTTGCTCCAATTCCATATCGCACAAGAAGAATCAAAATTTGGATTATCATTTGTTGAAGCTCAAGAACTGTTGAGTACTCCTGAATTTATTGAATTACAAAACATTTCCATAACAGGAGTAATGGGAATGGCAACATTCACAGACAACGAAGAACAAGTTCGTGAAGAATTTCAAGCATTGGAAAATTATTTCAACGTTATCAAAAGTCATTTTTTCAAATTCAACGACGCTTTTGAAACTATTTCAATGGGCATGAGTGGCGACTATCAACTGGCTATCGAGGAAGGAAGTACAATGGTTAGAGTTGGGAGTTCTATTTTCGGCGGAAGAAATTAGAATATTTTTCTCCAATTTCTAAAAAAAAGTTAATCGTATAATATATTTATTCACAGTATCGTTAAGTCGTCTAACATCGATCAACTTTACATTTATGCCCTTTACTTTTTCACATCCAGCAATTATTCTACCCCTCACCTTTTTGCCAAACAAATGGTTTTCATTAACAGGCTTAGTTATTGGCAGTTTAGCTCCTGACTTTGAATATTTCATTAGAATGAGAATCAAAAGTGAATTTAGTCACTCTTTTTTTGGCGTTTTTGGTTTTAGCTTACCAATTGGAATCATACTCTGCTTTGTATTCCATGTCATAATTCGTGATACTTTATTCGATAACTTACCACATTTCTTAAAAGTAAGACTCATTTCTTTTAAGAAATTTAATTGGTGGAATTACTTCAAGGGAAATTGGATTATTGTTTCTATTTCAATAATAATTGGTGCTTTTTCTCATTTACTTTGGGATAGCTTCACCCATGAACATGGTTACTTTGTCAAAAACAACACCCTTTTATTGAAGTCAATTATTCTTCTAAAAACAGAAGTAACCTTTTATAAAATTCTGCAACATTCAAGCACAATAATTGGAGGAGTAATTCTATTAATTGCATTATACAAGCTTCCTAAAACTAAAGTAATAGACAAAAGAGAAAAAACATTTTATTGGTTTTATTTTTCAGTTATTACTTTCATAATCATTTTTACACGACTCTTTTCCAAGGCTGAAAACACAGATTACGGTACTATCATCGTGACTATTCTTTCTGCAGGAATGATCAGTTCTATCCTTACTCCTGGGGTACTTATTATAAATACAAGGGCAAAATCAGTTCAATAAAAAAACGGTAGAGAAATATTCTCTACCGTTTTTTAGTTTAGTATAAATATTCACGAATTCTATCGCGTAAATAACATTTCTCTTAATTTTGGTAAAGGCCACATTTCATCATCCACTTGAAGTTCAAGTTTGTCAGCATGGTATCTTATTTCATCAAAGTAAGATTTAACTTTATCACAGTATGCAAAAGCTTTCTCACGATTATCAGTGATTAAATTAGCTTCCTTTCTATGTTCTACCATTTCATTAACTAAATCATTTAATTCGTTAATGTGTTTTGAAATCGACTTCACGATAAGTAATTGAGTTTTTGCCATTTCTCGACCTTCTTTCTCTCCAAGAATTTCAATCAAACCTTTGATATTTTTGATTACTTTATTCTGGTACTCAATTGTAGCAGGAATTATATGGTTTTTCGCTAAATCTCCCATTATACGAGCTTCAATTTGAATTTTCATCACATAATTTTCTAACTCAATTTCGTGACGAGCTTCTAATTCAATAGCCGTAAGAATTCCCATTTTAGAGAATAATTCTTTCGTTTCTTTTCTAGCCCAAACATCTAAAGCTCTTGGCGTATCTTTCAAGTTAGAAAGACCTCTTTTCGTTGCCTCTTCTACCCATTCATCACCATAACCATTTCCTTCAAATCTAATTCGTTTAGATTTGATGATCAATGATTGTAGTTCTTTTAAGATCGCTTCATCTTTCTTAATTCCTTTCTCAATTCTTTCGTCAACTGATTTTTTAAATTCAATCAACTGATTTGCAACAATTGTATTCAATACCATCATTGGATGTCCACAATTTGCCGTAGAACCAACTGCTCTAAATTCAAATTTATTTCCTGTAAAAGCAAAAGGAGAAGTTCTATTTCTGTCCGTGTTATCAAGAAGTATCTCTGGAATTTTACCTATATCTAATTTCAATTCCGTCTTAGATTCCGGTGTCATTTTACCGTGCTTAATATTTGACTCTAAGTTATCCAACATTTCTGTCAGTTGAGAACCAATAAATACAGATATTATTGCTGGAGGAGCTTCATTTGCACCTAAACGGTGATCATTTCCTGCTGATGCAATTGATGCACGTAAAATATCATCATTGTCATGTATTGCAACAATTGTATTTATTAAGAATGTCAAGAACTGAAGATTCGATTTTGGATTCTTACCAGGTTGTAATAAATTAACTCCTGTATCAGTACTTAAACTCCAGTTATTATGTTTCCCAGACCCATTCAGTCCTGCGAAAGGTTTTTCGTGCAATAAAACTCTGAAATTATGCTTTCTAGCAACTTTTTCCATCACATCCATTAACAATAGATTGTGATCATTTGCTATATTCACCTCTTCAAACATTGGAGCACATTCAAATTGATTTGGTGCAACCTCGTTGTGACGAGTAGTAACAGGTATTCCTAATAAATGAGATTCAAATTCAAATTCACGCATAAAAGCAGTTGCTCTTTCTGGAATTGAACCAAAATAATGATCATCTAATTGTTGTCCTTTCGCTGGTGCATGTCCAAAAACAGCTCTACCAGTTAACATAATATCAGGACGAGCATTGAACAAAGCAGAATCCACCAAGAAATACTCTTGTTCCCATCCTAGCGTTGTACCTACTTTCTTTACATTTTTATCAAAATATTGACACACATCCAATGCAGCATTTTCAACTTTATTCAACGCTTTTAATAAAGGCATTTTATGATCCAAAGCCTCACCTGTATAAGCGATAAAAATGGTCGGAATACACAACGTTTTACCAATTACAAATGCAGGAGAAGAAGGATCCCAAGCAGTATAACCTCTTGCTTCAAATGTATTTCTAATTCCACCATTTGGAAAAGAAGACGCATCTGACTCTTGTTGAACTAAAACATCACCTTCAAAACGTTCAATTGCTTCACCTGGTCCGATTGGCTTAAAAAAACCATCGTGCTTTTCAGCAGTCGTCCCTGTTAAAGGCTGGAACCAATGTGTATAATGTGTTGCACCTTTTGTGATTGCCCAATCTTTCATTGAAGTAGCCACTTGATCAGCAATATCTCGACTAACTTGCGTTCCGTTCTCTATTGCCGATTTAACACTTTTGTATGCTTTTTCAGAAAGATATTCTCGCATAATACGTATGTGAAACGTATTTCTCCCAAAATAATCAGAAACTCTTTCATCCGTTTCCTCCATGTGTTTTGGTTTACGATGTAAAACATCATCCAATGCATTTAGTCTTAATTGTGCCATTTTATTGAAAAATTAAAAGTTTTGGCAAATGTACGTTATTTTTAGGGGGTAAATTAAATAAATACACTTTTATTTAATTTACCCCCTAAAAAAATTACACGTTACAAATTTTTACATAGTAAATTCAACAACACCTCCTGTTATTTAACAAAAAAAGAGGTGTATCAAATACACCTCTCTAGTTTTACAAAATTTTGTACCACTTATTTCGTAGCAGCCCACTTACGAACTTCAGTTCTAAACCACTCATCAGCAGCATCAGTCCACTTGTAATTATCTCTCAAATATTTAACTGTATCTTTTTCAATATCAGTGTACGAAGCTCCATCCTTAACAGCTTCATAGATTTTTTCTGCATCTGCCATTGAAATTCTACCGTCTCCTCCACCAGAAGTTAAAGAATCAGCTAATTCAATTAATTCACCATCGTATTTGTTTCCGTCAATAGTCTTGTAATAACTCATAATAATGTTTTTTGGGTTTATACTATACACCCAAAGATAAAAATCTCCCGTATAAAAACATAATATTATTGACTAAAATTCATATATCAACTCTGCAAAATTATCTTCAGATAAATATTTTCTAGCTACCTCAGTTAATTCAGGCAATGAAATACTGTCAATTTTCTGATACACTTCTCCTAAGCTATCAATTTTATTATGAATGAGAATTGAACGTGCTAAACTAAGCATCAATTCAAGATTATTATCTAAAGATAAAGCAATATGTCCTTTCAACTGTTCTTTTGCTTGTTCTAGCTCCCTTGAAGACAATTCCACTTTACGAATCAATTCAATTTCTTTGTAAATTAAATTGATTGCTTTTTTTAAATATTTTTTATCCGTCCCCATATAGACACTCCAAAAACCAGCGTCAAAATAAGTTGTAAAATTAGCTTCTACATTATACGCATAGCCATATTTCTCTCGAATAGAAAGCGTTAGACGTGAATTCAAAGCAGGTCCACCCAATACATTTGTCAACAATGTCATCGCTTTACGGTCAGGATCATTATATGAAGGTGCTCGTCCACCAATTACTGTATGTGTCTGGTAGTTTGACTTTAATTCTTTTAATTTAAAAGGCTCAAAAGGCGGTAAAACTGCATTGAACAATTCAAATTTCTTCTGAGGCATATCACCGAAACATTCTTCCAATTCTTTTTTCAACACATTCAAATCAACTCCACCAACAAAGGAAATTACCATGTTTGAAGGAGTAAAATAACGTTGCATATAGTCCAGTAGATTATCTCTGGAAAATGAATTGACTGTTTCTTTTGTTCCTAATGTATTGTAACCTAAAGAATGACCTTTAAATATTAACGCTTCAAAATCATCGTAAATTCTTTCAACGGGAGAATCTAGATAGGATATTATTTCGTCGAGAACAACTTCTTTTTCTTTTTCGATTTCATCTTCAGGAAATGATGCATTCTGAACAATATCACTCAATAATTCTGCAGCAATAGAAAAATGATTCTTTCGAAAAGAAGCATGTACACAAATTTCTTCTTTCGTTGTGTATGCATTTAATTCTCCACCGACAGAATCTAAATCCGAAAAAATATCAACCGCTTTTCTTTTAGTTGTTCCTTTAAAGATACAATGCTCTAAAAAATGAGCTAAACCTTCTTCATTTTTTTGTTCATAGCGAGAACCAGCTTGAATCATCACACCTAAGTGCGCAACAAAAGCATCTGTTTTAAGGTAACAAACACGAATACC
>Ga0256845_1002850_pt1 | contig 12151 bp, 8 predicted proteins | sample RiftiametaG_FD_189101 | JGI IMG/M metagenome (GOLD analysis project Ga0256845, IMG submission 189101) | Tube worm associated microbial communities from hydrothermal vent at the East Pacific Rise, Pacific Ocean - Riftia | ecosystem: Host-associated > Annelida > Integument > Unclassified ... | reverse complement strand
TGTATCAATGGTCCTTGTTTGGGACAGTCACTTGAAACAATTTACATACAATTAAATGAAAAAGATATATTTGCAATTATTAAATAACCCAATCATTACTTTACTGTTTCGTTATGGAATTGTTGGAGTTGTTGCCAGTGTGGTACATTTTAGCATCGCATTGTTTATGTTTAAATACATGCAGATAAACTTTTTCATATCACATTTTATCGGTTTTCTGTTTGGATTGTTTACTGCGTATTTTGGTCATTATTTTTATTCCTTTAAAGACAGTGAACAACATGGAAAACGTTTCCCAAAATTTTTAGTCACTGCTTTGGTTGCACTGATACTCCATCAAGGTGGTGCTTATGTTTTTGTCAAACATTTGGGATTAGATTATTCTTCACGGGTTTTACCTCTATTGGTTGTCACTGTGCCTGTTTTTACTTTTTTATTAAATAAGTTTTGGGTCTTTTCTGAGATTAAAGACACATCTAAGTGATATTGATAAGCTTCAATAACAAAAGGTTTTAAGCAGAACCCTTTGGCGATTAATTTTTCGTTTGAGTCCGTTGTTGGTATAAATATTATCATGATATCCATTGTAAAATTTAAATCTGTCAAAAATAAGGCGATAAAGTGATGTAATATTATGCTGAAAATAAACCAGAGCTTTCTTTACTACATTAGAAAAATTTAATATAATACTGTGATTAAATGATGTAAAACATATTGGAAAAACATGACAGAAAAACAACCACAAGACCGTCCTTTTGAAGATTTGAGGGAACACGCCTCAAAGGCTGCTAGGATGTTAAAGACACTTTCGAGTGAATCAAGACTGATGATTTTATGCGCCCTAGAAGTGCAAGAATATTCAGTTACAGAGCTTCACCGACAAATTGGACTAAGTCAATCTGCATTGAGTCAACATTTGGCTACCTTGCGCAGGGAAGGCATGGTTAAAACCCGAAGAGAGTCTCAAGTAATATTCTACTCATTAGCTCAATCTAATACCACCAGAATCATTGAAGTTTTAAGCGATTTATTTTGCCCTCCGGATATTGATTAACTAGACCATAACGATGATTAATTATCAACAATTGGTCAGTGATGCACTTAAAATCATTGAGGAAATTTCTGTCAACGAGTTGTCACAATTACGCTCCAAACAAAAAATACACTTACTTGATATCCGAGAAGCCGACGAAGTGGCCAAAGGTGTTATACCAAGTTCTATTTGGATACCTAGGGGGTTGCTAGAATTTCAAATCCTTTTACTGATAGAACAAGTAAACTGGAACCCAGATGATGAAATCTATATCTGCTGTAGAAGCGGAAACCGTTCAGCTTTAGCTGGTGTCGCGTTATTAGACATGGGCTTTAAAAAACCAGTTTCTGTGGCCGGTGGTTTTAATGCGTGGCGAGATTCTGGCTATGATTTTACCCAAGAGGTTTTACATTTTCAATGAACAAACTGAACGCAATATTAATTGTAATAATGATGACATTTTTAAATATCAGTTACGCCAACGATGTAGATGATATTAAAAGCGTGTTACAACAACAAAACAAGCAATGGAACCAAGGCAATATCGAAGGCTTTATGCAAGGGTATTGGAACAATGAAAATTTACGCTTTGCCAGCGGTAAAAACATTACTTACGGATGGCAAAAAACTTTAGACGGTTATATCAAACGATATCCTGATGTATCTGCCATGGGCCAACTCACATTTGAGTTGTTAGAAGTTAATGTTTATACAACAGATGACAATCATCAAAAAACTGCAACCGTTTTTGGCAAATGGAAATTAAACTATACAGATCTTGATAAAACGCCCAATGGTTTATTTACCTTGATTTTTAAAAAGTTTAATGAAGATTGGAAAATAATTTCTGATCATACTTCATCTGAATAATTAACCTCACTATCAAGAATTTCAGGTTGCCTTAGAACAAGCACCTTCTAGCTTATAATTCTTCCAGTGAGCGATGGTTAGCAACAATCCTCCTGTGACAAAAACGGCTGATTCCAATAAGATTGATAGTTTATCTTCCAACAATGTCCCCGTTAACAGAAATAGCACACCAACAATTGTAAGATATAGTACAGATTTATTTTTATGTTTGCTATAGCCACGACCAATGCTCCAAGCAGCGATTAACAAAATAAAACTAATCCACACCCAGCCGTGACCAAAGTGTGCCCATTTGGGAATAATCGGTGCAATACTTAACAAAATTGGCGCAATCGCACATTGAATCGCACAAACCAACGATACGGTGATGCCTAAAATGTCAGAAATGGAACGTGCTTTTTTGATAATGCAGGTTATTACTATTAAGAAAGCGTATTATTGGGGTTTCTGCTTATTTTTACAAGCTACAACCCAAATTTTAAATTTTTGTTACAAAAATTTAAATGCTGCTTATTTCTGTTAAAATATGTTTTTTGAATATCAAATAACAATAGGATCTACATATGGAACAAGAAAATATCGGACTAATCACCACCATTAAACAAAACTTTCAGGAGTTTATAAATGACCCTGATGCTATTGTGGCTATTCTCACACAATTATTAACAGCGGTTGTTGTATTTTGGATTGGTAAAAAAATAGCCAAATTTATCGCCCACTTGGTTGCTAAAGGTTTAACCAAATCTGGGGCGGCACCTATATTAATTAACTTTTTAAGAAACTTTGTTTATTTTCTATTATTGACCGTTGTTATAATCACAGCACTGGGTGAATTAGGAATTAAAACCGCCTCTTTATTAGGTGTTTTAGCCGCCGCTGGTTTAGCCATTGGCTTAGCTCTAAAAGACTCGTTATCAAATATAGCTTCTGGGGTGATGATTGTAATCTTTAGGCCTTTCAAGATAGGAGATTTTGTCGAGGTGGCAGGTGAAGCAGGCACCATCTTGGAAATTAAAATATTCAGTACCATTTTAAAATCTGGCGATAATAAACAAATCACAATTCCCAATGGTCAAATTACATCTAGCACCATCATTAATTATTCTGCCAGTGAAACCCGACGTATCGACTTGGTCATGGGTGTAAGTTATGATGACGATTTAAAACAAGCAAAAAAAATCATGTTAAATATTATGCTGGAACATCCTTTAGTTCTTGAAGATCCAGCCCCAAAAGTTTCCATCATAGAACTGGCTGCCAGTTCGGTAAATTTTAATGTTAGACCATGGGTGAAAACCGAAGATTATTGGACCGTCTATAGTGAACTGTTGGAACAGTTTAAATCAGATCTTGAAGCGGGTGGTTGTCATTTACCCTATCCACAAACGGATGTACATTTACATACGGTCAAATAAAGACACACAGACAAGTGCAAGCCTATATGTTATTAGGCTTGTTTTATTTTTATGAATACAGGTATTTACTGAGTTTACCTTTTTGCATGATTTGAGGAGAATAACACGACTATTTAACGAGGATCAGGTGGAAAGCTGTCCAAATTCAGCTTTTTCGGAGTAGATTTTCTAATCTCGAACATGCTACAAGGCAATCAGGTATAATTATTTGCATTATAAATCTAACACAAATAATACCGATGAAAATTTTACAATTATTAACCATCAGCTTCCTTTTGCAATGGGCTCCTAACAACACTTGGGCTAAATTTTCCGCGCCACCAAAAGGTGTCTCAACACATACTTTGGATAATGGTATCAATGTTATCTTCATTAGAAACACAGCTTTACCAATGGTAGGAATTAATACCGTGGTTAAAGTAGGATCAGCCTATGAAACCTACTCATCAAGTGGTATGAGTCACATGCTAGAGCATCTGTTATTTAATGGAACCTCTCAATGGAGTCAAAAACAACTTTATGATATGACAGATAAAATAGGTGGTTACAACAATGCCAACACCTCTGAATACTACACCAATTATATGATGGTGACTCCAACTGATAAAATAAAAAAAGGCATGGAAATTCAAGCTGGTATGTTATTTGATTCAATCATTCCTGAAGCGAAATTTGATAAAGAAAAAGGCATTGTTCTTGAAGAAATTGCCAAGAGCCTCGCCAATCCAAGAGAAAAAATTTCAAGATCAGTTCGTAAAAAACTATATGCAGGTCATGGGCTATCATTACCAACATTGGGCACATATGAAACCATAAAAAACATGGAGCGAGAGGATGTTGTTCAGTTTTATAGAAACAATTATGTTCCAAACAACATGGAAATTAGCGTCATTGGAGATTTTAATTCAACTGAAATGCTTAAATTAATAAATGAAGTTTATGGCCATGCAAGCCCAGACAATGTTTCTCACCCAATATCAAAACAATGGTCAACAGGATTTGAACAACCTAATCCAATAATAAACCAGCAAAACGTTGATTTTCTTTTTCACTCAGGAGAAGACACAATCATTCAGTCGTTTTACACTTTAGACAATTATTCTAGTGATTTTTATTCTTTACTAATGGATGCACTGGCTAAAAACATTGAAAAAACCAAAGCCAAATTAGAAAAACTCTTTCCAGATCAAATAAAAGCCATCACACTTAATGTTCATAATCAACCCATTGGAAATTATTTACAAGCTGACATTCGTTTGTCTGACAACAATAATATGTCAGCTATTGTTGAAAAATTTGATTTACTATTGAAACAACAAGAAATCAAATTGTCGCCTGAGTATATTAATTCTCAAGCAATCAAATCGCAAACTGCCTTTTTAAAGCAAATTGAAAAACCACATATGTTTGGTATTTACAATGCTGATCTAATTGCCAAACAAGGAGTGGCGGCCATCATCAATGAATTTTCAGGTAATGGAATCATTCAGGCTGGTGAAAAGGTAAACCATTTTGTGATTAAAGGAGCTCCTTACTTATTGATTCAATACCCAGAAGCGTATCAAAAAAATAATTTAATAGAAAAAGCAAACACTAAGCTTTTTGAAAACAATGAAAATAATGCCACCGTTATTGTTAAGCAAAATATAAACAGTGAATTATTAGCGATTCATTACATGATTAAATACAAGCAAGGTTTTGAAAACAATCATGGTAAAGGGTTTGCCAAAATATGGCATGATATTTTTGGTAAAAGAATGAAATCCGAAAATATACAATCCTTAACTGCTCAATATGGTTTAAGCTTTACCGTAAACGACATTCCTTTTTTGCCAATGGATGATATTTATTTAAGCCCAACCTTTGGATACATAAGAGTAGAAGGGCTGGCAACTAACATAAAAGGCGTCATTGACTTTTTAAACAATCAAATGCTTAATTTTAAACCCCGTAAAGATGAGTTTGAAAAAGCATTAAAAAAATACAGTTCAAAAGGCATGATGCATCAATCAAAAAACCCAAGCAAAGAACTAATGAACAAACACTATGAAGCCCTTTTATACAAGCCAGATACAGATCAAGTATCTGCCTTAAAAGATCCTCAGTATTCTAGTTTTTTAACATTTGGCGAAAACTATTTTACTCCAAGTAATATGATTATTTCGGTAGTTTCCAAAGAAAATGTTGAAACAATCAACCAATATTTTGCTCCGTTTTCTCGAAAAAGTTTAATGCCTTTCTCTGGATTGGCCAAACAGAAAACATTTAAAAGCAACATCAAAGCAACTACAATTAAAGAAAGTCTAGGAGGTGAGCAAGCCCACCTGTTTTATGGTTTCATAAAAGATATAGACTTGCAGGATAAGGTAGCCTTAAAAGTTTTATCACTGATGTTAAGAGATGAAATTGTGTTTAATATAAGAGAAAAACAGGGCTTAGCGTATCGCATGTCTGCGGGGATTAAAATCAATGATGACAAAGCCTTGTTTTATATTAAACTCCCTTCTCAACCAAGCAATGTTAGCCAACTGGAAAATCAATTTGATAAACTAATTTCTCCAAAATTCGCTGAAAAAATCACTCAAGACAACTTAGATAAAACCATTAATAAATATCTGGGGAAAATGATGTTTCGCCGTTTATCAAGCATCAACCAAGCTTATTATTTAGCTCATTCATATTATTTTGATGGCGATATTAGTACTGATAAAGCAGATTTACAGGCTTTCAAATCGGTGGTTTTGACTGATGTAAAACGAGTGGCTAAAAAATATTTGAAAAATAAAAACGCCGTAAGAATAACCATAAACTAACCTGTTAAAATACGAGAATTTCAATGCTTAAAACATTATTAATCCTACTATTGGCTATTGTTACTAATTCAAACGCTGTATCAGTACATCATAATCTCAATGTTACCATTACACCAGATGACTCATTTATCCAAGTGACAGACATCCTTACAATAAAGCAACTGAAAAAAGAAAAGTCGCTAGTCTTTAAACTACATCATGCTCTAAAAATTGAAAACAACAATTTTATACAGTTAATTAAAGAAAATGTCACCGGTGTGGATATCGGTATGGATAGAGATAACACAGCAAATCAAAACCAGTTAAAACTCAATGAATATAAATTGTCCTTACCTTTAAATCATACCAGTGATTTCGAAATCGTAATAAAGTACCAAGGCAAAATAGAGTCCTCGATTGAACAAAGTGCCGAAAACTACGCCAGAGGCTTTAGCCAATCAAGCGGAATCATTTGGCAAAAAGGAGTCTACTTGGCCGGGTCAAGTTATTGGCTGCCCTACTTTAATGATGAAATGCTCACTTATAATCTGACCACAACCTTGCCCAAAGATTGGCGTGTTGTGACGGTTGGCAACAGAATCTTAGATGAAACCAGAAAGAATTTTCATACAGACACCTGGGATTCTGTTACCCCACAAGAAGAAGTTTTTTTAATAGCCGCAGCTTTTACTGAGTACAGTTATTCCATAGGAGCTGTCGATGCCATGGCTTTTTTACGTACACCAGATGAAGGGTTAGCCAATAAATACCTAGAAACAACCGCACAATACATGGAAATGTACCGCAAGCTTATTGGTCCATATCCTTATACAAAATTTGCTTTGGTTGAAAACTTTTGGGAAACTGGTTACGGCATGCCATCTTTTACTTTACTGGGTGAAAAGATTATTCGCTTCCCTTTTATTCTACACTCATCTTACCCACATGAATTGTTACATAATTGGTGGGGGAACTCCGTCTATATTGATTTTAAAAACGGAAACTGGTGTGAGGGTTTAACCGCTTATATGGCGGATCATTTAATCCAAGAACAAAGAAACCAAGGTGAAAAATACCGAAGATCAACCTTACAAAAATTCACCAACTTTGTTAATCCAAAAAATGATTTCCCCATCAGTCAATTTACCTCCAGAACCGATGCTGCCAGTGAAGCCATTGGTTATGGTAAAACCCTGATGTTCAATCATATGTTGCGTAGAAAAGTAGGTGATGAAAGCTTTATCAAATCCTATCAAGCCTTTAACCGCAATAATAAATTTAAACGGGCCTCTTTTGATGACATTCAACAATCTTTTGAACAAACCACCAATCAAGACTTGAACTGGTTTTTCAAACAATGGATACAAAGGACAGGGGCGCCATCGTTGTTGCTTAGTGACGTGAGCCAAAAAAGTATCGCAGGAATTAACAACATCGGCTTTACGTTAAAACAAATTCAAACAGGAAAAGCATTTTATCTTGATGTGTCCTTGGTGCTTGTAACCGATGATGGTACCGAATATATGTCAGTTCAAATGAATGAAAAACAACAGGATTTTCTGTTGCCTGTAAAAAGCAATGTGCAAAAAATACTGATAGATCCGCATTTTGATTTATTTAGAATTCTCGACCCAAAAGAATCTCCGCCAACATTCACCCGTGGTTATGGTGCAGATATGACAATAGTTGTATTACCCGATGAAAAGGATACACAATTTTTAATCTATCAACAGTTTGCCAACAAATGGATTGCAGGCAAACAAAACAAGTTTAAACTGATTTCCCAAAATGACATAAGTACTTTGCCAGAGAACAGTTCAGTAATGGTTCTTGGCAGTAACAACAAATTTGTTAAACAATTCAATAATGAGCTTGTACAATATCAATCAACCCTTTCTACAAAAAATATACAACTTGGCAAGCAACAACTATCAACCATAAACAACAGTTTTTTTATTACTGTTGCTAACCCAAAAAATGCCAAACATACCATTACATTTTTGTCAATTGGCAATAAAGAAGCCATGGCTGGATTGGTGTGAAAATTACCTCATTATGGCAAATACAGTTTCCTTGCTTTTTCTGGTGATGAGCCGTCCAACATTGCCAAAGGTCAATGGCATGTGAATCAATCACCATTGATACACACGTTAAGTCAGTCAGAAAACATTCAGGTCAATCTAGAAAAAAGAACGGCATTGGCGACTCTAACACCTGCTTTTTCAGCCTATAGAATGATACAAACTATAGAATTTTTAGCCTCTGATAAACTTAAAGGGCGCGGACTGGGTACAAATGAATTAGATGAAGCGGCTAATTTTATTGCTGAAAATTTCAAACAATATGGTTTATTACCAGCCAGTGATGATGGAACATATTTACAAAAATGGCAGCAAAATGTATTAGACAAAAAAGATGTCAAACTCAGTAATATTATTGGTATGATTAAAGGCACAAACCCAAAAATATCCGATGCTGTAGTTCTCAGTGCTCATTATGATCATTTAGGATTGGGATGGCCTGACGTTAAAAAAGGCAACACAGGAAAAATCCACAATGGTGCCGATGACAATGCCAGTGGAGTAGCTGTCATGTTAGAAATCGCCAAATCACTGGGGAAATCTGCAAAGCCTGCTCGCACCATCATCTTTGTTGCTTTTACGGGAGAAGAAGCTGGCTTAGTAGGTTCAAAATATTTTGTCAACAACTACAAAAAATACAATACACAAAACATCATGGCAAATTTAAACCTCGATACAGTGGGGCGTTTATATGATAACAAATTAATGGTATTAAACAGCGATACAGCAAAAGAATGGAAATTTATTTTTATGGGCGCTGACTATACAACGGGTATTGCAACTCAAATTGTTACTCAAGATTTAGATGCCAGTGATCAAGTTTCTTTTATTAATGAAGGCATTCCTGCTGTTCAAATATTTTTTTCTGGTATCAAATCTGATTATCATATACCCCTTGATACGGCTAACAAAATTGACAGCGCAGGCTTGGTCAAAGTTGCTACCATAGTTAAAGAAGTGATCGAATATTTAGCAGAGCGTACCGAACCAATGCCCTTTACTGGCAACTCGGTCAATAGCGTTCACCAAACAAAATCTCAGGATAAACAGCAATCTAGCAGAAAAGCCGCTACTGGTTCTATGCCTGATTTTACTTTTTCAGGAGTTGGAGTAAAAATTGCAGGAATTTCAGAAGGATCAGCTGCTGATATTGCAGGCATGCTCAAAGGAGATATTATTATTAAATTTGATGGTAATAAAATAAGCACTTTAAAAGAATATTCCAATTTATTAAAACAACATCAACCCAATGATGTTGTGATTTTAACTGTTCTACGTGCACACAAACCAATCGAGATTGAAATTACATTAGGGGAAAGGTAAATTTTTTATGGGCTGCGTTTTAACAATTAAAGGTATTTAATCTAAAAAATGTAAATACATTTAGACATTTTTATTTTAATCATAAATAACATATTCCTAATTTAGTTAAATTTTATCATAAACCTGTAAAAATCCCATCACAACCTCGGATCAACCTTTTCTGATTCTAAAGCCAATACTGCAAAAACAGATTCGTGCACTCTGCTAAATGAGTCGTTTTCTACAAAACGTTCTAGTGCTTCTAGGCCTAAACAAAACTCACGAATGGCGAGGGATTGTTTGCGGCGTAGGTTGCGTTTTTTTAGTTTCTTGATGTTATTTTCGCTGTCGTATTCGGGGCTGTAGATTATGCGCAGATATTCTTTGCCTCGAGATTTGATCGCGGGTTGTATCAATTGACTGTCTTTATAACTGATGTAATCCATTGGCTTGATGACCATGCCTTCGCCACCATTCTCAGTGAGTTTAAGCCACCAATTGATGACAATTTCAATAGACTTTTCATCATTTAGTTCCACCACTTGGTAATTTGTTGCTAACAACAATTGCGTGTCGTGCTCACAAATCTCAGCAATTTCTTGCATGTGCCACAGATGGGTTTTATCTGTGTGTACTTTTCCCTCGCTTGCCAAAATATGAAATGGTGCCAATTTTAAATCATCAATGCCATTAACCTCCCAACAATATTGCTGATACGCTTTTGTATACTTTTCAATACACTCTTTTGAATTCATTACACCTTGTAATAATTCTGCGACACCTTCGATGTTTCTTGTGTTTGCCATTGTTAATGCTTGTTCAACATCGTTGAGTGCGTGTTTAGCAGATGCACCAACTGCAGCATATTGGCCCTGCAATAGGGATTGAGCCTTAAATGACCACGGCATAATTTCACAATCCAAACACGCCCAAGAGGTTTCAAATTTATTCCAAAAGCCACTGTTTGTCAGAGCCTGATTTAATTTATCAAAGAACTGTCTTTCGATATCTTGATGCCTGAAAAAGTTACGACCTGTACGGGTATAACAAATACCTAAAATGCCGTGATTGTCAGTAAACTTGTCCAATACGGTTTGTTGGTCTTTGCAGACAATGACCACTGCACGTGAACCCATGTGTTTTTCTTCGCAAATTAGTTGTTTGATGCCACGCTTTTTATAATAGTCAATCGCTTGTTGTGGGTGCTCTAAATATCCATCTAAAGCACTGGTTTCAGCTGGTGACATGGTTGGTGGTAAATAGATTATCCACTTTGGATTGACAGCAAAACGACTAATCAATTCTAGTGCTGCAATTGAGTTTTCTTCAAAGATGGTGATGTTGTCACGCAATCTGGTTTGTAAGATACGTTTGCCCATCACATCTTTTAAATGCAAAAGTTGATTGAACTGTTTATTGTGCTTGTCTGTTTCGGACTCGATTGGCTTTACTGGCTCACAGTAAACCTGCTTGGCATCGACTTCGACCAATTGATTTTCGGGATAACGCAAGGCGGTTAATTTACCACCAAAAACACAACCTGTATCTATATTGAGTGTGTTGTTTAACCAATCAGGTGTTGGAATTGGAGTGTGTCCATAAAGAATTTTGCTGCGTCCTTGATATTCGGATGCCCAATTGTGACGCACTGGCAGACCGAACTCATCAATTTCACCAGTAGTTTCCCCATACATACAAAAGGATCGCACCGCTCCAGAGCCACGTCCATGCATTTCTTCTTTTAAACCAGCATGAGCAACAACCAATTTGCCTTCATCTAATACATAATGGCTGATTAGGCTGGATAAAAAACCTTTGAGTTGGGCTATAAACTCATCGGTTTCATCTTCTAATTGTTCAATGGTTTGTTCTAAACCGTGATTGACTTTAACTTTTGAGCCTCGTAAATATTTCAGCAATTTAAAATCATGGTTGCCCAGTACACACAAAGCTTTGTCTTCGACTACCATGCTCATGGCAAGTTTATAGACATCGGGTGTTTTGGGTCCACGGTCATTTAAATCGCCCAAGAAAATAACAGTTCGATTTTCAGGGTGTGTGGCATTGTGGTTTTCGACTATGTAACCGAGTTTTTCCAGCAATTCCACCAATTCATCATAACAGCCATGAATATCACCAATTAAATCAAAGGGTCCTGATAATTCTTTGCGGTTGTTGTACATTAGCTGTGAGGTGATTTTTTCTATTGCATCGATTTCTTCAACCGAACGCAAGTGTGTGATATTACGAAAACCCTCCCGTTTTAAACCTCGCAATCCTTGTCGCATGGTCGAATATTGACTGCGAATCACATGTTTACCAAAGGTTCGATCCTCTCGGCTTTCATTGCGTAGCTGGCAAACGTCTTTTGGAATGTTTAAAATAATAGCAATAGGTAGACAATGGTATTTTCTAGCGATGTTGATTAAGCCTTTGCGGTCTTCTGAGCGTAAATTGGTGGCATCAATAACTGTCATCAAACCATTTTTTAATCGCATAGAAACAATATAATCCAGCAACTCAAAGGCATCTTTGGTTGAGCTTTGCTTGTTTTCATCATCCGATACAATGCCACGGCAAATATCTGATGAGACAATTTGTGTGTGTTTAAAGTGTTTTTTAGCGAATGAGCTCTTGCCCGAGCCACTCACTCCAATT
>Ga0256845_1002849_pt1 | contig 12155 bp, 11 predicted proteins | sample RiftiametaG_FD_189101 | JGI IMG/M metagenome (GOLD analysis project Ga0256845, IMG submission 189101) | Tube worm associated microbial communities from hydrothermal vent at the East Pacific Rise, Pacific Ocean - Riftia | ecosystem: Host-associated > Annelida > Integument > Unclassified ... | reverse complement strand
AAATACAATCAAAAGGAAACAATATAAAATGAAAAAAGGCAGTGATAAAAAATCACTACCTTTCAAAGATTAATTCTGTAACGCTATTTTAGGACGGCACATTATTTATTTCCTAGAACATTTCTCTTCCAGAAAAATGAAAAGCACCTTCAATAGCAGCATTTTCATCACTATCAGAACCATGTACTGCATTTTCTCCGATAGAAGTTGCATACATTTGTCTAATAGTTCCTTCGGCTGCTTCTGCAGGATTTGTAGCACCAATTAAAGCTCTAAAATCTTCAACAGCATTGTCTTTTTCTAAAATTGCTGCAACGATAGGTCCACGAGTCATGAATTCTACCAATTCTCCAAAAAACGGACGCTCATTATGTACTGCATAAAATGCTTCAGCATCAGCTATTGTCATTTGTGTTTTCTTTAAAGCTACAATTCTAAAGCCTGCAGCATTAATTTTGTCTAAAATCGCACCAGTATGTCCGTTTTCTACGCCATCTGGTTTTATCATTGTAAATGTTCTATTTGTTGCCATTTTCTTTGTATTTATCAAATTTAAAATCGGCGCGAAATTACGCATTTTTTTTAATTAAATTGTATCTTCGCCACCTATGATTTTAAAACGAATTAAAGAATTAACGAAATTTTTAGAAACTCCTAAAAATATAGTTATTATTGGACACAGAAATCCTGATGGAGATGCTGTTGGCTCTTGTATAGGCTTACAATTTTATCTTACAAAAAAAGGACACAATGTTACTGTTGTAATGCCAAATGAGTATCCAGAGTTTTTGCATTGGTTACCTAGCGGAGGTAAAATGTATAAGTTTGATAAGCAAAATAAACAATCTAAAAGAGCGATTGATACTTCTGATATTATTTTTCTGCTAGATTTTAATGTGCTGCATAGAGTAGGTTTTGATATGCAAAAAACATTAGAAACGTATAAGAATGATTTTGCTATGATAGACCATCATCAGCAACCAGATGACATGGCATATATGTATTCAGACACAGAAATTTGCTCTACATGCCAAATGGTATATCAATTTATAGAAATGATGGATGATGTTTCTTTGATTGATAAAAACATAGGAACTTGTTTATATACAGGTATTATGACAGATACAGGTTCGTTTCGTTTTAGATCTACCACCAGTAAAACACACAGAATTATTGCTGATTTGATTGATAAAGGTGTAGAAAATGATAAAATACATAATAATGTATATGATGCAAATTCTTATGGAAGACTTTTGTTATTAGGACAAGCATTGAGTAATTTGAAAATTTTTCCAGAATATAAAACAGCATTTATTACCTTAACAGATGCAGAAAAAAAACGTTTTGATTTTCAAAAAGGTGATACAGAAGGGGTTGTGAATTACGCTTTATCTTTAAAAGATATTATTTTTGCTGCTATTTTTATTGAAGATAAAGAGCAAGGAATTATAAAAATATCATTTCGTTCTAAAGGAAAATTTTCTGTAAACCAATTTGCAAGAAATTATTTTGAAGGTGGTGGGCACGATAATGCATCAGGAGGAAAGAGTGGTGTTTCTATGCAAAAAACCATAGAGAAATTTACAGCATTATTGCCAGAATATCAACAAGAATTAATTGCATCGTATGAAAGTTAGTATTCTTTTTTTACTAAGTATTTTAGCGGTTAGTTGTTCAAAACCAACAGCAAGAAGACCTATAAATCCGAAGCCATCTACAACAATTAATGGTTTGGTTAAAGAGAATAAAATTCTTAATCAGATAGAAAATAAAAAAATTGCATATTTAATAGCGAAAGACTCTACACATCAGTATTATGAATCGCATAAAGGTTTTTGGTACACATATGTTCATCAAATAAAAGAAAATACAGTTACCCCACAAAAAGGAGACATCGTAACTTTTGAGTATAATATTAAAAATTTAAAAGGAACATTTATCTATACAAAAGAGGAATTGGGCGTAAAGACATACTCTGTAGATAAGGAAGATTTTATTACCGCTTTACAAAGTGGAATAAAGTTGATGAAAAGAGGAGAAACCATTACATTTGTCGTTCCATCATATAATGCATTCGGTATTTCGGGTGATGGAGACAGAATAGGCATTAATCAATCAATAATAAGTACAGTAACATTAATAGATATTAAATCAATCAAAAAAAATGAAAACAATTAAATTTTTAGCAGTAGCAATTTTAGCTGTAACAATTACATCTTGTAATAAAAATGGAGTAACCAATAAATCATTAAAAACAGAAATAGATTCTGTAAGTTATGCTATCGGTTTAGATATGGCTTCAAATATTAAAAGAAGTTTTCCTGAATCTAACAAAGAACTTTTTTTACAAGGATATCACAACGGATTAGATTCAACTAATTTACTGTTAGATGATAAAACCTCTAAGGATGTAATACGTTCTTACTTTCAAAAAAAGCAGCAAGAAAAAATGAAAGAAAAGAAAAATGAAGATGCAAAAAAATATGCAGGAGTTAAAAAAGCAGGAGAAGATTTCTTAGCTACAAATAAAACTAAAAAAGGTGTAAAAACTACTGCTAGCGGATTGCAATATTTAGTGTTAAAAGAAGGGAAAGGTGCTAAGGTGCCAGCTACTGGTAGAGTAACGTTGCATTACCATGGTACTTTAATTGATGGGACTGTTTTTGATAGTTCTGTTGATAAAAAGAAGCCAATTACACATAGTGTAACAGGGTTTGTAAAAGGATTTAATGAAGGTTTACAATTGATGAGAAAAGGATCTAAATATAGATTGTTTATTCCTCAAGAATTAGGTTATGGAGCAACTCCTAGAGGAGGAAAAATAAAGCCTTATGCTACTATCATTTTTGATGTAGAAATCTTAGACATCATAAAATAAGATGAGTAAGTTTTTAAAGCTATCATTTATAATTATTGTTTTATTTACATCTTGCAAAACTGTAAAATATGCAGATTTACAAGATGGTATTTATGCAGATATACAAACAAATAAAGGCGATATTTTATTAAAACTATATGCTGATAAAACCCCAATGACGGTGGCGAATTTTGTATCGTTAGCAGAAGGGACAAATAAAAAAGTTGTAGATTCTTTAAAAGGTAAAAAGTATTATAACGGAACCATATTTCATAGAGTTATAGCTAATTTTATGATTCAAGGAGGAGATCCAACAGGAACTGGTAGAGGGAATCCTGGTTATAAATTTGCTGATGAATTTCCAAGAGATTCTTCAGATGGATTGATTTACAAACATACAGAAGCTGGCGTTTTATCGATGGCAAATTCAGGGAAAGCGACTAACGGGAGTCAGTTTTTTATTACCCACAAAGCAACACCTTGGCTAGATGGTAAACATACTGTTTTCGGAAAAGTTATAAAAGGGCAAAATGTGGTAGATTCTATTGCCAAAGGAGACAAAATCAATGCTTTAGAAATTATCCGTTTGGGTAAAAAAGCAAAAAACTTTGATACTGAAAGCGTTTTTAAGCAAGGGGAAATTAGACAAAAAGGTTTAGAAAAAGAAAATCTTGATAGGCAAGAGAAGATTAAGAAAGCCTTTTTAGAAAAAATGAATATTTCTAAAGCGATAAAAACAAATTCTGGTTTAAAAATTTTACAACTCAAAAAAGGAACTGGAAAAAAAGTAAACCCAGCTCAGAAAGTTGCCATTACTGCAACATTCTATACGGCTACTGGAAGGTTGCTGTTTAGTAATGTAGATAAAAAGCCGATGGAACTTATTATCAATAAAAAAGCACTTGTTGCAGGTTTAAAAGAAGGTTTATTGACCATGAGGGAAGGTGAAAAAGTACGCTTGTTTATACCATATTATATTGGTTATGGAGAAAAAGGAGGCGGATCTATTCCTCCAAAATCAGATTTAGTTTTTGAAGTAGAAGTTTTAAAAGTAGGAGAATAATTTGTTAGAAAATATTTTACAACAAGATAGAGAGCTACTTATTTTTCTCAACAATTTAGGAAGTGAACAATGGGATTCATTTTGGTTGGCAATCACCAATCAATTTAATTGGACTCCGTTGTTTCTTTTTATTTTTTTTTTGGTAATAAAATCCTTTGGTTGGAAAAGAGGAGGATTTGTAATCTTATCGTTAATTGTTTTGGTTGCTTTTTCTGACCAATTTACCAATTTAATAAAAAACTATTTCGAAAGGTTGCGCCCAAATAATAATGATGAAATTAGCGGTTTATTAAGACATTTATTAAACCCACAGAGTTATAGTTTTATTTCTGGGCATGCAACAACATCAACTTTTTTTTCGGTATTTATAATCCTTGTATTGAAAGAAAAATATAAGTACATCAAATTTATTTTGCTGTTTCCTCTCTTTTTTGCTTATAGTAGATTGTATTTAGGAGTTCACTTTCCACTTGATATTTTTTGCGGAATACTTACAGGAACTCTTTTAGCAAACCTTTATTATTTGTTATTTAAAAAGTTTGATAAAAAATTATTTCTCTGATACTTTCTTATTGTTAAAGTACAAGTATTTTGTGCTGTGGTAAAAACCGTTTAGTAAACTATCCATTTGCTGATAAATCTTTGGGTATTTTCCTTTTAGATCTTCTTTTTTACCCGTTTGTAAACTGTATAAACTAGTTGTTTTACTGATAAGTGTTTTTTGTAAGCAGAAATTATCTTTTAATAAAGCAATACCAGGTTCTCCGTTAAACTTATGATATAAAAAAGCAATATTACTTGTGTTTAGAGTATCTAAAGCATTAGAACCTAAGGTGTAATTAATATAATTTATTTTTGCCAAACTCGCAGCGGTAGGAAATATATCTACCAATTTTGTAAATTTAGAAACAATCTGTGGTTGTATATATTTTGGTGCATGAATAAAAAGAGGAACATGATGTAATTCAATACCTAAATCAAATTCTTTTTTAAATTCTTTTATAGGATTCATGTGTGTATCATGATCTCCAAAAAACACAAAAATAGTATTATCATAATAGCCAGCTTTTTTCGCTCTGTATAAAAAACGTGCTACATTAAAATCTAAATACCGAAGCGCATTTAATCTTCCTAAACCATCAAAACCACCATTTTTAAGTGTTTCTTTACTTATTTCTGATGCTTTTATAGGTCTAAAATTTTCTCTTTTATCAGGAACCGTAAATGGCATATGGTTGCTTGCAGTTTGTATATACGCAACAAATGGTTTTTTTTGTTGATGTAGTTTTGCTAATTCCTTACTAGATTCTTTAAACAATTCATAATCATCAATACCCCAAACATCGGCACGTTTTTCTACATTATAACTTCCTTCTTCAAAGATTTTTAAATCTTTAATATTTGATTGAAAAATACCACGAATATTCGCCCAATTAGCACTTCCTCCTAAAAAATATAATTTTTTATATCCTGTAAATTGATCAAAAATAATGCGCTGATCAATTACCATGGGATTTCGAGAAGCTGTTCTAACACGATCTATATCTGGTAAGCCTGTAATACTCGAAAAAACAGTGCCGGCAGTACCTGCTTTATGAACAAAGAAGTTCGTAAAAAGTACGCTTTTTTTGAAAATACTATCCATTTTTGGCGTACTCTGTATTGGGTTTCCAAAATAACTCATCGGTACTACGCCAACCGATTCTAACATTACAAAAATAATGTTTGGTTTTTGTTGATAAGGTTCTTTAAAAGTTACTTTTCTCTCAAAGAAAATACTGTCAGATTTTACTCCTAAATGTTTTGCTATTGTAGGGAAATAAGTTTTTGTTTTTTCTATATCAACACCTTCATTCCTAAATTGAAAACTATCAAAAAAATATAGAATAGGGTTGAGTGCAAACTGATTTACAGCATTGTTTTTAGAAAAAAATGCTTGACTCCAACGCAACGGATAGTGCGAAAAACTGCTATAAATACCAAATGATAATAGTAGTAATGGAAAAAGAATATAGAATGCTTTTTTTCTTTTAGAGCTTTGTAAATTAGTGTCTTTTGCTTTTCTGTAGAGAAATAACATGAATTTGTAAATAACAAACCCTAAAATAAGCAAACCAATAATCCCTTTAAAAACAGGATAGCTTTCCATGAGCATTTGTGAGGAAATTTTCAGGTTGCTCAAAAAACGTAATGATGCAGCATCTAAACGAATGTTTAAGTAATCATAATAACCAAAATCTATGAAATAAAACAGAGTGACTATTAAATATGCAGCTACAAAATAACCAACTACAATTTTTTTGTAAAAGGAGTATTTAAAAAAACGATAATTAATAATAAAGAGGAGTAAAGCGATAGGAAAAACAGTCAATATAGCTAATTTGATATCAAACCGAACGCCTAAAAAAAATGATTTTATAATTTCTGATGCTGGAGCTTCGTTAATTTGAGCAAAAAAGAAAAAGAAAATAAGTCTAAAAATAAAAGCATAGAGAAATAGAAAAAAAACATTGCTAAAAATGTACTTTATATAATTCGGAATTTTTTGTAATATCATATTTAATCTCTAAGAGCTGCAAATATATAAATTTATAGTTTTTTAGCGTTGTTTAGTAATTTTTTTGCAGCTTTAAACGGAGTCGTTTTACCGTGTTCTAAATTCTCAATTTCTTGTTTTAATTTCTTTTTTATTTCTGGGTTTTGATAAAAATCATCTTTTAACTGCTGGTTTATAGTAGATAGCAACCAATATTTGTTTTGATCATTTCTTTTTTTCTGAAAAAAAGCATTGGTTGTTGTTAATTGTAAATACGTTTCTATCAGTTTATAAATTTCAGTAATACCAGTGTTTTTTAAAGAACTTGCTACTAAAACTTTGGGTTGCCAACTACTTTCTTTCGGCGGATACAAATGCAATGCTCTGTTAAACTCAATTTTTGCGAATTGTGCATTTTTTTTATTATCGCCATCTGCTTTGTTAATTACAATTGCATCTGCCATTTCTATAATTCCGCGTTTTATACCTTGCAATTCATCGCCAGCCCCCGCAATTTTTAATAATAAAAAGAAATCTACCATAGAATGTACGGCAGTTTCACTTTGCCCAACCCCTACAGTTTCAATAATAATAGTATCGTACCCAGCAGCTTCACAAAGAATAATGCTTTCGCGTGTTTTCTGTGCAACACCTCCCAATGACGTTCCTGAAGGAGACGGTCTGATAAACGCATTTTTATCAGTAACTAATTCTTCCATTCTAGTTTTATCACCCAAAATACTTCCTTTGTTGATAGAGCTACTTGGATCAACGGCTAACACGGCTACTTTTTTTCCTAAAGATGTTAAATGTTTTCCAAAAACTTCAATAAAAGTACTTTTCCCTACTCCTGGAACACCCGTAATTCCGATTCTAACCGATGTATTTGCATGTGGCAAACATTGTTCTAAAATTTTATTTGCTTTCTGTTGATGTTTTGCATTGGTGCTTTCTACCAAGGTAATTGCTCTACTTAAAAAAGAAACATCTCCATTTAAAATATGTGTTACAAAATTATTTACTGATGGATGCTTCCCTCGATTGATTTTAATTTTATCTGCAGCAATTTTACTGGTAGTTTCTGGTTGAGAAATACCTTTTTTTTCATGTAAAGCAGTGTTGTTTTTATCAATCATAAAATGCAAATAAAAAATATTGATGTAAATTTAGAAAAAATATTCTTCAAAAATGCAACACAGCAAAAAATGTGTCGCCTTTAAGGTAATAAATCTATTATTGAGCAATGTGAAAAACGATTCTATTAACGTATAATTAATACTAAATACAGCCAATTAACAATTATAAAATAGTATTTTAGAGCCTCTAAAGACTCTTTTTACTTACAAAAACTTCACAAAATTCCATTTCTTTATTCTTTATAAAGTACCTATATTTACAGCTTGTAAAAATGACTTTTATCGATGGAAATCTACAAAAATAATCAACTAAAAATCTACAATTCTCTTTCTAAAAAGAAAGAAGTATTTACGCCAATTACAGAAGGCTATGTTGGCATGTATGTTTGTGGACCAACAGTTTATAGCAATGTACATTTAGGTAATGTTAGAACGTTTATGTTTTTTGATGTAGCGTATCGTTATTTTTTGCATTTAGGGTATAAAGTGCGTTATGTGCGTAATATTACTGATGCAGGTCATTTAGAAAACGATGCAGATGAAGGAGAAGACAGAATTGCAAAAAAAGCACGTTTAGAAAAAATTGAACCGATGGAAGTTGTACAACGTTACACGGTAGATTTTCATAACGTATTAAGTAATTATAACTTTTTGCCGCCAAGTATTGAGCCAACAGCAACAGGACATATTGTTGAGCAAATTGAAATGATTACCGAAATAATTGACAAAGGCTTTGCCTACGAAGTAAATGGATCTGTTTATTTTGATGTTTTAAAATACAATAAAAAAGGTAATTACGGAATTTTATCAGGTAGAAAAATAGAAGATGCCATTCATAATACACGCGTTTTAGATGGACAATCAGATAAGAAAAATCCACAAGATTTTGCCCTTTGGAAAAAAGCAGATACACAGCACATTATGCGTTGGCCTTCGCCTTGGAGCGATGGTTTTCCTGGTTGGCATTTAGAATGTTCTGTAATGAGTAAGAAATATTTAGGAGAACAGTTTGATATTCACGGAGGAGGAATGGATTTAAAATTTCCACATCACGAATGTGAAATTGCACAATCTAAAACCTGTAGCGGTGTAAATCCCGTAAATTATTGGATGCATACAAATATGTTGCTCTTAAATGGTCAGAAAATGGCAAAATCAACAGGGAATTATATTTTACCTGATGAAATTATATCTGGTGATAATAAAATTTTAAGTAAAGTATTTTCCCCAAGCGTAGTTCGGTTTTTTAATATGCAAGCCAATTATAGAAGTATTTTAGATTTTTCTTCGGATGCTTTGTTAGCCTCAGAAAAAGGCTATCATAAATTGATGGATGCTGTAAAAACTTTAAAAAATATTGAAGCAGAAAAAACTTCGGGTTTTAATGTACAGCTTTGGAAACAAAAATGTTATGATGCTATGAATGATGATTTTAATACACCTGTATTAATTTCTCACTTGTTTGAAGCAGTAAAAAACATCAATCAAATAAAAGGAAAAAAAGCAAGTATAACGGCAAATGATATATCGCTTTTAAAAGAAACATTACATAATTTTGTGTTTGATGTTTTAGGTTTGATAGATGAAGCAAAAGAGCAAAGTTCCGATAAAATTGATGGTGTTGTAGAGTTGCTTATAAAGTTAAGAAAAGAAGCCAGAGAAAATAAAGATTGGGCATTGTCTGATCAAATTAGAGATGAGTTGTTGGCTTTGGGTATTCAATTAAAAGATGGGAGAGAAGGAACCTCATTTTCTATCAACTAATTTTGAAAAAAATATTGGCATATCCGTTTATTTTGTTGGTGCGTTTTTATCAAGTCGCTATTTCTCCCTATACGCCATCATCATGCAGATACAACCCAACATGTTCTCATTACACTATTGAAGCCTTACAAAAACATGGTTTTTTTGCAGGTGGTTGGTTGGCGGTAAAACGAATTTTTAGTTGTCACCCCTGGGGAGGAGAAGGGTATGACCCCGTACCAGATAATAATAATAATAATAATAATAATAATAATCGTCATTACGAGGAGGATACGACGAAGTAATCTTAAACAGATTGTTTCATTTTATTGCAATGACAAAATAATTAAATTTTAACAGAATATATGAACACATTTTTATCCGTAGTTTGGAATCCATCCATAGGAATTGATTTAGGTTTTTACACTATTAGATGGTACAGTTTAATGTTTGTAGCCGCCTTTATTTTAGGGATGCATTTGATGAAAAAAATATATATTGAAGATAAAATTCCTGTTGAGAAATTAGATGGAATTTTTATGTACACCTTTATTTCTATGTTAGTAGGAATGCGTTTAGGCGATGTGTTTTTTTACAGTTGGGATTATTACCAAAATCATTTGTTAGAAATAATTATCCCTTTTAAAGAAATGGCTGATGGAACATGGAAATTCACTGGTTATACAGGGTTTGCTAGTCATGGTGCTGCAATTGCCATTCCTATTGCTATGTATTTTTACGCAAAAAGAGAGTTGCAAAAACCATGGTTGTTTATTTTAGATAGGTTGGCAATAATGGTAGCTTTGGCAGGTTTTTTTATCAGACTAGGAAACTTTTTTAATTCAGAAATTTACGGAAAACCTACAGGAACTAGTTTTGGTGTAATCTTTAAAGCCGCAGGAGAGAAAGTGGCAAGACACCCAACGCAATTGTACGAGGCATTTAGTTACTTAACGCTATTCTTTGTATTGTGGTTTTTGTATTGGAAAACCAATAAAAAAGAACAATTAGGCTATCTTTTCGGACTGTTCTTAGTTGTTTTATGGTCATTACGTTTCTTTTTAGAATTTTTAAAAGAAGCACAAGTAGATGGGAGAGAAGATTGGGTATTTAATTCTTTAAATACAGGGCAAATATTGAGTATTCCTTTGGTTTTAATTGGTTTATGGTTGATGTTTAGGAATAAAAAGTAAACAGTAGTTTAGATAATATAAAAAAATCCCAATCAAATTGATTGGGATTTTTTTATTGACTTTTTTTTTCTAAAATCCAGTTCCCGGATCTTCTGGACTTGCTGCTTGTGCTTTTTGAGGATTTAAGATTAAGTACGTTCCTAAAGCTGTTAATGCTGCGTATTTACTGTAATTCCCGATTCTTTTAAGTGCATCTTTACGAGTAATATCCTGATTGTTTTTTGTGTTTGATTTTTTCATGATGAATCGTTGTGTAACTCGTTATTATTGAATGATTATTTTAGTACTCAAATTACCGTTTGTTGTTTGTATTTTTACCAAATAAATACCAATTGCTAGTTTTGGCAAATTAATATCTTTACTTTTTTGATTGATAAACGTTTCTTTTAATATTTGTTTCCCGAGTAGTGAGAAAAGGGAAACGGTCGATTTTCCGTCTTTCAAACCTTTTATTCTAAGTGTTTTGTTGTCTATTGTAAAAATAGAAACTCTTGTTAATTGAACATTCTCTATATTTAATGCACTTGATGTAGTTCGTAAGTAGAATTGCCCAATTCCGTTGCTGTCAGAAGTAAGTGTTAGGGTGTAGTTTCCGTTAGTGCTTAATTCTGTAAACGTGTTGTTGCTTCTGTCTTCTAAAACAACTTTAATACCTGTTGGTAAGTTGAGGTTTTCTGCTGAAAAGGTAATTTCAGTTTCAGATGCAGCTTTAATTCCAATAGGGATAATCATGTTTTCATAGTTATCTAAAGGTAAAGACTGAATGGTAAAATTAGTGTCATTACTATTTTGTAATAAATGTGTAAATACATCAAAACTTGAACTATTAAAGTTACCAATATCATATCCAGGATCTAAACCTTGTGTGGCTGTATCAAAATATTTAATGTCAGTTTTTACGGTGGTTGTTCCGTTAGATACGTTTAGTGTAATACTTGGTGTGGTGTTGGTGGTTCTAGAAAAATTAGTAGTGCCACTTGCAGGTTTTGTACTTCTTTTTTCTTGGTTAAAAGTAATGGCGGTTTGTCCTGCTTTCATTCGCACAAAGAAACCTTGTCCTGGTGGTAAAGATCTATCAGTAGCATCTACTTCAGTAACGGCTACGTATTTATTTTGAGCTACATCCCAAAGATATAAACTTTTAAAAGCATCATCTAAGGCAGCTAAATTGTCATTTAAAAAACTACTACTCCCGTTTTTATTAGCAGGAAAATAGGTTGTATATGGATTCCCAATCGCACTCCATTGGTCTGCAACCAAGGTTTTGTCTAAATTCTCGGTTTGCAACGTTCCTACAAAAGCTATAGCTCCATTGGTGTTTCTTGAAATGGCATAACTTTGTCCTGCTACAAATTCTGTACTTGCGTTTACGTCAGCGTCAAAATACGCCCATTTGTTGCCCACTGCTTGTGCATCATCATAAAAACCGATGGCATATCTATCTGGATTAGGAGCAGCATTGATACGAATATCATTGGCTGCGTTTTCTGCAAAGGTTTTTACAGTTTGTCCAGAAACGGGTGGCGTTACAATGCTCCATTTGTTGGCTAATAAACCACCACGATTGTAGGTTACAGTTCCTGTAGAAGTTCCTTCAATTAATAAAACACCACTATCTACAGCATCA
>Ga0256845_1002848_pt1 | contig 12156 bp, 11 predicted proteins | sample RiftiametaG_FD_189101 | JGI IMG/M metagenome (GOLD analysis project Ga0256845, IMG submission 189101) | Tube worm associated microbial communities from hydrothermal vent at the East Pacific Rise, Pacific Ocean - Riftia | ecosystem: Host-associated > Annelida > Integument > Unclassified ... | reverse complement strand
GCAAATATTTATAAGTGATTGGAAATAATATAAAAAACAAAAAATCAGTTGAGTCTGCAAAATAGAAACTTGAATACTTTCACAGTCTGTAAAGCCAACTACCCTTTTTGAGTGTTTTTTAAATTTGAGTTGTTGCACAATACTCAACTATCCAGTTTTGATAGGCATTTATGCTTTCATAAGTCCATTTATATGAATCTCGTTTTGCTTTGGCCTTTGTAATTTGTTTTTCTATTTTATTTACTTGATTTACTAATTCTGATTTATAAGACTTTAAATCAGCAATATCATTATTTAATGTTTCTAGACCATGGATTAGGTTTGCTGTACTATTAAATATTTCTAATATTAATTTATTATTTGAATTTAGCCTGCCTAAAGGTTTTACTTTTTTGTAGGCTTGTTGCAGGGTTTTGTTTGATGAAGATTTTCCTTGGTATTGGTCGATGACTTTTAATACTGTTCCTTGTGCTGCTGCAATTGATTTGCCCGCTTTTCCTGGAGCCAATGCTAATAGGTTGATTAGCCTTACTGATAAAATTTTAGTAAGTGATACCAAACTTAAGACACCGTCATTTAATATTAATGGTTTGTCTTTCTTTAGTTCTGCTTTTATTTTTTCAAGATGACTTACTCCTTCATCCCATATATTGTATAAATTTATTGTTTTACTGGTCTCTGATTTAGCTGTTTGCAAATAATGGTACAATTCATTGTCTCGATAATCAGTTAGGTTCTTACAAAGCGGGTTGCTGTTTTTTGCATATGTGTTTAAAGAGCTTATTATGAGACTAAGTAGGGTGAGCCTTTTTACTATATACATTTTCCCCTCAATTTTTATTGTTATTATTAAACTATCAAAATTTCAATTATAAGTCAATTGATTTTGTGAACTGCGTCACAAATTTGAAGCTGATTGAAATTTTATGATTTATATCTTGTGTTTCAAAAAAATGATTTCTCTCACTTTATAACTAAATATCTATCGACTCTTAATTTCACTACAGTTTTGGCTTATACAAAGATTAAAATAATTGATGGTGCGCTTGTTAAATTGGCAAATTTAGTTGCTGTATGGAATCTTTATCATCAAACTGTATACCAAGACCAATTAAACGTACTGGTTTTTTACCCCTATTCCAGGCGGTGGTTATTAGCTGTTGATAGGCGAAGATATCGGGGGCGGAGGCGATGGTTTGTGCGGTGGTGGTTTTGAAATTATTAAATCTTAGTTTTATGTACATGGCTTTAATGGGTAGTTTTTGTTTTTTTTGACTGGATTCAAATCTCGGAATCAACATTTCATACAACCTTGGTATTTCATCTAAACAAGCAGATAGGGTTTGCCTATCATGCACAAATGTGTCCTCAACACTCAGTGATTTGCGAATACTGCTGGTTGAGACGGGGCGATCGTCTATGCCTCTGGATAAATTAAAAAGTTGCCCACCAAATTTTCCAAAATAATTATGCAGTTCTTCTTTTGACAGTTTTTGTAAATCGGCACAGGTGATTATGCCTAGTTTTTGCATCTTTTTGTTGGTGACTTTGCCCACACCAAATATTTTTTTTACTGGTAAATCAATAACAAACCTAGCGACATTATTGGGTGTGATGACAAATTGTCCGTTGGGTTTATTCCAGTCACTGGCAATTTTAGCTAAAAATTTATTGGGAGCAATGCCAGCAGATGCGGCCAAATTATGCTCGTCCATTATTTGCTTTCTTATCTTTTGTGCTATTAGTGTTGCACTTCCCTTACACTGTTTGCATTCGCTGACATCTAAAAAAGCTTCATCCAGCGAAAGTGGCTGAACTATTGGTGTGTATTGCTTGAAAATGGCTTGTATTTTTTTTGAAACCGACCGATATAACTGCATATTGACACCCAACATAATCAACTGTGGACATTTCTTTACAGCTTGACTCATGGGCATGGCTGAATGTACTCCAAAGGCTCGTGCTTCGTAATTGCAGGCTGCCACCACTCCTCGGGATTCTGGCCGTCCGCCAACTGCGATTGGCAATCCTTTTAGATTGGGGTTTTCGCGGGTTTCAACCGCTGCGTAAAAACAATCCATATCAATGTGGATGATTTTTCTCACAGGATTTTATGTTCTCCCAATGATAAATGCCCTAGTTTATATTCTCCAATACTGGTTCTAATCAATCTAAGCACAGGCAACCCTACATGTGCCATCATTCTTCTCACTTGTCGATTACGGCCTTCATTAATGGTTATTTCTAGCCAAGATGTTGGACTATTTTTGCGTTGCCGAATGGGGGGCTCTCGTTTCCATACAAACTCTGGTTGTTTGAATAACATTTTAACCTTTACTGCTTTTGCATTGCCACCCTTTAGAAGGACACCCTTTCTTAAACTATCCAATGCTGACTTTTTTGCCAAACCCTCAACCTGAATCAAATATACCTTATTCACTTTATGTTTTGGGCTGGCTAATTTATTTTTCAACTTTCCATCATCGGTTAGCAACATCAACCCTTCAGAATCATAATCCAAACGGCCTATAGAATAGATTTTTTTAATCGAAATATAATTGGCCAAAGTTTGCCTATCCTGCTCATCGGTAAATTGGCTTAAAACATGATAGGGTTTATTAAAAGCAACTAACATATTTGGGTCATTTCAAGGTTTAAAGATATTCAATTGAACATCTTTTAAAATTTTATAGTGTTTTGAATTTCCTGTAAGCAATGGAACACCAAAAGAAACAGCCGTTGCCCCAATCATTGCATCTGCCAATTGCAAAGAATGACTCAAAAAATGTTGCTCAACATAAAACATGGATCTGTTGGAGATATCTTCATTCACATAAAGTATCGTCGCTTGCCATGATTTCAACGCTTTTCTTAATGCCGCCAACTCTTGTTTATTCCTCATGCCTTGTACCAATTCCATATAAGTTATTACAGAAATATTAAAACCTTTAGATTCCTCAATAATTTTAAATGCCTGTGTGTTTCCTTTCATATACCAAATTATAACATCCGTATCAATCAACATATGCCCTGCCTTTTCTTAAGTTACGTATGTGTTCATTGACATCATCAATTTGATTATTATCTTCCCAAATTCCGAAGAGTTCATTCACTTGATTGTTATTGTCTTCATCATCCAAAGGTGTTAACTTGGCGCAAGGCTTACCATGATAGCTAATAATCACTTCTTCACCTCTTTTCACCGTGTTAAGCAAATCATTGGTCTGGAACCTTAAATCTTTTGCTGTTGCTTTCATTGCAATTCTCGAACATTGTTTACAACTTAAAGTGTAAACTTTTAAAGAAAAATAATCAACTGTTTTTAAAAGATAGGCCTTTATAAAATCTTCTCGGTGCATTTTCAAAACTGCCATTACTCATAAACACCACATAACTGTCTTTAACACAGATAGTTGCCAATTCTTCTAACAACAAATCTACAGATGTAATGGTTTTAATACCCTGCTTATGAAGTTTTTCAAACATTCCTTTTTCCCAAATCAACTCGGGATAATTCATTACTATTGCAATATCTGCTCCTGATAATGAATCTGGCAAGGCTTGTGCGTGAGCACCTGCTCTCATGGAATTACTGCGTGGTTCAAAAATAACAATTAGTTGTTGCTCTCCAATTTTGTTTTTTATGCCTTCAATAGTGGTTGCAATTGCTGTTGGGTGATGGGCAAAATCATCATAAATTTTAATCTCTTGTGCTTCACCAATAAACTCCATGCGGCGTTTAATGCCTTGGAATTTTCCCAGTGCTTTAGCAGAGTCACCCAAGCTAATATTTTGTTGCATGGCTGCTGCCATGGCTGCAATGCCATTAAGCATATTGTGTTTTCCTGTTAAATTCCATGTTACTGATGTTTGTTTATTTTCTTGATAATAAACATCAAATTGTGAGCAATCTGCTTTGCTTGCTTTTGCATAAATATCTGCCGCCTCATCACAGCCAAAACTAATCACTGGAGTCCAACAACCCATATCTAAGACATCTTTTAAGTTATTATCTTCGTTGTTTAGAATAATTGTGCCATTTTCCGGGATGGTACGAACAAAATGATGAAACTGGATTTTGATGGCACCAAGATTGGGGAAGATATCTGCATGATCATATTCAAGATTATTTAATATCGCGACATTGGCATGATAATGGACAAATTTTGAACGTTTATCAAAAAAGGCCGAATCATATTCATCGGCTTCTATTACAAAAGATTCCGATTGAGTGTTGCGAGCAGAAATACCAAAATCTTCAGCCACTCCACCGATAAGAAAGCCCGGGTTTTCATTATTGTCCTCAAGTATCCAAGCTAGCATTGATGATGTAGTGGTTTTCCCATGGGTCCCTGCCACTGCAAATACTTTTTTGTTTCGCAACAAATGCTCGCCCAACCATTGTGGTCCTGATGAATAATGCTGGTGACTGGCTAACAATTTTTCAACAACTGGCATACCACGGGTCATGACATTACCCACAACCACTTCGGCAAACTGTTCATTCAAGACAGAATCACCATACCCTTGGTGCATATCTATGCCCAAATTTTCCAATTGCGTACTCATTGGTGGATAGACATTTTTATCCGAACCACTGACTTGATAGCCCAAAGATCGAGCCAAAGCAGCTAGCCCTCCCATAAAGGTTCCACAAATTCCTAATATATGTATTTTCAAATTATGTGTTCTCAAACTATGTATTTCCATATCCGATATTTTAAATGATATAATCCGCAAATGACAATTCATTATGATAAATTTATCGATGCCAAAGGCTTAAAATGCCCGCAACCTTTATTATTAGCTAAACAGGGCATTAAACAATTAAAGGCGCATCAAGTTTTATTGCTGGAAGCAACCGACCCGCATACCGATTTGGACTTGGAAGTTTGGTGTGCTCGATTTGAGCATAAAATAATTCATAGCGATGAAATTGATGGTATTTATAGTTTTTGGATTGAGAAGTTTAATCAATAAATTCTGGTTTGTTTTTCTTCAACCATAATTCCACATCTTCAAATAGTGATTGAGCACTTGATATACATTCTTCAACAGCTGAAATTGGAACAAAACCTCCAGAATAATCAGCTATATTTCTTTGTTTTCTTAAGGCGTCCAAGACAATCACCGTTCCTTTGCTGGCATAGATTGTTTGGGTTAAAGATTGTATCATTGTCATATGATGACCGGGTTTGCTAGTCAAGGTTCTAAATCCATTGACTTGCAGTGATAGATTTGCTAATTGCATAATGGCTTTGTAGGCGGCATCAAACCTGTTTTCACTACTAATTTCTTGAACAGATGAATCTTTAATGTTTCTTTTAGCAGCCAATAACAATCGATTAATCATTGTTTTATTTGGTTCTACTTTTTCCAATGAAATTACAATCAGGTTATCTAAGCTCATGGCGACCTCCCTGTATATTTATTTTAGGTTGTAACAACACTTCCTCAACAAAAGCATCTTTATTATTTTTCATTTGCAACCACAATGCTTTTGAATAAATTTTTGGATTAATTTCTCGCCTCACTGATTCTTGAACTGGGTACAATTGTTGTACCACTTCTGCAAAACCGATATCTCCAATAACCATTAAATCTATATCGCTACTGGATGACTCTTTGCCATTGGCAACTGAGCCAAAAACAAAAGCCCAAAGTATTTTTTCTTTTAATGGATTTAAAGCCTTTGTTAGTACATCTGCAAGGCCAAAGGTTTTATTGACAATCCCAAGAACTTCATAATAAATTGGGCATTCAGGATTAGCCTGATAATGATGTTGATTACCAATTTTTTTCATGGTTAAAAGGCCTGCTGTCAACATCCTATCCAACTCTCGTTTTATAGTGGCTACACCCATCTTCGTGATTCGTATTATTTCTTTTGTATAAAAACTTCTATCTGGCTGTCCATATAAAACACCCAGCACATTTTGTTGTGTCTTTGTAAACAGTGAGTTGCCTAACAAACTCATATTGTACCAATGTGATAGTTCATAATATGTGAACTATAGTTCATAATATGTGAACTTTCAAACAAGCACCTGTTTATTTTAGAAATTTGTAACAAAAACCATACTTCTATTCATTCCCGCCATTATTTTCCAATTCTCATAGAGAAATACGATTAAATGAATTAAAATACTCTGTCCAAAAACGTGAGCCATGGTTCATGTATAATTCATAACTCAATGGGGACAACAATGAGTTTACGCGAAGACATTAGAAAAGCGGCTTTAGAGTACCACAGTGATTTTCCACCTGGGAAAATTAAAATTGTGGCGACAAAAGCTTTAACCACAGCCAAAGATTTGGCTTTGGCTTATTCACCAGGGGTGGCTGCTCCTTGTGAAGAAATTGAAAGAGATCCATCAACTGCATCATTATATACTGCACGTGGTAATATGGTTGCAGTGATTACCAATGGGACAGCCGTTTTGGGCTTGGGTGATATAGGACCATTAGCGGCCAAACCAGTGATGGAAGGCAAAGCGGTATTATTTAAAAAATTTGCAGGTGTTGATGTTTTTGATATTGAGATTGACGAAAAGGATCCGGATAAACTCATTGATATTATCGCCGCTCTTGAGCCAACATTCGGTGGCATCAATTTAGAAGATATAAAATCTCCCGAGTGTTTTTATATAGAAGAAAAACTCAAAAACCGTTTAAAAATACCAGTTTTTCACGATGACCAACATGGTACCGCCATTATAACCAGTGCTGCAGTTATCAATGGTTTAAAAATAATTGATAAAGACATTAACCACGTTAAATTAGTCACATCAGGTGCTGGTGCTGCGGGCATGGCTTGTTTGGATTTACTGGTTGATTTGGGCTTGAATATTGACAACATCATTGTTTCAGATTCTCATGGTGTCTTGTACCAAGAGCGTGAAGATATCGCTAATGGAGATTCAGAACGTAGAAAACTCTATGCAAAAGATGTTGAACAACAAACATTAAGCGAGGCTTTGGTTGGTGCTGACATATTTCTAGGCGTCTCTGTTGCTGGTGTTTTAAAACCGGAAATGATTGTACCCATGGCAAAAGATCCTATAATATTAGCCTTAGCCAATCCCATCCCTGAAATAATGCCAGATGTTGCACTAAAAGTTAGACCCGATGCAATTATTGCCACAGGTCGATCTGATTTTCCTAATCAAGTAAATAATGTTTTGTGCTTTCCTTATATTTTCCGAGGCACACTGGATGTACGTGCCCCAGTAATCAATGATGCCATGAAAAAAGCTTGTGTTTATGCCTTGGCAGATCTGGCACGTAAAGAGTCATCTGATGTGGGTGCACAAGCTTTCGATGGTGAAGTTAAAGGTTTTGGTAGAGAGTATTTGATTCCTCAACCTTTTGACCCACGTATATTATTATCTGTAGCACCTGCTGTGGCACAAGCCGCAATGGATTCTGGTGTGGCTACCCGACCAATTAAAGACATGCAGGAATACAAAGACATCTTAAGTTATTTCGTCTTTAAAAGTGGTTTAATGATGAAACCTATTTTTGATAAAGCACGCAATAACCCCAAAAGAGTAGTTTTTGCAGAAGGCGAAGACGAAAGGGTTTTACGTGCGGTTCGAACAATCATTGATGACAAGTTGGCGACTCCTATATTAATTGGGAGACCTGATGTTGTTAAACAAAGAATCAAAGAAATTGGCATTGATTTAATCATTGGCAAAGATTTTGAATTGGTTAACCCACAAAAAGACTCTCGTTATAAAGAATACTGGATGCTTTATCATCAAATAATGCAACGCCAAGGTGTCACTCCAGATATTGCCAAATCAGTTGTTCGCACACGCACATCTGTTATTGCAGCACTTATGGTTAAACGTGGTGAAGCTGATGCCATGCTTGCTGGATTGACAGGCAGGTTTCCAAAAGTTTTATCGCACATCCAAGACGTTTTGGGTTGTCAAAACGGTGTTCAGCAAGCAGCTACATTGAGTGGTATATCTACAGAATATGGTAATTTCTTTTTTTGTGACACCTATGTCAACCCCAACCCAAGTGCAGAACAAATTGCAGATTCAGCAATACTTGCTGCTGAAAAATTAAGGGATTTTGGCAAAACACCCAGAATTGCATTATTGTCTTATTCAAGTTTTGGTTCACGTGATGGTGAAAGCCCCACAAAAATGCGTAAAGCATTAGATATACTTCGCCAAAAAGCTCCTGATATAGAAATTGAGGGCGAAATGGAAGCCGATGTTGCGCTCATTCCTGAAGTTCGTGAAAGCATGTTTCCCAATTCACGATTAAAAGGTCGGGCCAATTTATTTATGATGCCCAATCTCGATTCAGCCAATATGGCAATCAATTTGCTCAGAAATTTTACTAAAGGCGTTACTGTTGGCCCAATTTTATTGGGCTGCAATCAAGCTGCCCATGTATTAATTCCTACCGCTTCAGTGCGTCGCATTATTAATATGACGGCAATAGCAGTAGTAGATGCACAGAACAAAGAATAAAAAATAAAAATATTGAATATAGAAAAATAACACACAGAAAAAGTGAGTAAACAAATGACAGACATAGCAAATAAAATAGATATCGATTCACAAGAAACAAAAGAATGGTTGGATGCGCTGGGTGCAGTAATAACTCAAGAAGGCCCTGAACGTGCACATTTTTTGATCGAACAACTTATCGATTTGAATCGTCGTTCAGGCGGGCATTTACCCTACCAAGCAACCACTGCTTATCTTAATACTATTCCAACATCCGAGGAAAAAAGAACTCCTGGAGATAACGAAATAGAATGGAAAATTCGAGCCATTATTCGTTGGAATGCCATGGCAATGGTAATTAGAGCGAATCGAAGACCTGGTGCTTTAGGTGGACATATTGCCAGTTTCGCCTCAGCGGCTACTATTTATGATGTTGGCTTTAATCATTTTTTCCGTGGTGCAGATCATGAATGTGGTGGTGATTTGCTGTATGTACAAGGCCATTGTGCTCCTGGGTTTTATGCCCGTTCATTTTTAGAAGGCCGTATTAATGAAGAACAACTAGACAATTTTAGACGTGAAGTAGATGGCAAGGGACTCGCCTCTTATCCACACCCATGGCTTATGCCTGATTACTGGCAATTTGCCACAGTATCAATGGGGCTGGGTCCAATACAGGCAATCTATCAAGCCCGTTTTATGAAATACATGCAAAATCGCGAGTTGATTCCCACTACAGATAAAAAAGTTTATGCATTTTTAGGTGATGGTGAAACAGATGAACCTGAATCATTGGGCGCTATTTCCATGGCTGGACGAGAAAAATTAGACAATCTGGTTTTTGTAGTTAACTGCAACTTACAAAGGTTAGATGGGCCAGTTCGAGGCAATGGTAAAATCATACAGGAACTCGAAGGCGTATTCCGCGGAGCGGGTTGGAATGTTATAAAAGTTATTTGGGGTGGGTACTGGGATCCATTATTAGCCAAGGATCACAATGGTTTACTTAAAAAGCGCATGGAAGAAGCCGTAGATGGCGATTATCAAAATTATAAATCAAAAGATGGTGCTTATGTGCGTGAACATTTCTTTGGTAAATATCCAGAACTCAAACAAATGGTTGCTAACATGTCAGATCAAGATGTTTGGCGATTAAACCGTGGCGGACATGATCCACACAAAATGTATGCCGCTTATACACAAGCCAATGAACACAAAGGCCAGCCAACTGTGATACTGGCTAAAACTGTAAAAGGTTATGGCATGGGCGCTGCAGGTCAAGGATTAAACATCACTCACCAACAGAAAAAGATGAAGACTTCAGCGATTAAACATTTCAGAGATCAGTTTAATGTACCCATTGCTGATAAAGATTTGGATGATGTGCCTTATTACAGACCCAGTGATGATTCACCCGAGGTTCAATACCTAAAAAAACGCCGACAAGAGTTAGGTGGTTATTTACCACAACGTAAAGTTGACTTTAAAGAATTAACTATACCAACGTTGGATAAATTTGCTAACATCATGAAAAGTTCAGGCGATAGGGAATTCTCAACCACCATGTCTTTTGTACGCTTGTTGGCTATTTTATTGAGGGATAAAAATATAAAAGACAGAATTGTTCCAATTGTGGCTGATGAAGCCCGTACCTTTGGAATGGAAGGCCTGTTCCGTCAATTAGGAATTTATTCACATCAAGGGCAAAAATATACACCTGAAGATTCTGAACAATTAATGTTCTACAAAGAAAGTACAAATGGACAAGTTTTGCAAGAAGGCATATCTGAAGCTGGCGCCATGAGCTCATGGATAGCAGCAGGAACCGCCTATGCCAATTATGGCGTAGCGATGATTCCTTTCTTTATTTATTATTCCATGTTTGGTTTTCAACGCATCGGTGATTTATGTTATGCCGCTGGTGACATGCGTACCAAAGGATTTTTATTGGGAGGTACATCAGGTAGGACCACACTAAATGGTGAAGGTTTGCAACACGAAGATGGTCATTCACACCAAATTTCAGCCACCGTACCAAACTGTGTTTCTTATGATCCAACATTCTCTTATGAAGTGGCTGTTATCATTCAAAATGGATTACAAAGAATGTATGGCGATAACGAAGATGTGTATTTCTACATCACCCTGTTGAATGAAAATTACCAGCACCCTGAAATGCCAAAAGGCGTAGAAGGTGGCATATTAAAAGGCATGTATGCCCTCAAACAAAGCAAAGGCAAAATAAAAGCGCAATTATTAGGCTCGGGTTCGATTTTACGTGAAGTGATTACCGCCAGTGGCATGCTTAAAAAAGACTTTAAAGTTGATTGTGACATTTGGTCGTGCCCAAGTTTTACCGAGCTGAAACGCGATGGCCAAAGCGTTAATCGTTATAACCGTCTTAACCCAAGTAAAAAAGCCAAGCTCTCATATGTAGAACAATGTTTAACCAATACAAAAGGCCCAGTCATTGCAGCCAGTGATTATGTGCATGATTTTGTTGAACAAATTCGTCCATGGGTTAAAGCTGATTATTCAACTCTTGGCACCGATGGTTTTGGTCGCTCTGATACTCGTGAGCAATTGCGCTCGTTCTTTGAAGTTGACAGCAATCACATTGCCTATACAACTGTGGTCGCTCTGGTTAAATCTGGTGATTTACCCAAAACTGCATTAAATAAAGCCTTAAAATTATACGAAATTGATGCCAGTCGCCCTGATCCGGTAGGAGTGTAATAATGACAACTCAAATAATTAAAGTCCCAGATATTGGTGATTTCGATGCTGTTGAAGTTATTGAAGTTTTGGTCGCAGTAGGTGATAGTATTAAAGCAGAAACCGCACTAATTACTTTAGAAAGTGATAAAGCCGCTTTAGAAATCCCATCACCAGTTGCGGGGATTGTGAAAAATATTTTTGTAAAAGAAGATCAATCCGTTTCTCAAGGCACCGATATTTTAGAAATTGAATTATTGGAAGTAACTGAAACACCAAAGTCTGATGATTCACAAAAAGAAATAGCCGAAGAAGAACCTAAAAAACAAGAAATCAAAACCGAACCAGTTAAGGCAAAAGAATCAACTCGAAAACCACCACCTGTTACTTTGCAGGCCAATAACCTAACTGGCAAAAAAGCCCACGCATCACCAGCTATAAGGAAATTTGCCCGTGAATTGGGTGCAGACATCAATATTATACTTGGCAGTGGTCGTAAAGGACGCATCACCAAAGAAGATGTTAAAGCCTTTATTAAACAAGCCCTCCAATCAGGTGGTATTGCTCAATCAGGCACAGCAAATTTCGAAGTCTTGCCTCCACCCAATGAAGACTTTTCTAAATACGGCGAAACTGAAACAGTAGCTTTATCACGCATTCAGAAAATTTCGGGAAAATATTTACACCGCAACTGGGTACGCATTCCACATGTCACTCAATTTGATGAAGCCGATATCACTGAAATGGAAGAATTTCGACAAGCCAATAAAGCCGATGCCAAAGCACAAGGTTTCAGCTTATCTCCGCTGGCATTTATAATCAAAGCAGTGGCGGTTGCTTTACGCAAATTTCCACAATTCAACTCCTCACTTGATGCAGGCGGTGAAAACCTCGTCATGAAAAAATATTATCACATTGGTATTGCAGTTGATACACCAAAAGGTTTGGTCGTACCTGTACTGCGAGATGT
>Ga0256845_1002847_pt1 | contig 12158 bp, 11 predicted proteins | sample RiftiametaG_FD_189101 | JGI IMG/M metagenome (GOLD analysis project Ga0256845, IMG submission 189101) | Tube worm associated microbial communities from hydrothermal vent at the East Pacific Rise, Pacific Ocean - Riftia | ecosystem: Host-associated > Annelida > Integument > Unclassified ... | reverse complement strand
AGCAATGTAGCAACAAACACATTTGATATAGTTTATCAGCTAAAGCAAAATGGTGATTTTATTGCGTATGTTGCAACTGACACAGGCACTGTAGAGCGTGGAGCAAAAGATTTTGGTGGTATTACAGCGGTTACTAATGTGAGTAGGATTGTTAACAATAACAATGATAGAGTTTATCAATCATCGGGTACATCTGTTGAGATCAAAATACAAGGATGTATTGCAATTGATCCTAAATTTGAGACTGTAATTTTAAATAGATCTGTTGGAAGTGGTAGAAATGCTCTAACAATAGAATCCGGCGGGATATTGCAGATTGGTATATTAGATAGAGAAAACAGTTACTATGATTATCCGACGGGGACAGCGTTTATATTCCCCATACACTCTAATACAAGTAGTTTTACATACCAAGAATCGCACAGCCCATTTAGATGTTTATCAGGTGGCTCTCTTAAATGGATTTCAGGTACTGTTTATTTAAGCGGTCCAATAGCATGGTATGGTTATGTTTTATGTGCTAGCCAAGGTTGTATTGCATCATCTCGCAATGTTGGTAGACCTCAAATCAGACAGAGATCGTCTAACTGTATAGTTAAAGGATTGACTACTCACGATTTTAAATTTACAGCTATTGCTAATGCATCTGAATTTGCAGGTTACATGCCCATCCAATCAGAGTCTGCAATTGACATGTCATCCAGCGGTGCCGACAATACGTGGTATACATTCTATGATTTAGTTGCGGGAAAAGGTAACGATAAAGAAGTCGGTATCAAAAATGAAATGTGGGTCAGATTAGTTAATTGCAATCTAGGCTCTAATATTACAATTAATGCTCAAACTACAACATCAAGTGGGCAAGAAGGTATTTGTGAGATTAGGCAAGAAGTTGATCTTATTACTCAAAAGCTTGACGGTACTAAAATATCAGGCGTTAGGGTATTTATAAGAGATACAAATCATAGTCATAGATTAGCAGCCAATACATACAATAACAATCCTAATTATATTCCTGATCGCACATACGATCAACTAACAGCGTCGTCAACGGGCAAAGTGTCTTTTAGTGGCGATACGGCTAGCATATTGCTTACATGCTATCACCGTCCATCGGCAGGCGCTACAAGCAATGATGTATGGGACAGTAGAGGCAAGAATGATAACAAAACTGATTTGTTCGATGTGGGATTTGCGAAATATGGCTATTTATCTGCAATAAACGAGTACGAATTTAAAGGCATTGGAAAGTTTGAACGAACGTTTACGCTATTTGAGGATACAGGGATTACAGAAACTAATCCTACAACTGTAGGTAATTATACAGAACTCAATGATTTAGAGGAGCTATATGATCGTGCTCAATATTGGGCAACTTTGAACAGTGATCACATGGAGCGCATTGGATTAGGTGAAATGGTTGTTACCAAATCCGGTAAAGCGCTGGATTTTGGAACTTCGGAAGTCTATCTTTACGTCTCAAATTCTTATGTTTTTGATTATTACACTAATGTCTATGCAAGAATAGGATCAACTTTTGAAAGTACCGACAAATACAATGAAATCATTGGAGATGTACATTTTATTGATACCATTGATTTGAAGGATATGACAATTACAGGCGATTTGCATTATAACATAAACTCTAACGCCACAATAGAGTTTGACAATGTAACAGTTACAGGCAATGTCTACAATAATAACACGTCGCATACTCTGACAATCGAAGCTATTAATGGTAGTTCTCTTACAGCGGGAGATCCTGGTACTGGCAATGGTCAAACTAATATAGAGGCCTCTGTTGGTATAGAAGTGCATACAGTAGACGTGAGCGGCGATGACATAGACGGTGCAAGAGTTAGACTGATGCTGGTATCAGATGATAGTGTCATTTTGGAAGGCACAACAAATAGCAGCGGCAAATTAACAGGTACTTACAATTACACATCTGACGTTGCGGTTTACGGTTGGACAAGGCAATCAACAGGCTCCCCTTTATACAAACAGGGGAGCTTATCAGGGACATTAACAAACAATGGCATTAGTTTGACTGCTACAATGCCGGATGATTAAATAAGGAGTTTTAAAATGGCATTTGTTTTAACAGATTGGTCTATTACGGCGGCAACTAAAGCTATTAGATATATTGGAGACGATCACAGTGGTTCTTCTCCAAGCTATTGCACTGTATTGGAATTTCACAGGGCTTTGCAGGCAATGGCGGATGATGAATCATACACAGGTGATGATCAAATAGACATTACTAAATTGCTACCGTCTGACAAAAAGTTTGACACGATTGTTGAGTTGATAAACGGGTACAACATTGATGATAATGCAAGCGAGCACATCTATGGCGGCTCTATTATTCAAGGTGGTGGAGATACTATTTACGACGGAATAATTAATTACGGTAATGCAGATGTTCAAATACAAATCATTCAGAACGGTGCAATATTATCCGATGATTGGTGGAACTATAACGATGCAGGATTGAATGCAGATAGTGCAAAAGGTGCCTCCCATCAATTTATGATCAAGGTTCGCACAAGCGGCGCAGACATAGATGGTAGAAGGCTCATAGGAATTTGCCGAAGGTTTGGTTATACATATTCTGAATTCCCGATTGGTGCCGGTACAGGTCGGGGTGTCAATACCCTAGCTCTATCAGACGCTAATGATTTGAATAATAATACAGCAATTGGGACGGTTGCGGGTTGGACCGGGATAACTAATAGCACTTCTGGCTACAACGGAATTGACGTTGATGCCAATGGATCCGACGAATATTACTATAGTGAGTGGAACAAAGCTTCTTATACAATCAATCAATTTTTTGAACGGATCAAATGGCTGTCAAGAGATGGAAGTTCAAGCACGCTTTACGGTTTGAGTGGGGAATTGTTTAGAGGTATTACACACGAGATACCAGTAGACGGCCAAGGTGGAACTGATTTTAGCGCTTATGAAGAAATCAGTTGGGGGAGTGGTGCAACCGCTGGCACTGGTCAAATGTTGGCTGTTAATGATGTTAATGCCGCAAGCAAAATGTGGATGCAATTGTTAACAGGTGTTGTACCAACTAACAATATGGCAATAACCGGCGGCACAAGCGGCGCAACTTGCAACGTCAACGGTAGTGTTACAGAGAGACCAATCAGCAAACCATTTTGCGGGCAATCAACTGGTAGTGCAATTATTGGAGCATATGGATTTGGCATTGAATCGGCCGATCTAGGCACTAATGATAGTGTCATTGATTTAGATAACAACACTGTCAATCCCCCCAATAATGTACAATACACAGTGTCGGGATTGGTCGTCGGAGAAGATAGAGTGCTTGTAACATCGTGGGATGGTAGTGCAACTGACCCAGAAGGCAACCCAGCAATTGAAATTGATCAACTCTCTATATCTACTGCAATAACGGGTTCAACAACATCCATTACAGTTAGTGAGACAATACCGACTGATACCCCATCGACGGGGACGATTAGAGTTGTTGCAAACAGCGGTAAAGAATACCGATGCGTTTACAGCAGCTATAGCACTCACACGTTTACAATTGCGTCAACTAATTTTAGCAGCGATCATGTTGATGTAGGCAACGATTGTTACATTGCCTATCTTGACAAATTAAGCGGCGCAACCTCGGAATCTTTTACTTGTGTATACAGTGCTGACAGGCAATTTGTTGTTATTGTAAGAGACGGTGGTGGAACCCCGATCAAACAATTTATATCAAGTGGTTCCCTAGGCTCCAATGGTGGATCAATCTCTGTTATTAGAGCAAGTGATGCATAGTCATGGATGTTAATCTCAGAAATGTGTTGGCGGTAAAGGAATTTAGTGAGCAAACACGTACACTTGTAAGAGAGCTACAAGAAAAGCAAAAACAGGTTGATGTACTAACAAATAGAATAACAGCATTGGAAGCACAAGTGCAAACACTGTTTAAATTAGTTGGAGAACTTTAGTTATGGATATTACGTGGGAAACAAAAGTAATTAATGTCTATAAAGCTGATTTGACAGTTGTACAAGTCACTCCCACGGAGATCTATAACCTGGACCTAAATTGGTTTCGACTTAAGCTCAAAGATTTAGAAGATGATGCATTAGGCATTACAAGATTAAGAACACATAGACACAATACAGAAGTTACGTTGTCAGGTCTAACTTTTGCGCGAGTTATAGAAATCATTAATGGTTATACAGTTACATTTGAAGATGGACAATATGCAGTCAATCTAGTTGGAGCTAATTCTAATATTGCTGATAAGGTTAATGTTAATCAAGTTTCAGTTCGTTCTCAAAATAGCGCTGGACTAACAAGCTCTCCAGCTGTTGAATATGCTTCGTTTAACGGTGGTGTGATCATAGATGCCACAAAAAACAATACAGGCACTGCATTTCCGCGTGGCACAGAACAAATGCCACTTAGGAATATGACAGATGCTTTAGCAGTTGCTACGTACAGAGGATTTAAAAAGCTTTATGTACACAGTAACTATACGTTTGATACGGATGCAAATATTAATGCATTTACTGTTGTAGGGCAATCACACGTTAATACACATGTCACTATATTAGATGCTGCTAATGTTACTAATGTTGTGTTTAAGGAATTATCTTTACAAGGCATTATGGACGGCGGTAATACTGTACAAAACTGCATACTCAAGAGCTTAACTTATCTTAACGGACACATACATAATTGTGCTTTAGAAGGCATTTATACTTTATCGGGCAATACAGATGCTTTTTTCGATAACTGTCAAATGTCTAATTGGGCAATTACACCTGTTGTTGATATGGGCATTGCAGGTCAAAATCTTATAATGACTAATTATACGGGCAAAATAATTATAAGAAACCTTAGTGGTACTAACAAAATTGGTATTGGTCTTGTTGGGGGAGTATTGATACTAGAAGATACTGTAACTAATGGAACAGTACATGTTTCAGGAACCGGAATACTGCAAGATAGCGATGGAAACTATATAGAAAGTGGTACTTGGAACGGTGGTGTTACTATTATCAATGATTTACATAACACGGCTGGTATTGCAGATAGTGTTTGGCAACATAATAATGCACAAAGATTGATGGGGTTGAATCACGAAAATGCTTATATTGATCTAACTAATTTTGATGCTTATGGTCAACTAATATCGGCAAGAATAAGACTGTTTGACAACAAGCAACACTGTGATGCTGCAACTAGTGGGGGAAATGAAACGGTTGGATTAATAGCATCGTACAATATGACAACCGCTTGGGAGGGTGCAAATCAATATGACTACTTTAAGCAAACGAGGGAAGGTTAACTAATATGTCTACTAGCATGTCGACAAGGGGTTATTTATGGCCTAAAAATACATACTCAGATGCATCTGATAGCTCAATTGTAGGCAATGGTAAACAGAGGATAGCTGCATCTGGACCTAAAATTAAATATAATCAGGCTGCATTTGTATTGCATGAGAGAATGCCTACTCACTGGGGACAACCAACTTCTATCAGTCTAACTATTACTAATTACAGCGGAATAGAGTTGATAACAGCGCAAGCGGCTACTATCGCATCTGCAACTACATTGTCAGAAGCTTCTAAAAAATTAGCTCAATCATTTAGAGTGGTTAGCGGATCTTTTGAATCAGGTGATTTGATAAGAATAGGAACAGCAAGCGAAGGTTATGATCTTTTAGTTGTTAGGTCTTTTGATGCAGATAACAGGATTGTTACAACAGAGAAAAGAGCCGACTTTGATCATGCCAGCGGATCGGATGTATTCCACAGAAGCTTTGAAATTGCTATTGATACAACGTCAAGTGATTTCATTCTAGCAAACCAGGTAATGCTTGAGTGGGTGCCTACAGGTATCTCTGAATTGTCTTTTACTCAATTGTCAGACGTTGTCAAAAGAACAATAGATTGGGGAGGATTAAAAGCCGATTTTACAACTCGTTATCCTCGATTAATCCAATCATTGCCAGATGCAAAAGACTTTGCTGAAATGAGAGATATGGCATATCAACGACTGCAAGCATACTTTGAAATGCATAGTCTTAATATAGCAAGAGCGGTTGATTCAGACGCATTTAAAGAGTCAATGATTCTCGAAATTGCTTACCTTATTTGTGGTAGAGGTGGCGAAGGTATAGAGGATGAGTTAGAAACGGTTAAAGAATTTAGGGCTGAACAGCAAAACTTAATCAAACAAACGTTTGTTTGGATTGATAGCAATCAAGACAAGATATTAGACGATCAAGAGATTGTTAAGGCTCCAAAACAGAGAATTTGGAAAAGGGGTCTATAATGCCGAATTTAGAAAGCATTTTAATATCTGTTAGGGAGGATATTATCATCAACAGGGTTGGCGCTGTAACCCCTGCAAGGCTCATAGATGAACGCTGGCAGGTGCATGGAGATCCGCAAGATATGGATGACAGTGGCCAACTAGAAAAGATTGAAGGACCAGCCAGGTTGTTTGACGTATACATTACAGATTGTAAGGCAATTGCAATGAGTGGAAGTACTACACAACCTTATATTGCTAGTTGTCAGATACACATATTTTATCCAAAAACCATAAAGGGCAAAATAGCATCAATTGTGGACAAAGCGGCGATTGATTGTGAGTTAAACAAAAATGATAATCTACCTAGTGGGGTTGAATTATACATTGTGTTAGAATCGCAGGATACATCTACATTGATAGAGTTAGATGATTATGATATAACTGTTATACAAGTTGATGTTAGACTAGTTGCTGACATTTAACAAAAACGAACTTGAGTTCGTTTGAAAGGAATTTGAAATTATGGGAATTTATCCGACCAAGGGCGAAAGACTAACATATGCTATCGAATCAAGTTTTGGAACCGATCCAGGCTCTGGAAAAGACATTAGGACAGAAGGTAGTCCGACTATTGCAGATCCATTCAAGGGTTCAATCCAACCAGAAACGGTTTATGCTAATGTGCATGACTCAGATAAGCCACTAATCATTGGAGAGCCAGTTGACGATGCTGTTAAGGTCACTGTAGGACTAAGGCAAGCATCTTCTGGTACAAGTTTTTTAACCACTGTTTTAAAATCCGGCGGCATGGAGGAATCAGTTGCAACAAGCGGTACCACAACGACGGGGACACCCACAACTACATCAGTTGAATTGGATGATCCTCGCGGTGCCGTTGGACGTGCGCATTTTATGGAGTTATCAGGCGGTGTTTATTGGCCGGTATTAGCAGCGGGCTACACGGGCGGGGACGTATTAACACCTGCAATGGCTCTTGTATCAGCACCGGCTAGCGGTAATGACGTACTGCAAGCATCTACAATATTTCCCGGATCTCCCAAGGAGGTTAGTACTACTCTTTCATTTAATCACATTACCCGTGCAAGAAACGGATCACATTTTGTTAAAGCAACGGCGCTCGGTTGTGCATTACAATCAGTTGGTCAGTTAGTTTTTGAAATGAACACCGCTCCAACCCTTGAGCTAAGTTTTCGGGCTGGAAATGTAACCCACAATGAGACTACTTTAACCGCACTTGGCGATAATGACTTCAACGATATTGAGGCAAGGATTCCGATTAACTGTCAATCTGCTTGGGAGTTTGCAAATGCAGATGCAGCGGGTGGCATTACTCGCAATGTAATGACAGTCTACAAGGGCACCTTTACTTTTGGTTGGCAAACTCAGTCAGTGCCTGGGTTTGGGGATAGTGATAATTGCGTTAACGGTATCCAAGGCCACATTGCAATACCAGACGACGGACAGAAAAGATATATATTAGAGCTTGAGGTACCATTTGATACTCAGTTTATCGATGATTGGGAGGGCTCTAATCCGGCTAAGCATATCGCATTTATGCAACCGTCTAATGATGCTGACAATCTTGGCTTTGGTTTAGTAATGCCCAAATGTACACTAATAGAAAAGCCTAGTTGGAACAAAGATAACCCTGAGCATAGGATGACTTTGAAATATAATTGTGCTCCGGCTGGTTATGCTGCATATAAAGCTGACTATTCACCAGCGGCTCAACCTTGGTACTTAATTTTACCAACTGCATAATAAAGGAGATTTTAAAATGGCAATACCGAAAAGAATCACAGAATCACGCTGGTTAGTTAGTCGCATTGATCCAGAATTGATTGATGTTGATCTTAAATTACAAAGAGATTATTGGAAAACACTTGATATTGACAAGCTAGGTGATATTAAGGATTTAGATTTAACTAAAGTAAAAGTTAAACCCTTGTTAGCACAGTATGGAAACCTAAACTCAGATGATAGATCTGCAATGGATGATTGGTTGATTTTTAGTTTTCATGTAGAGGAAATTTCAGACCCTATCTACAAGTTGGAATTTGAGGGCATTGGAGATAATAAATACATTTCGGCTGATATTAGAAATCAATTTCCAGAGTCTTTTATAAAAGACATTGCTGATATGATTTGCCAGCTGGCCAATGGTGATGGTGTACGCATCCCTTTTGCCATTCCGCTTGGGTTAGGGGATACTTTGAGGCATTACCGCCTGCACCGTGCGAAGTAGGCGGTACTAAGGCTTGTCCATTTGGTGGTTGTGATAGTCAAATACTGGATTGGAGTGAGGAACCAAAAGATATGAAATATACTGGACCTTTAAACTATATTAAACCGTATGGACTATATCTGAATTGCTGTGGTCATTGGCTCCTTAAACAATATAGACAACTATCAAACGAGGCAATACAGGCTCTTAATTGGTGGGAAAAGGGACAATTGGAATTGCTGTATAGAGATAGAGTTACAGTTAGTCTAGTAGATGCGATTGGTGCAACGAAAAGGGGTTTTGATTATGCTGAAAACGAACGAATCAAAGACAAAAGCCGTAAAGACTAAAAAGTCTAAAGAGATAAAGATTAAAGAAATCAACTACTTCGCAGTTGAAATGCCAGATATGGACCCTAAAGAGGCTGGTAAATTGAGGCTGGAAATAGCCGATGAAATAGCTGTTTTGTTAACTGATGTGCAAAAACGTTATCCAGATAACGAAATCAAATTAAGCTATGGCTTTTTTACTGGAACTGGCATGTTCAATTTGCCTTTGATCGGATAGATTATTATGGCTAGTCCTATTGTACAAGACATTATATTTAAAGTTGGAAGTACAGGTGCGGGTGCTGCAACTAGCGAAATGAAGGGCTTGTCGGCTGGTATGCTAGCCGGGGCCACTGCAATCATAGCTGTAGGTGTTGCTGCTAATGAGCTTAGACAACATCTTAATACTCTTGTGAGTCAATATAGCAGATTGGATGAAAGCCAAAAAGCAGCGGTAAGGAATATGCGGAATACTTCGCAGGGCATGATTTCAATGGGTACTGCAATGGCAACTAGCGGAGCACTGTTAACGGCTGGTATTAAAGATCAAGCTGGTGCAATGGAAGCAATAGCCAAGGCTGCATACGAGCAAGGTGCAAGGCTAGGTGAAGGCTCAGACGAAATAAAGTCCAGGATTGAAAGCCTTACAAAAACTTTAGTTGAGGGTAGGGTAACTGGCTTAAGAGAATACGGAATTTCTCTTAAACGAACGGGTGATTTAGCTAAAGATCAAACAGCGGCAATTAATGCGCTTAAAAATGCAACGGATGACATAACAGTTAGTTATGAAAATGCAGATGATGCAATTGGAGCGGTAAGTGCCGAATTAGAACGAATAGCATTATTGCAGTATGATCAGATAATACAGACAGAAGCAGTATCAAGCGCATTAAGCAAAGTAAAAAACTTAATGTCAGATTATGCAGATGTAATTGAATCAACCGGCGGTAAGTTGTCTAATCTCACGATGGTAGAATATGGGATGAAATTCCAGCTTGCGGGGGTTACTGACGCATTACATCTGACAACAGGTGCTTATGAATCGACTAGAGAAGAAATGAATAAGTATATTGCAAGATTGCAAGTACTTTATGCTTATGAATCTGCAATTGCTAAATTACAAAAACAAACTGATATATATAAAAAGCAAGCAAGTACAAATTTACAAAAAGCGGATGATATAAAAAAATATACAGATCAATTTAAGGCGGGAGAGAGTTTTGAATCAGTAAAGGATGCCCTTGAAAATCTTAAATCATTAAACATAGAGATAGATAAAGAACTACTCAAAACATATGGATTGCTTGAAAGAAAGCCAAGCAGGGGAGGCAGGCGCAAAGAGAAGCAACCAGAAACCATTGATGACATTTTGGGCATTAAGAAACCTAAACCTATAGATAGCGGTTTTGATACTGATATTTATGATAGTGGATTTGACCAAACCCCGAATGAAATAGCTAAGCAGAAGGCAGATGAACATGAAGCTGCTTTAAAGATGGATGAAAGAAACAAAGTATTAGCCGATTTCAGATTACAACAAACTAATGCTGAATTAGATGACTATGGACACAAGCTAAATCTGAAACAAGATTATATTGATAAAATTACCTCTATGGATATTGATGCTAATGAAAAACACCAAATGTTACAAGATGAAGCAGCCAAAGTTGAATTAGAGCAAAAGCAATTACTCTATAACGGCATTGGAGAAAGCGCATCACAACTATTTAGAGGCATTGCTGCATTACAGCAAGTAGAGGGTAAGAAGGCTTTTGAGATTGGTAAGGTAGCAGCAATAGCGGATACAACAATTTATGGAGCTATGGGTGCAGTCAAAGCGTATCAAGCCATGACAAGTGTTCCCTATGTAGGACCGGTTTTGGGAGCGGCAGCGGCGGCGGGGGTTTTAACCTATACGGGTGTGCAAGTTGCTAAGATTAGTAAACAAAAATACAATGGTGGCGGCAATACGTCATCATCTTCTGCACCTAAGATTTCAACCGGCGGATTAAGTTCTTCTGATTATAATACTAGCAATAGTTCCAATAGCGATAAAGTGATTGAAAACACGATAATCCTTGATGGTAATATATTGCATCAAAGTATATTGACTGTTAATGATAATGCAAATCAGCAAGGTCAAAGATCATTTGGCGTGGTGGGAGGATAACAACATGATTACTCTATGGCGACCTATCGAGATTGATAGTACTAACTGCAAGATGGATATAATTATATCAGGGACTACGTATCATATTAGCCTAAATAAAGGCGTCTACGCAAATATTTGGAGTCTGCTGTATAGATTAAAAGTATTAATAGCGTCGGAGGTTGGACATACAACATATTGTTATTGCCGGAAATACACGTATTCATTCTCGCAAATCAGAATTTATATTCCCGGATACAGTTTTACTATTTTATTTCCCGGGGATAGCACGCTTTGGGCAATACTTGGATACAACGGCAATCAGACTACAGCGGCGACGTATTTAACTTCTCAATATTCTCCAAGTCATTGCTGGTTCCCAACTAGACAGCCCTTTGATTCGGGCAATTGGAGACTGGATCAAGAAAAAACATTTTACGGCAACTATGGGGTTGATGGATCTTTAAATGGGGTTGCTAGTGGCTCTAAAATAGTCACTCGGAATCTTAAAATATCTTCTGAGATTGACACTAATGTCTACATCGGTGCAACCAAAAATAGAACTACAATTTATAGTCATACGGCAAATTGGGAGGCTGAACGATCTTTTGAGCATTTTGTAAATGCGTGCAGAACTGCAACATTACAGGGCTTGGTTTCGGATCATGAAAATTGCAGTCCCAAAGGTTTTTATCTGATACATGATTTATCGGATGGTCAATGGGTTAATACTGCAACTGATTTGACCTGGGGTGCAGGCGGCATACTAACAAACCGCACGACAAGTAAAGATAAATTTATATTTTGCCAAGCACCTAAGGCCGGTTGGATCGAACCTGCTCAAACGAGCAATAGAACAACTAAATTTTACGACTTGGAATTAGAAATTAGATCTTCTGCAATACCTCAAAACGGTTGGAGTGCATCTTAATGACTACTTTTTTAAATGATTTTTACAAAGGCGGCGGGGGAACCATGGCTTGGGTATTTCATGTTGCAGGGATGCCTTTCGCATTTACTAATTCGGCTGATTTGATTGCTGCAATCCCCGTGGGCAGTAGTAGTTACTACATTCACCAAATTCGGAAAAGGCTCTTTGGGGATGCGAAGGTAACTATCAATAGTGCTGATT